>Ga0307510_10000236_pt1 | contig 49803 bp, 31 predicted proteins | sample 12_EM_MG_FD_207224 | JGI IMG/M metagenome (GOLD analysis project Ga0307510, IMG submission 207224) | Populus trichocarpa ectomycorrhiza microbial communities from riparian zone in the Pacific Northwest, United States - 12_EM | ecosystem: Host-associated > Plants > Roots > Unclassified | place... | reverse complement strand
TAAATCTCGGTCTGTTCTGGATTTTTTGGCTAAATTCCGCCCGGAATGTTCCGGTTTCATTCCACATGTTCCGTTCCGCTCTTGAAAAGTCATTGAATCAAATTGAACCTTGTTCAATTTAATTAATTAAACCACCTAATTATAAAAAGCTATTTTCATTACTATTTTCAATAACAATGATATTAATAATAATATTGAAAATTATTATTACTATTTTCAATAACAATGATATTAATTTTTTTAAATTAGATTTATCACTAATATATATGGTTTATATTCATGTTATTTTTTTTCATGTTTATACTTTATAGGAATTTGAGCAAAACAAGGGATGCTTTAGATTTCATTAGCCTTGATAACATTGACCTAACTTTTTATTTAAAATATTTGTGTTAAAACATTTTACTTTCATAATATTTTGATATTTTGTTTAAGTTGAATTACTTTAAGTTAAAGATCTATTTAATCTTGACTATTTAGAAATATTTTAAATTTAGAAATTATATTTGTTTGGTATTGTGTTTGTATTGCATAATTTATAATTAATTTATCTTGAATTATGTTTGTTGAATTTATATATATATGAACAGTACAACCCCGAAACGGTACTCCGAAACTGAAACATTCCATTCCAATTGAAAAAACGAAACACCTATCGAAACGGAATTGACAACCTTGGCTGCAACTGCCATAAAAACTTCATTCAATCTTCAAAATCCAGAAATGCAGGAATGATGAACCAAAAAAGAAGCATCTTGAATGTTACAAAGTGGAATCTTTGACAGCATCATAGATGGTACTGATACACAAACATGCTGTCCAAGGATTCTATTCCTGCTTGCTACAGTTTGGTATAAAACATGTGATCACAGCTATATGCAGTACATGAGCTGTGACCCAGTGGGAATGTTCAATCCAGCTTGCCAATCAGTATGGCTAAAGCCTAAGAATGCTTTCAACTGATCACATGTTGTCAACTTGTTCCATGGCTAAGATTCAACTAGGACTACAAAGGTCATGTTATCGTGAATCGGATTGAACTGATCATGAATGTTAGAATAAATAAAGGGAAAGGAAGAGGAACAAAAAGCAATAGATGATAAGAGTCGATAATGGAATTGAACATATCCTTCACATCCGCTTGCTTTAACCCTTCGTAACTTGTCGTGAAGAAACTGCTCCGAGTTGACACAATACTGAAATTTCAACGACAATGGTAGTTGAGATCGGTGATGGAGATGGTTCTGTAACGCTTTTTGGGTAATTCAACTAGATATAGGGTAAGAATGAACACCAAAGGATTTATGATTGGTTAGAATCCAAATCTCCCTTTTTTTACAGGAAAATTATACTATTTCTTATCCATTCAACCCATAATAAATGGACAAGAAATTATAAATTCTCCATTTTCAATGCATTTAATACGTTTTTAGTAATGCATCCGTTTGTTGCGTGGTTTTCAAAAATGCTTTTTAATTAAAATATATTAAAATTTATTTTTTTTAGTTTTTTTTTTACATTAACATATCATGATTATAAAAAAAAACATAAAAAACATTAAATTTAATTTTTTTAAAATAAAAAATACCATGAAAAACAATTTGAAATGTAAGCTATTACTCTCTAAAGACCCTTCTTCCAATCAAAGAGGCTTAAACAATTTCTTTTTTCTTTTTTCCTGAAGGGTACTTTTAGACAAATTTTGTTAGGACCGTCACACCAGCATTGTGGCAATTTATGGGACATCATACTGTGGGCATCATTTTTTCAGTATAGTTATTAAATTTAATTTAATTTCTAAATAAATAAAACTTAAAAATCTTATTCGAATTATATTTTTATTTAAATTAGATATAAATTTAATTTTGTTAAACTCAGTTTATCTGGTCAAATATTTAAGTTTCTTGGTTTACTCAATCTAACCTAACTTGATTGATTGAGTCTGCATTAAAATATATATATATATATATATCATGGGATTTTCATTAAGAAATTTTTCTGTTGAGGATAAAAGTTTAAAACTTATGATTGATTGAGAATTTGAGAGTTAAGAATGCCTTCACATTTTTTAGGGGCAATGCATAGGATAATCGCTGGTTATTAACAGAACATGCCCAGAGCCCGGTGGGGCGTGGGAGGGGAGCGCCAAGTACACAGGCCCACTTAGAGGTGTTTGGCTGGGCATTACAACTACTATTTTGCCAAAATTTAAATATTTTTTTATTTTAAATTATTTTTTTATATTTTATATTATTATAATGTATTGATATAAAAAATAATTTATAATTTATAAAAAATATATTATTTTAATATTTTTTTAAATAAAAAATACTTTAAAAAATAACTATATTTCACTCGTAATTATTCTTTTAACAAAATTATCCTTGTAATAATTCCACACGCTTAATAAAGCGTGGAATTTTACGAAAAATACTTCAAGCGTGATTTACACATCATGAGTACAAGCAGCTATAATAATTTAATTTAATATAATATATATATATATATATATATATAAAATAAATAAGAAATAATATTTGAACACCTTATAAGCAAAAAAAAATTATTTTTTATTTAATAAATAACTATCTCTCTACAAGTCCAACTCTTAATATAATTAAATTTAACAGATTATTAACATATACTAAAAGGTTTCGGCATTTCAATCAACAATTAAATATTTTGATCTTTTATAATTTGATTTTTAAATTTTTATTTTTACAACCTCATTCTTTAATGTTAGATTTAATGGATATTAAACTTTATAATTTATTTCAATTTATTTTTTATAGAATTAACTCAGTCTTATGACTCGGGTTTGACAAATTAATCCAGATTGACTTGAGTTATTTATTTGTTCTTTTATTTTAATTATTTTTTTTCCAGACTTGTCATTCAACATCGAGTTGATTGAGAATTTGACTTCATATATTTTTTTATTTGCTTTCTATAGGGTTATCACGATCTCATGACATGAACTTGAATTTTTTGGGTTAGCCAGGTTGACTCGGGTTTTTTTGGGTCCCTTTTTAATTGATTTTCTTTTTAATTTCATCTTATAGCATTGGATTGATCGTGAATTTGACTTCATAACTCTTTTTTAAAAAAAAAATTATCTCCATGGAGTTATCCAGGTTTTATAATCCAACTTTGATAAGTTAACCCGGGTTGACTCGAGATATTTTTTTTATTTTCTTAATTGTTTTTTTTTTCAATTTAATCATTCAACATTAGGTTGATTATGAATTGTGCCTCATTATTTTTTTTATGAGGTTATCATGGTTTTATGACCTGGATCGGGTTAGCTCGATTGCCTTAAGTTTATTTGTCATTTTTATTATTATTATTTTTAATTTCATCATTCAATATTGTGTTGACAGGGAATTAGGCTTCATAATTTATTTTTATTTGTTTTCTATGAAGTTATTTTAGCATCATGACTTAGATCACGGGTTTGGTTGATTGATTCAGGTGGTTTTTTCATGCCCTTTTTTTAATTGGTTTTTTTTTTAGTCAATGTCATCATTCAACATTGGGTAAACTGAGAATTGAGTTTCATAATTTGTTTTAATTTTTTTTTCTATGCGGTTATCCTAGTCTTATGATTAAGTTTTAACAGATTAACTCAGGTTAACTCAACTTATTTTTTTAATTGAATTTAATTTTTAATTTCATCCTTTAATATTGAATTGATTGAGAATTGAGATTGGATTTGATATTTGTTTTTACAAGTTTATCCAGGTCTCGTGATCTTGGTTAGAGAATTCATAGGTTAACCTGATTTGATCTAAGTAAATCCAATTTAATCCTATAGATTATCATCTCAATATTTTAAAAAAGATATTGTTTAAATTTTTTTGAGTCAAACTATATTTTTATTGGCCATTTAAGTTGTTTTTAAACCTATAAAGTTGATTATGTCACATCAGATCAACTTCCACGTATTTATTTTTGCTAGAAAACAAGTTAACAATAGTTAAATATTTATTCCATGTTCAATAAAAATTTAATTCAACTTCAAGCATAGCACAAATCTAGTACTGACTAATTACTTACAAAAGAAGAACTTGAGAGCAATTTGACTGCATTTTTTGAGATCATAAAAAGTTTTGACCGAGATTTGAAAAATGCATTTAATAAAATAAAGTAAAAATAATGAGTCAATAAATCATAAAATGATTCATTAATACTAATTAGAAATTAAAGTAGAAAGCTAAAAAAATATATAAACATGAAGATATTTGATTTGGTGACATGATATGATTTTTCATTTTTTTTATTTAATTATATGATAATAAAAATATATTATAATTAGAAATTTAATAATTTAAATTATGTAAACAAATTAATGTAATTGTTAGTATAAATTTTCTTTTTGTTATTAATGTATTTTTTTAACAAAAAAATATATCTTTCTTTGGTTATATTGTTTATTACATAGAAACTTTAAGCGATTAGAATAAATATAAAAAAAAAATTAATGATGAAATAAGTATAAAAAAGTATCATTTTAATCAAAATTCATTTCTCTTATTAATGCATTCTTTTTTTTTTACAAGATTTTGTTTTATCATAAGCTTTATTTTTAATTTTTGTTTTATCATAATCATAAATTAAAAAAATTAGAAACAAATATTTCATATATACTTAAGAAGTTATGCATACTAAATTTAACATTTCGTAGTAATTTTTTATGATAAAAAATTAAAAATAATTCAAAAGGCTATTAATATTACCATAAAATACACCAATATTATTTATAAATAATAGCATAATTGGATAATATTATTTCCACCATTTTAGCCACAAAGGCAAGGCCCTAGCCACCACGTCTCTGGGCATTGGCCAGGAAAGAGAGCGTGAGGATTTTCTTGGCAAATCCTTATAGCACCATAAGGAATACCTTGTGAATGGACATGTTCTAGTTCCAACAAGCACCCCACACCCACAGAAACATTAGCAGTTAAACCTATTAATGTTCCCTCTCGTTACCAAAAGACTTTGTTGGATAAACTGTTGCTAGGATTCATGCATTTGGACAAACCCCGATTGAGCCACAGTCTTGTTGGGGTAACAAGATCTATATGCCGGAAATACAAGAATCTTTGATCGTTAAAGATCAGAGACCACCATGATGTAGTGGTTTTGGTTTGATTCTTGTCTAAGTACAGGATTGTACGTAGAACAAAATAAGTTGGATTAGCAGTACTGAAAATAGTTACACCCACTACAAGATTTAAGAAATCCGAAAGGCCAAAGCAATCTAGTGGTGCTTGATAATGGCATCTTCTCCTATCTATCAGATTTTGCTGTGTTTGTTCCTCTACTTCAATAGTAACTCGTACAAGAAAATCTGGGGAGTAGTGTGTTTGTAAGATATAAAGGAACGAGTATGTTTTGGAAGGTTTAATGGAGGTTTTAGAGATAAATAGCAATGGAACAAGTGAAGCAAATTTGAAGAGAACAGGAAGACGGGGGTTTTACCATTCGTACAATACAGCTAGCTGCTATGCTGCTTTTTCCTTGCTAAACAAGTAATTGGATGGACCAAGTTTGCTACATATATTTACTTGATTAAGCATGTTACAGCCAACAAGACAACGGCTGCTCCCACGAATTGGTTCGGGTCAGGCTCATTTAGCTAAGGAGCTCGTGTTAGCCAACAACACGATGGCTGCTTCGAAGGATTAGTTCAGGCTCATGCAGTTAAGGCCTTTAATTTGAATCTCTTAACTAGATTCTTAGTAAGGTTGTATTTCCATGTCTAATTAGTCCCGCCCACATATGTACTCGAAGAAGAGACCTCTACCCAGTGGAGCTGTGGAAGGACAACAATAGAGTAGGCCACTTGATGGTTTTTGCGTAAATTTGTGGCACAAACAAAAAAGTTAGAGATAGGCGTGCCTTAAATTCCATTTCTCATAAAGTGACATAGGCAGAACTGAACTCGATATTTCATTTCATATTTCTGATGCTTTGCAGGAGCAAGGATCACTAAATCATTCACCCTTGCAGTACTGCCAAGAACAAACTATAATGTACGTTCGTTGGTATATTTACAGTGCCCCACAATCTATATACAGTTCATAATCGCAACAGTTCCACCATCAGTGCAATAGAAAAAACAACTAAAACATAAACCTTTTTTTCAAATCTCATGCCTTGCAAACATTTGTAATACAATTGCTGTCAGACAGAATTCTGGTCACCAAAATTCTGCTAGTGTTATTCACTGTCTGAGCTACAAAAGATTAAGAGCTCCAACTTCTGCAGAATCATCTCCTCTTGATCTTCTTACACTTTCTGTGGATATGATCTTCGAAAGTCAAATTAAATGAGATATACAATTCCAGTATGTTTGAATTAAAACTCGAAGCATCTTTGAAGAATTCCTAGTTTCAATATACACATCACTTTATTTCTAGTGTCTTTGAAGTCAAATTAATCTGTGAAGTAAAATACTTTAGACAGTCACCAATTGTTTTGTGGATGAAGTGAGAAACAAAGGTTCAAGTGTAAGCAGGATACAGACGCGACTAAGCAACTAGAATGTAGGAACTCAAAGAATCACATCTCTGGCATATGAACACCTTTCAGTTTATTTACATAATTTGTCAAGGTAATGAATGCCATTCTGTTTATGATTGTATTTTGTTCTCTGCACAAATTTGAAAGACTGACACTGAAAAAGATGGCCAGAAGAATAGCCAATTAAGGCTTCAGGCAAGCTATTTTGCAGGTGAACTTCATCATGGTTTTTTTTTTTAACCTGTATCATTACTGTCAAGTGCATGAGTAAATTAGACTAACACAAGAACCAAAAACCAAACAATTTCTCACTTTTGTTAAGATTGCCTTAAAAAGACAAGGCCATATATATGCTGCAACGATATTTGAAAAGAAGCTATAACCGGATTATGAGGATAAGAAAAAACATTGGATAGGGTCAAACAAACCATAGAGACCAACATGGAATATATGTCTCAAGGATGCAAAGGTCCTCTATTGAAACCAACAAAAACCTCAAGCAATGGAAGAACCATAAAACCACCCATGAGAACAACCAAGATATAAGAACCTAGCTTCATTCACATTTGATATGCAATGCTAGCAATCCACTGAAAAGGGTAATAGTCCTTTGTCAATAAACTAACTAGAGAACTAGGACTAAGATTCCCCAAAATTTTGCAATATGGAAAGCAACAACTGAGCTACATACTAAAACCATATCTCAACCGAGCTTAAGAGGATCAGAATGAGACCACAAACATTTTGTGAAAACTTTTCTCGATTGCTACCACCACCACCATGATACATGAAAACCAGAAACATGTACAAGACAGATCAATCTGCCAAATTTTGAAGTTCATATTAAGGCATATAAAAGGAGATGCAAAGCACACATAACAAAATTATGTGTCAGATGAGACACCATCAGGTTCTGTTTAGAACGAGGACATTATGGGATGAGAAAGCAAAGTTTCCCAAAACCTTGCCAGAGAAACCTGGTAACAATACAATCATGAATAACCCCATCTTTGTGCTGCAGGACCACCCCCACTCCCACAAGTCCAATGGGTCAAGGAACAAATCAGTTTAACTTACAATTCCATTCTAGTTTCATATTTTTGTCAAGATCAGCTCTTTCCTATGTCACATTCAAAGGAAGTTCTACACCAAGCAAGTACTGAAAACTACATGAACTGTAAAAGTAGTCTCCTTTATCCTTATCACCAATAATTTGCTAGACAACACATATACTTCAAAAGACACAAACACAAACATGGACAGAAAGCCATGCTGCCGACAAGATGATGGCCACCATGCATCCAACTGTTATTTATTAGCAGAAGCAGGAGCTAAAGAAGCAATTGAATTACATGAAAAATCATATGCCTTTCAAGACTAATAAAATAAAATAAAATAACACAAAACAACCAAAATATTTTGATATTTTAAATTCCAAAAGTTAAGCAGCTGTGGTGGAATTAAACAAGAACCACAAGACATCAGATTGATTAAATAATTGAAACCAAAGTATCAAACAGAAACCCAATAAAGAAAAAGAAAGATATTTGGGATGGCCAATAAAGAAACAGCAATTGCCTGATTGAATTAGAAAAGAGAAAAAATTGCAGGTACACAAAAGATAAGGCAATAGACAAGGCAAAGAGAGAGAGTCACCTAGTTTTGAAGGAAGAGGATCAGCCAACATGAAAAGGACCAATATCTCCAGTTCTAAGAGAACTAGCAAGCTCATCAGCAACAGTCAAGCAAGTAGAAACCAATCCTATAAGTCCCACCCACACCATATTTGCAATCCATATAGCCATGCTCCATGGCATTGCCATTTCTCCTCTCTCACTCTCTCTGTTGTTTTCTTTCCTTTCCTCTCCCTTTTAAGACACCAAGTCCACTCTTGTGTTTTCAGCTTTCAAGAGAGAAAGATAACCCCATTTCAGGATCAACAACCTGTTGTCTAAAGTTACTCGTTACAGATGGTGAAGTCAAAGATTTGGAAAGACTTTTGAGTGTTTTTTTTTTTTTTTTTTTTGAAAATATAACCTCCCGACAAAATTTTTGATAAGCTAGCCCGCCTCCAGATGTATTTTTAGGAACAACACTTTCTTAAAAAAAAAAAAAATTCTTTTTTAATATAAAGGTTTTTTTTTCTAAAATGATTAACATCATTTTATTCTTAATAATAATTTATTTTCATTTTAATAAGATTCTTTAACTTATTAGTTAAATAATTATCGATGAAAATAATAAATTGTAGTCTATTTAAATTCAATAGAATTTCTTAATAGATTAGTTGTTGTAAGTTTAGATTTCAATAATATTTCTTAATTAAGTAGATTAATCAATAAATAAAGTTTTAAAAATAAAATGAGTTAGTTCGATAACTAAAGTTTTTGGAGAAAATCATGAATAAAAATTCAATATATATATATAATTGTTTTATCTATTTCTTAATTAGTCATCTATCATGAAAGAATTTTCAAAAATTTTATTTGTCAAAACACCTAATCTGTGAAAGTGATTTTATTCCCAAAATTTTGTTCAACTGAGTTAAAAATGCAATTAAAATTTGATTTGACTATAATTAGTCTATTAATTTACACCGATGAATTTTAATTTGACTATAACTAATTATTTTCATTTATAATTATCATAATTGTTTTTTAAATGATTTTTCTTTCTTTCTTTCTTTGCTGGGGTTGATAGTCTTGCAAGCAAGGACAGTGCTCTGTCTTGGGAGATGGGTTTTGTGGAAAATTACGCCCAAAAAAAGGGGCAATCTTTGATGTTACAATGGAAGCTCGGTTGAGCCCTTTTGGACAAAAACCTGATTGGCAAAGGAAGGACACGTGGCATGGTGCCCAAGGATTCAATTCTTGTCGAGAGAGACACTGAGACCCATGTCAATAAAAGCATTGATTGTTAAAAGCATTAAATAAAGAAAAGCTGTAACCCATAAGTTATACACGTAACATCTCTAATAAAGTTGCCAAACATATGTTTATTTGGGCGAGAGGTCACACACCTACTTTTTTTTCTTCTTCTTTTTCTTTTTTAATAAAATAAAATAAAGATGAGGTTACATCTCGAGATTTCCATGTTAAAATTAAATTATATAATATTAAAAAATAAATATTTATTATCTTGTCTCTTATCTAATTATGATTAAGGAGAAGTAAAGGTCGGGGTGATCATTTTCGGTTCGGTTTTTATAAAAAAAATAATAAACTGATTTTTTTTAAAAAAACCGAAACCGAACCGAACCAGTTCAAACCGACCGGTTTTGGTTTGACTCGGTTTTTTTTGTTTTGCTCGATTTTAGCTTGGTTTTTTCGGTTTGGGTTCGGTTCGGTTTTTTAAGTTTCAGGCTTATAAAACCGAACTAAACCGGTAGGTTTTTTCAACATTTTAATCTATTTTTTTTTCACGGTTTGGTTTTTTCAGTTATTTTTTTCTGGTTTTCTTGATTTAATCGGTTTTTGATTTTTTTGCTCACCCCTAAGTAAAGGTATGATATGTATTGATGAATGTTGTTTTTATCTCTCCTGTACTTTGAACCAAGTTAGATTCGGATTATAAATTTTAAATTTAATTAAATCACGGTGTCCAAGTTTTTTTAATTAAGATAAGTTGAGATAATTATTTTTTATTAAATCTAATTAAATCTCAGTTATTCTTGAATTTTAAACCTATTTGAGTTTTTTCTTAAATATTTTTAGTAATCAATAAAGATATTGTTTAATTAGTGTGTGCTTATTAATGTGGTGTAAAATGATTTTGCAAGTTAAAATCATTGAAATAATATAAAAAATATTAATTTAATATTTTTTTTTAATGAAAAACAGTTTAAAAAAGAGGTCAAGGTCATGCTTATTGGTTTAGATGAAAGCCCTAATACCTGCTTACGACTATCTTACGGATTCCACACAGGGCCATTTTTATCGGGCCTTATATGGCCAGGCCCGATTATCCCATACAAAGGCCTGTAATATAATGGGCGGAGCCCATAACTTCACTCAAATTCCCGCTCCCTTCCCTTTTCAGTGTCCGATTCAAATTTCATCCCCCACCTCAAGCAAAGAAAGAAGATCCTAAAAGAGACGCAGAGAACAACACCCCCCCTCTATCTCTCTAAAAATGGCTCCTTATTTTGTGTTTCCACAAAATCTAAAATCCTTAGAAGAAGAAAACGAAGACAATCGTCTCCACGTTCTGAACCCAACCGACGTCGCTTCTCTCCGTCTTCCTGAACTCGAAGAATTTGTCAAAGGTCAGTTCTATCCTTACTCAATTCCACTAATTACACTCATGCTATCATGTTTTACTTCGTTTCAACTTGGGATTTCTTGTTGTTTCTGTTTGTTTCTTGAGAAGGTAAGGGTTTGGTTGTGTTTGTTTCTCGAGAAGGTGCGGGGAAATAATTTTTTTTAGATATATATTTTAGTGAACTGTTAATAATAGGGAAAATAAACTCTTTAACTTAGTTGCTCTTATGAATCATAATAGAGTGAAACAGAAAGATTTAGTTTTTTTTTAAAAAAAAAATTATTAAAATTTTTGAATTTTTATAGGATTAGGTGTTTTAAAAATGTAATTAAAGTGCTCAATTTTTACGCTTTTTAGCAATTAATTTTAAAGGAATCAGAAATAATTTTAATTGTGAATGTAATCTTGAATTACTGATGGAAAATTCAATTTTTAAGTGCTCATTTTTAATGGTTTTTTAGACTCTGATTTTTTTTTTGTTGGATTAGGAGTATCCTTTGATTTGTCGGATAAAGAGATATTCTGCATTGAGGAGCAAGAAGTGTTTGATCACGTATATTCGTTAGTTAAAGGGTTTTCTAGTCTAACTCCATCCGGTAAAGTCAATCTTGTGGAGAGTCTTCGGTCGAATCTAAGTGTTTTGCTCCCAAATGTGGATTCTCTCTTGCGCGTTTTTCAAGGTCAGGATGATGATAATGACAATGGGAATGAGACTCCTCCGGTGCTTGATCGAGTTTCTTCTTATCGAAATGCTCTTAAAATTTACACATTTTTCCTCGTCAGTATTGTTCTGTCTGAGGAGTCAAGTGCTAGTTCAAATAACAAAACTAAGGTAATCTATTTGCCATTATGCTACCTGAAGGGATTTTTAGGTGTGAGAGTGATATTGGGTTTGCTGTTCTATTTTTTTTTTTAATTTTGTGTGTGCTTGTGCGTGTGTGACTTGTTGGGTGTGATATTGTTGTTGGATTGGTTTAGATGACAGGGCCTAATAGGAAGAAACAGTCGGTACATTCATGGAATTGGGAACCACAGAGGGGCCGGATACTTAATTTGATTGCTAATTCACTAGAGATCAACCTTGCGTTGCTCTTTGGATCGACAGACCCTGATGAAAATTATCTTTCTTTTATTACAAAGTAAGCTTACTTAGTAATGTTGTTCTGCTTTGACTTGCCATAATTATGTTTTGGTGCAGTGTTTGAAATTTTTTGATTTGGGGTTTTACAGAAATGCATTTGGTTTGTTTGAGAATGCAACACTTATAAAGGACTCTGAGACAAAAGATGCTCTTTGCCGAATAATTGGGGCTTGTGCTACGAAATACCACTATACAGCACAGTCATGTGCTTCAATCATGCACCTAGTTCACAAATATGACTATGTTGTTACCCACATGGCTGATGCGGTTGCTGGGGCTGAGAAGAAGTATGCTGATGGCACCCTTGCCAGTTCTTTGATCAGAGAGGTTGGGAGGACTAATCCAAAAGCTTATGTGAAAGACACTGTTGGGGCTGAAAATGTTGGGCGTTTTCTTGTAGAGCTTGCTGATCGGCTACCAAAGTTGATTTCAACTAACATTGGGGTCTTGGTCCCACATTTTGGAGGAGAATCTTATAAGATAAGGAATGCTCTTGTTGCTGTTCTGGGGAAGTTGGTGGCAAAGGCATTTAAGGATGTTGAGGGTGATGTCAGTTCTAGATCTGTTCGTCTCCGCACAAAGCAAGCCATGTTGGAAATCTTGCTTGAGCGCTGCCGAGATGTTTCTGCTTATACCAGGAGTCGGGTTCTTCAAGTTTGGGCTGAACTATGTGAAGAGCATTCTGTTTCAATTGGTCTGTGGAATGAGGTTGCTGCAGTTGCTGCTGGGAGATTGGAGGATAAATCTGCAATAGTTAGAAAAGCTGCATTAAATTTGCTTATCATGATGCTGCAGCATAACCCTTTTGGCCCCCAGCTTCGAATAGCTTCATTTCAAGCAACATTAGAACAATACAATAAGAAGTTGAATGAACTTGAACCAGATAAAAGTGCAGAAAGTGTTTTGGATGGATTGCAATCTGATAATGAGACCTATGATGGAGGTGAGGTGGATGATGTGAATATGGAAGAACCAGTTAAGGAACAGCAGGAGAGTTTAACTGACAGTGTGCCTAATCTGGAAGAAGGGATTCCTCAGAAGGATAGCTCAGTGCCAGATATTGGGAATTTGGAGCAAACCAGGGCTTTGGTTGCATCTCTGGAGGCTGGCTTGATATTTTCTAAGTGCGTATCTGCCACAATGCCTACGCTTGTCCAGTTGATGGCTTCATCTTCAGCCACAGATGTTGAGAACACTATTTTGTTGCTGATGAGGTGCAAACAGTTCCAAATTGATGGTGCCGAGGCTTGCCTCCGTAAGATGTTGCCATTGGTAGGTTTTTAATTTTGGTCATGCCTGGGAAATAGTGACACTGCAAGTTAGGAAGCAAAGATGATGTATTCTTAATTTTAAGGTTGTCTACTCTGTACTTGTATTTTAAACTGTTGAAATTAATGCTGTCATCAATGCTGGATTCTGCAGGTATTCTCTCAGGATAAATCCATCTATGAAGCTGTGGAGAATGCCTTCATTACAATTTATGTCCGGAAAAATCCATTAGATACTGCTAAGAATCTTTTGGATCTTGCCATAGATTCAAATATAGGAGATCTTGCGGCTCTGGAATTTATTGTCAATGCACTGGTTTCCAAAGGTGATATCTCCACAAGCACAGTGAGTCCCTCTTATCATATGATTTTGGAGGTTTTAGTTGCTGTTAGTAATTAATTCAAAGTTGAAAGGTGTTACTTTATATTCTTTTACTTAATATTCATCTGTTCATGCCACATTTAGATCTCTCATAAAGCATTTGTTTTTGCAGATATCAGCATTATGGGATTTCTTTTGCTTTAACATTAGCGGTACAACCCCAGAGCAAAGTCGTGGAGCTTTATCAGTGCTTTGCATGGCTGCAAAAGCGTCCCCTGGAGTTCTTGGCTCACACTTGCAAGATATTATTGATATTGGCTTTGGCCGTTGGGCTAAAGTGGACCCTTTGCTTGCCAGGACAGCATGCATTGCCATTCAGAGATTGTCAGAAGAGGACAAGAAAAAGCTGTTGGCTAGTAATGGTAGCCGTGTGTTTGGTTTCTTAGAGAACTTGATTAGTGGCTCTTGGCTTCCAGAAAACACATGGTATGCTGCTGCTGATAAAGCAATAGGTGTCATATATACAATTCATCCCACTCCGGAAACCCTAGCTGCTGACCTTGTAAAGAAGTCTCTTAGTTCTGTTTTCATTTGTAGTGGAGGAGATGACTTGCAGAATGATATTGAAAGTGGCAGCGCTGATATTCTTACAACAGTTCAAGTAGCAAAAATTAGTAGATATTTATTTGTCACAAGTCATGTTGCCATGAATCAGTTACTATACATAGAAACCTGTGTTCGGAAGATCCAAAAACAGAAGCTGAAGAGGGATAAATTGGGAGCTGATGGACAGAATGGTCATAATAATGGTATAAAACAAGATGATACACCAAAGGTAGGTTGAAAATTTCGTACTATACATCATTGTCATGTACAACAAACTCCAGCTTTTAATTTGGAATATCTCTTTGACTATTTGTTGCAGGATAACATCAATGCGGAGCTAGGTGTTTCTGCCTCTGAAGATGCAATTCTGGATACACTCTCTGAGAGAGCAGAGAAAGAGATTGTTGCTGGTGGTTCCAAAGAGAAATATTTGATAGGGCTTTGTGCACCTTTCCTGTCGAAGCTTTGTAGAAATTTTAGTTTGATGCAAAAGGTGATTCTATTAGCTTTTCTGGCTTTACAAAGCCTTCGCGTTTGCTTTCTTCTTTAAGAGATTTGCGTATGACATGATGCAATCATCATCTTTTGTTTTCCATGAATGATTGAATATCCTCCAATTTTTCAGTGAAACTAACAGGACTTTATGTTTTTCAGTATCCTGAACTACAGGCATCTGGAATGCTTGCTCTTTGTCGATTTATGATTATTGATCCAGATTTTTGGTGAGACCTCCCCCGTCCTCTTTCTCTCACTCACGCTCATGAAAAGCTTATGCCTAACTTCGGGGTGAATGTGTTCTCAGTGATGCAAATCTCCAGCTTCTCTTCACAGTTGTGGAAAGTGCACCATCAGAAACTGTTCGTTCAAACTGCACTATTGCTCTTGGAGATTTGGCAGTTCGGTTTCCTAATCTGTTAGAACCATGGACTGAAAACATGTATGCTCGCTTACGAGATCCTTCGGTTTCTGTTAGGAAAAATGCTGTGCTGGTGCTTTCACATCTCATATTAAATGATATGATGAAGGTCAGAGAACCTGCTAATCTCTTTCACCGTTCTTTCTCTGCTATTTTAATGATACAATATCTGATTCTGGGCATTTGCTTATCAGGTTAAAGGTTATATAAATGAGATGGCTATAAGATTAGAAGATGAACAGGAGAGGATTTCAAATCTCGCTAAACTTTTCTTTCATGAGCTGTCAAAGAAAGGTAAATATTGATACTTAACTAGTAATGCCATGCTAAGTGAATTGGTCATTTCTCTTGGAAAATGGATGCTGAATTGTTTTCGTAACTATAATGCAGGAAGCAATCCTATATATAACTTACTTCCAGATATACTTGGCAAATTATCCAACCAGGAGCTGAAAAGGGAGACTTTCTGCAACATCATGCAGTTTTTAATTGGGTCCATTAAAAAGGTATAGACTGCTCAACTGAGTTGATTTAGCAAGTATCTGCCCTTAACAATGACTTGAACATTATACTTCCCTGATTCTCCCCAGGACAAACAAATGGAGTCTCTTGTTGAAAAGCTTTGCAACAGGTTCAGTGGAGTGATAGGTATGTCTTTGTTCATTATGCTTCTGTACATAGTGTTTACCAAGCTGATGTGATCGTATGGTGTCAGATCATACAAGTCTGCTGTGTTATGCAATAGTACACCGAGTACGAACTTACTGGCTGAGAAAATATGATCTTATTCAAACTTGTTTGATAGCATTGATTTTAATGATTAAGTGATTTATGACTTTTATATGGTGCATGTGCTACACCATACTTGCAAATTCAGCTATTTCAATTATTGTTAAAATTTGTTCTAAAAACCATCACTCACGTAGATGCATGAAACCATATCTCCTTTATAAGCATGAGATTGTAAATGTACTCTCATTTCCTTGTGCATGGATGGAGATGCTCATTGCTTTTTCATTTTTAACTATTATTTACAAGTGCATGCAGGCTTTTCCTGGACTAGTTGGTCTCTAACCTTACACTGCCTGCTTTTAGGACAAAACAGAGGAAAAAAAAGAAAAACATGCATGGATGGAGATGTTCCTTTTGTTTTTACGTGTAGCACATGATTTTCTCCCATCCTTGGTAATATATATATATATATAGTTCTTCAAAGATGATTTTTTCCTTTCTGTGTGGACTGCTCTATTGCTGCAGATACTAGGCAGTGGGAATACATCTCGTATTGCCTCTCCCAGCTGGCATTTACTGAAAAGGGAATGAAAAAACTCATTGATTCATTTAAGACGTTTGAACATGTCCTGTCTGAGGATTCTGTCATGGACAATTTTAAAAGCATAATCATTAAGGTATTGGATTTCTGTAATCCTGTTCCTCTTCCATCCCATCATTTGTAATGATTTAATGGTATGCTTTCCATTTTCATTATGTGCAAACAGGCTAAGAAGTTTGCAAAACCAGAACTTAAATTATGCATTGAGGAATTTGAGGAGAAGCTTACTAAGTTCCACATGGAAAAGAAAGAACAGGAAGTGACAGCAAGAAATGCCCAAATTCATCAGCAGAAAATCGGTGGCATGGAAGGTTGTGCGGTGGCTAGAAATGAAGGAGAAGTGAGTGAAGGATCAGATGTTATTGAAGGTTGGTACAGTAATATATATATATATATATTTTATTTTTTTTGGAAGGGGGTGCTTGTTTCAATGTTTAATGTCTTGGAACTTTCCCCGTGCTTCCAGATTTTCCTAAGACATTCATCGCTATCTTTTGGAAGCTTTTGAATTACCTAGTTAAAACAATGTACATGTCAGATGACACTCTTGATATCCTTTTCTACTGATGAATACAACCCTAAAGGTAAGAAGTATCAATAGGATATTTTGTAGATTCAGCCTTTCCACAACATGCTTTATAGGTCTGATCAAATCTTCCTCCCTTTAGGTGATTAGATGTACTTAAGCCTTGGATTGTGCTAGGATATATTGCCAGGCATCGTACTCTTGCTTATTGTGTGCCTGTTCAAGATACAACTTGTTGACTCGGATGTCTTTTTCAGGATTTCTCTGTTTTCTTTTTCGGTTATCAATATCTTGGTTTTTAGTGTGGAACGCAAATGTGGTGAACTATTTACTGATTTTAATTTCTCTTTCAGTACCTTGGTTCCTACTAATGTCAAATACATCTCATCTTTTCAATGTAACGCATTTTGTTTTCTAAAATTTAGTTCCATCTTGAATAGGCTTCATTCGTTCCAAAGGGTTAAATAATTGATGGAACCTTAGTGAAGGTGTAGCCTTTTAGGGCCATATTACCTTGACGCACTGCATTGTTTGTGGATATGGTATAGGCCTTTAAGCAAAGAATGTTCGGTTCAACTAGCCTTTTAAGAATTGTGTTCCTGTTTGCAAGATCTGTGCTTATAAATGATACTTTCTGCCTACGCTTGGTAACCAATGAAGCAGATGGTGAAATCGATGATCCATCCATGGAAGAAATGGTTCAATCATCGGATTCTGAGGTCAACAGGTCAGGTGAATATTCAGGTACTTCAAGTGAGGTGACAGGCATGGAGTCAGATGGCACTGAAGTGCAGTCAAAAGGTCATTCAAGTTCTCTGACTCTTTTGTAACTACAGTCAACTGTTTTCTACTGTTGCTATAATCTGCTATCTTTTACAGTGGCCTCCAAATCTAGAGCTACGGAAAGCAAAGTGAAGGGTGAGAGTGGTGATATTTCTGCATCATCTAGAAGATCCACCAGGTCAAAGCAAAGGTAGGTTTCTAAATATTATCTCCATGCGTATGTATGTGCCGCATGCTATTGTGTACAAATTTCCACAAGAAAAAAAAATCCACGAGAATTTGGCCTTACCCATGATTGTCAGAGCTGTTGCTGTTGTCCAGTACCTTTTGGTTCTAGCTCACCGTATCAGGTCTATAAAAGAGTGACAAATTTTTTATGTGATCATGCAGATAGAAAACAAGACAGAAGTAGGGGTAGCTTGCAGACCAGTCTTTGCTTTTCCATAAATGAAGAAAAGTAAAGTTTCAAGTTTTTGAGAAGGTATTTGTAGCATATTGCTTCTTTTACTTAAAGAATGGCTACAAAGATGTATTGCAGTCTGTATGCATTTGTGTAATGAAAAAAAGCACCACACAGTTCTGGATGAATTAAAAACTACTTACGTCCACTATTTTCACTGTAAAGATTCTATTTGATTTAGATTATCTCAGCCAATTTTATTACCTCTCAACATTGGTATTTGTTTTTGAAAAATGATCCAACAAAAACAGGTCTTAAACGAATTATTTCAGAAATTGACATATTTTCTTCTCTTCCAATATCAACTATCATGTCAACCAACAGAGTAAGCATCATCACCTGCTATTGATTGTGCAATCAAGCTCAGTTTCAGTTCTTTGCTCCTGAATATTTTCACTGCATGTACTGACATGCATCAATCTTCCAGCCAAAAAAAATAAGTTACGATGATGTTGAATGTAAAAGGCGAGGGATGATTCTCGCATCTCCAAAGGTTTATATTATATTTCTTACTCTTAGAAAGCATCTCTATCTGGATGGGAACAAACCTGAAATCACATTGAGTTCATAGAAAGACTTGAGATTGGAGTAAGTGACTCGTCGTAGATGATGCCATTAGAGGAATATAAAATTTTGAGAGTTTGCTGCAAAACAAATGCCGTTGCTACTCTTTAAAATTGATTTCTTGACTTGTTTTTTGAGAAATTGAGCATTGAAGGCCCGCCTGAGAAAACAAAGAAAAAAACAGGGCTCGGATGCTTTCCAACAAGGTTCATTACTATCGGCCCTCGCTTCTGTTCTTAGTGTCATTCAATGAGCCCTCTGGTAAAAGGTTTGAGCATCTTACTACTGTTCAAGGGTTAACACCGGTGGTCTGAATTTTTATAACCCATTGTTATTAAAGCTGGCTTGGTTTGTTCGGTTGATTAAAAGAATCTGCAATTCTAATCTAGGATAGGCTTCAAGTTGAACTGATTTTAATACTGATTTAACAGGATTGACTCGTGATTTGATTTATCCAACTAATCTTGGTGTAGACTTAAATAGGTTAATATCAAAGATTTTTTTAGTTAGAAGTATGTTGTAGAAAAAAAATTATAGATTTGGGTTGATTTTATGAGCCGTAGGTTAACCCAATGACTTTGTAACCTGAACTCTGTTTTCAGTCAAATCTAGATTGGTCTGCCGATAATAATATAACTTAATCAGTTTTGATTTGAAATAATTGATCATGCCCTCGTGATAGTGGGATTTTCAAACTATAATTTTAGGGTGGTCAATCTTTTTTTTCTTATATATCTCATAAAACCATGTTATTATAATTTTTCAATTCTTTCTTCCTTGTCTGTATAATAACACAACTCTTGTTAGTTTTCCAAGGCAGACAGACAGAAGGATGTCGTTGGCAATGAAACGCCGTGAATGCAATCAAAAGAAAACAAAAACAAACCATCTAGGTGGTGGCCAGGACCAAGAGTTTTGCTCTATCTGTGGTCTCAGGTTCGAGTCCTGTGGTTGCTCATATAATGGCCACTGCAGGCTTACATGATCGTTAACTTCAAGACCCGTGGGATTAGTCGAGGTGCGCGCAAGCTGACCCGAACACCCAAGTTAAATTAAAAAAAAAAAAGAAAACAAAAACAAGCTTTTGAAAATAATTTGATAGAATTCATACACCATCAAAATGAACAAACATAACCCACATGACTTTGCAAACATATCCACACAGTAATTCTAAGGTGAGAAATTAACAATAGATTATAGGAAATGTTTGATATATGTCGGAATTAATTATAAGATTAAGTATTAGAATAATAAAGTTTAATAAATAACTGTTGAAAAAGATTAAACTCAATTTGACCTAAAAGTTGATACGGTAACTCGGCAATTTAGAGCTTAATCTGGACCATGCTTTATTATGAACCATTTTAACATTGATACTAGATTACTTAATAATAGATTAACTCGCAACCTGCTAAGCCTGAATAAACCTAGTTGGGTTAAAGCAAAGGAAGTTGTTTTAATAAAATTAAAATAATATTGTTCACTCGAAATGATATGACATCTCAATAACCCAAGCTGTGTAAGGTCTGATAACCATGCATGATACCATCTCTCTATAAAAGCTACGATTATGAAGCTCGTTCAGTGAGATAAATCAACATGATACTATTATCTTCGTGTGTGAACGTGGTGTTAAAATGCATTAATGTCCCTGACTAGAGAATTAGGAAAAACTAAGGGGTAGTTTGCGAAGAGCAAAGATAAGCTTTGGCAACTGGCAAGACTCTGATTGCATTCAAGTATGATAACAAAAACAATGTCAATTTGCAGCAATGTTGGGCACTTTGCAGGTTATCAGACTGGCAAAAAACAGGTCAAACTATTTCAGAAATTGATCTATTTTCCATCAGTTACAAGATATCTTCACTTCCTACCAACCGAGGAAGCATAGTAACCTGCTCTTTGTTGTACAATCAAGCTCTCAGAGTTACCTGAATAACTGTATGTGTTTACATTCTTCAAACCAAAAACAAATCGATTACGTTGAAGATAAAAGTTCGAGGGATAATTCTCACTTCTCCAAAGGGGTTATATTTCTTCCTCTTCGAAAGGATCTCTTTCTGGATAGTCACCAACCTGAAATCATATAGAGAAGGCTCTGTTCATCAAATCCACGAACAAAATGAGTAGTTTGATATCAGACATTTAACATTAGAATGATCTAGATTTCATATGCATGAAATTATATCTACTCCATGTCTCAAATAGTAATATGATGTGTATTTTCATTGGATCATCAGTGAAGGACAGATCCAGCACAGAAGCATCATGAGAACATAGTTCTATACAAACCTTTACTTTGTCTGGCCTAATCATAGCACCATGAAGTGGAGGAGAGTCAAAGTAGCGCACTCCTTTTACCCTGAAAATGTTCGAGAAAGAAATAAATAATTGGACGCAACACAGAATGATCTATGAGAAAGATTTTAAATGCCTATTAGCATAGCACAACACCAACAATGTAAACCAGGGTACCAAAAATGAAGACACCTAACTTGGTCAAAATCGCTCAAGAGGTTTTGGTTCATGAACTATACATATACCTACACATACCCAAGGCTGTGTGATTCAAATTTTCAGTCCAACAGACTAATCAAAGAACAGTAATTCTGTAAAAGGCAGGCCAACTGCATATGTAAAAAGGAATTGGTGAAATGCCCAACATACTCATGTACAGTCAATTCATACACCATTTACCACCAGAATTTGGTAATACTGACTTTTGCAAGAAATTCCAACATTGAATCAAAATAACATTTTAAGACTGCCTATATATTCCTACACAACATCATTGATATTCTGAAACAGAGTATGTCAGCACGATTTGACCAAAATAAAGGGAGACAAATTTTATCCTGTTTTCCTACTGAAATGCAAGACAGATCCAAAAGCACCACACTTCCAAGTTCCTATGAATAACAGAGAGAGAGAGAGAGATTAGTATACATACATGCCATCATGTTTTCCGAATGGTTCGTCAAACTGAACTCCTACCCAAAAACCTGGTGCGAGAGATTCCGCTCGACCAACATATTTGACAACCCCTCTTTTCTCCCCTGGATCAATTTCACATCTATCACCCACCTAATCATTTGGAGAATTGGAAAATATATATAAAAAAGAAAATTGTTGAATAAGGAAGTGGATAGGACAAAAATGGTCAACAGATTTGCTGCAAGGAAACTCTCAAAATGCAATGGAGAAATAAAGTTAAGAATCCATTCACGCCGTGTACCTAAAAGTGGATACAAGATTTAACCCAAAGTCTCAACCATCTTTGAAACCACCAAAACCAAGACAAAAATTGTGAAGGGAATAACTGACCTTGATATTTGCACACAGGTCTTCCATGTAGTCATCTGTTATCTGTGAATGAAACACAAATGAGAGAACTAAATTTCCCCTCACTAGCTCATAGAATGCTGACAAAAAATATCACTTTTTGAATCAAGATAAACAAACACACTGAAAGAGGCCAATGTACATATTTCCACACTACATTATCGAAGCAAAAATCATGAATAAAATAGCACACTCAAATTTTCAGGCGCAAATTTGAAAATAGAGCACCTTACTACATGGCAGATTTTCACCTCACATGGCATGGTGCTTTCTCACTTGAACTCATAATTACCACAAATGGACTCCAAGTGAACGTGAGAAAGGGTGTACGTACACACACCGAAATTACTGAATAAATAATTACTCTCACTTGGGTTGTTCCTCCTCAAAATTTTCCACTCATATTATTGCCAAAACAAAACAAAAAATTAAAGAACAAACAAGGGGTAAAGAACCTCAAATCATTGAAGATTACCTTAGGCGCAAAAGCTGATGGATTTTGGGCTGCCATTTTTTCTTTAAATTTTCTAAAAGTGCCTGAAAAGCGCAAAAGAAGAAATAAATTCCTTAACCAGTAAAACCCAAAATGTGGTCTGCAGGCACAACATCTACTCAAAAAAAAAAAAAAATACATTCATAAAATAATTATTAAGAAATTAATCCAATCAAAAAAAATCTAATTACTTACCATCACGTTTATCATAAGCTTCTTCAGAAATTGAATATTTCTCCACCGATGAAATATCTTCCAGCCACCCACCAGCTGTTACTGATGAAGGATCCAGATCTATTATATGCAACCGATACCTTTTAACCCAACAAATAAAAACCCATTAATCACTCAATTCGAGAAACCCAAAAAACCTACATTTCCAACAATCACACCCATTTTTTGAAAAAAACACTAACCCATCAAAAGGAGAGTAGAAACCAAGAGGTCTAGAATCATCAGTTAAATTAGAGACTTTTGAGTTTGCATCATCATAAAGCTCAAGTTGCATTGAATTCACTGAAGTCCCACATTTTCTCCATAGCTTATCTTTAACAGCTTCCACTGAAGACTAAAAATAATACAAATTTATCCAAGTTTCAGTGAATGAAACTTGTGATTCAGCTAAAAGTGTTTGTGGGTTTTGTACCTGAAGTGAGAAGCGAATTTCAGCAGAGAAAGACTTGATATTGGAGTGAGTGACTCGTAAGAGGACTGCCTCGTCAGGTTGAATCTGGAAGCGAGATGATGCCATTAGAGAGATTTGAGAGTTCGCTGCAAAACGATAGCAACACCGCCCTCTTTTGCTGCATAATTTTATTTTATTTTTGAGAAAGTGAGAGGCCCACCTGAGCTCACAAAAAATCAGGGCTCCGCTGCTTTCTGACAAATCCACAGGTCCATCGCTATTAGCTCTCGCTTCTTTGTCCTTTAATAGCCCTTTAGTAAATGGGTCGAGTGTCAAGCTTCTCAAAGATGGTCCATATGTATATATGAAAAAAACAAATCTTTGCCAAATCCACAGGCCCATCACTATTCATCGCATGTTAAATGCTTGTTGACTGCTGCGGTGATTGAGCCACCATTGTAACTTCCTTCTTACGTAACTGATAATCTCTTCTTCTTATTATTCTTTTTATTTTTTTTGTGGGTTTGTTTTAAAATTCAATGGGTTAGCAATTCTGAATTTCCTTTTCTTCTGTGGGTGCTTTTGCAGGGTTTTTCATGTGGGTTTTTGCCTGCAAGTATTTGGTTTAAAAAGGAAAATAATTTGAAGGGAAAGAATTTGATGTTATCAAAGAATTTCGAAGTCAATTGCTTGAAGGATGGAGATATTCATGTTAGGAATCTAGCTTTGGGTGATGGTGTAGCAGAGTGTTTAAATGGTAAGCCTTTTTTTTGTTATTGTTATTGTTATTTGAATTTACGGGTATAATGAAAAGTATTCTTCTTTTTGCAGAAATTGAGATTAAGAAACTTAGTATTTCGACAAAATTGATGAACTTTGAGAACGAGTTTGATCCATATGGTGCAATGAGTACACCACTTTACCACACAATTACATTTAAGCAGGTAATGCTGTTAGGATCGATAGGACAAAAATTATAATATAAGATCAAATTCAAATTTAATTGTGCTGTATTATCCTTAAAATCCTGTATTAAAGATATAGCAATACCAGAAATAAAAGAATTAAGATTGTTAGCATTAGAATATATATTTTTATATACAAGTAAAATTATAGACATGTTAAAAAAATAAATACTAAGGTAGTATTTGACATTATGTTTCGGAAGCAATTCTGAAAAAAATTGAAATTTTTTTTTGTTTTAAATTAATATTTTTTTTATGTTTTTAGATCATTCTGATGTGTTGATGTCAAAAATAATTTTTTAAAAAAATATATTATTTTAATGTGTTTTGAAATAAAAAATTCTTCGAAAAGCAACCACTACCACACTTCAAAATACCCAGTTAATCTCTCTTTTTTTAATAGAAATTCAAGTGTTATCTTTATACATTGTGTGTTATAGATGACGGGGTAGATGAAAAGTGTATATGTAATGTTGGTAAAATTTTGATGTTTTTGTCATGCCATATTTATAACGAAAATGGGGCTAGAAAGTATCAAGTTTGAACTGCATGTGATGAGAATAGGGATAGAGAGCTCAATTAATCATGGACAATAGTACAAGAAGCTTGTGCAAGTTCGTATGCTTTCGACATGGACGTAATTCCCTTTTTTATCTACTGTTTTCTTGTTCGTATTTCATACATAACACATGCTTAACATCATTTCATTTTTTGGGTTTTAATGAATTTGTTTTTCATGCTTTATATTGCAGCCATCAGCTATAGAAAATGGTCAATATGATCATACTAGGAGTGGAAATCCTACAAGGGATGCCTTAGAAAGGTAGACGTTTTGTTTGTTGGTCTATATAATGCTGGAAAGCAGTCTTCACAAGTATTTATAGGACCATCTTAGTTGTTTCTCCTTCCACCTCCTTTTTTGTAAGCTTATTTCTGTTCTTGTTCTTATTCTTATTTTTAGCCTCCTGGCAAAGCTGATAAAGGAGATCGAGCATTCTGCTTCACAAGTGGAATGGTTGCTTTGACTGCTGTCACTCATCTTGTTGGAACAGGTGCTTTTCACTCCTTTTGCTGTCTCTTCTTTCCACATACAACCAGTATTTTATCCACCATGCCACACTATTACCTATGTTTCAAAATATCCCTGCCTGTTATGGTCTGGAGATCTGTAACTGGCTCTAAACATTTTGCTACAGGTTCAAGGTTATGCGGTCCATACTCAGCACATGTTTATGCAAATTAACTTGTGTCTGTAGAATGTCTACTTCATTCTTAATATGGCCAGAGATAGTTAATCCTGAAGTTGCGTGTAAATTCTTATGTTAACCTGTTCAAATTCCATCTTAGGCCAGGAAATTGTTGTTGGAGAAGACATTTATGGTGGTTCTGACCGATTGTTGTCAAAAGTAACTCCAAAAACTGGAATTGTGGTGAAGTTAGTATGATTTCTTTATTTCTTGTTTATCATGGTCCTGCTGTATCTGAAATCTGAGATACTTATGCTTAGCAATGTGCAGACGGGTAGATACAAGTGATCTACATGAAGTTGCATCTGCAATTGGTCCCCGAACAAAGCTCATGTGGCTAGAGAGCCCAACTAGCCCTCGTCAACAAATTTCTCATATTCGTGTAAGAGTCTTACTTTCTCAAACTTAAGAAATTTGTTTGTCAATAAGTATCCTTATTTGACCATTTGTGAGTTTTTCATATGGAAGTGTTTGCTGTTAATGGTTTATGTTATTTATAGTATGCATGTATGAATAAATGCAATTTGGCAATCGGGCTTGATACTGTGAAAAAAGAGAGTTATGGTTGGTATATCTTTTCCATAATTAAAAAGGTTGAGCAATAGTGACCCGTGATGCTGTGATATATTGTCCATAACTATTCTCCCTCTCTCTTTTTTATTATCTGTTTTTAAGTGCTGTCAATTGTTCTTGTGTTTTTTATATCTGTGTTTTTTTACGATGGTTTGCTGGTCTTGTCAAGGTTTCAGAAAATTGCAAAGATGCATATGGTGCACTTGTATTGGTAAATAATAGTATTATTACAGCCGTTGGAGCTTGGAACAGGTCTGGCCGATGTTTTGTGGTCCTAACATTTTAGGAACTGCAGTTCTTCCTAGTGCTTAGTTTTGAATTTTTCTTGTCCTTGCAGACACTGTGATGTACTCAGCCACAAAATTTAAAGCTGGACATAGTGATGTCATGGCAGGCGTGCTTGTGGTAAAAGGGGAAAGGTTGTGGCTCTTACTTGTGTATTTCTTAGTGCATTTGTAAGGGATATCCTTTGTTTCCTTTGCTATCTTGAAGTCTTTTTCTAATAATTGTGTAGTTGTTGAAAATATTATGTTGATCTTTTGAGCGGAGAGCTTGTGAGAAAACCTTAATGCCTAACAATTTATTGCATTTGCAAACAGTTCATCCTGTTTCCCTCCGGCAGGAGAATGGACAGAAAATTTCGGAGTTCCTTTCATCACATCCACGGGTGAAGAAAGTAAATTATGCTGGTCTTCCTGTTCATCCTGGACGTGATTTGCACTGTTCTCAGGTGTGCCTGACTTTAATAGTAGCTTAGATATGAACCTTGTTCTTGCAGTGTGAAACCTCTTATATAAGAAAGCCCTTTAGTTACAGCTCTTGCAGGCAAAGGGTGCAGGATCTGTGCTTAGCTTTTTAACGGGTCACCGGCACTCTCAAAGCACGTTGTTAAGAGTCTTAAGACTACCAAGTATTCAGCATAATCAGTTTTGGTAATCATTTTTCCTACTCAAAACTTATCATGACTTGAAAATATTTTTGTGGGGGTAATTTAAAATCCAATTGATTAAACCCCTGAGATATCTGCATGGTGAAAGATGATGTTGGAGATACGGGTTCGTTCCTGCATATAACTATTATCTTTGCACATTAGAATTTGAATGAGTGTGCAATGAGAGAGAGAATGAAGCTCAGGTAAAAAGGAACGCCAGAGGGATTTTGGAATCAGCTGGTTACTCCATGCATGGTATTGAAATCTTATGTCATGGGAGATCACTGGCATTCAAGATCCCCGCAACCTATGCCTCCCATATTTCCTTAGAGCATAGGTGCGAAATATCTTGTTCCAAGCCCTGTCTAATCAAAATGGAGTGTGATTACTGTGAATATTTTGAGAAATGATATTCGTAGCTCACGCTTGGTTGCAAGCTGTACTCTTACTATGTGATTGCCTGTTGTAGGAAGTGTGAAGTCCCTTATGAGCTTGCCCTGCTTCATGTCCCATGCAAGCACACCAGCTGCGGTACAAGATGCCAGAGGTCTCACTGAAGATCTTATTCGTGTCTCAGTGGGGATAGAGGATGTCAGTGATCTGATTGCTGATTTAGACCATGCACTCAGAACTGGACCGTTATAGGTGCTCGAGCGTCTCCAAAATTTTCCTAGATTAAACCATGGCCTGCCCTTGCCCTTTCTCTTTAACAGGCAAATGAAGTGCGCACAATTATTCCAGATATGTTCAAAACTTCTAGAGCATAGTTATTTGCTACCTTGGTTGTTTGAAATATTTGATGGATGTTCTTTAGTATGCATTCACCACAATAAAAGTGAGCGGAGCAGCTGCTTTCGTGTAAATTCTTCTGTCCATTTCAATAAATGGCATATGCAATCAGCTGAGTGGGTGTCTGCGGTAGTTTCTGATTTTTTATTTTAAAAAATATTAAAAAAACACTTTTTTAATAATTTTGATATACTAATATCAAAATAAAATATATTTTTAAAAACACACTGCACATCCCGATAACAATCATAAACAAATCAAAACTACAAGATGCTCAGTGTTTTGCTAAGTAACAAAGGACGAGGCAAGTAGCATTGCTTTATGACTGCCCCTGAAGTTTTCCTGGGGTATATCATGGCAGCGAGAAAAAGATTTTGAAGCTGGGATGTGTCAAGCATTTTAAGAAGCATTATCCATTTTTTCTTTTATATATATATATTCATTAAACTCAAACCCAAAATAATAAAAAGAGTAAATTTAGGGTTTTTTTTAATCTATCTAGACATTAGCTGAGTTATTTTCAATCAAGGTGAGCAAATCAATCACTGTCATCTTCTTCCCAGGTCACAGGCCTGGAAACTCCGACGGGTCAACTTAGAAAGTACAATACTTGAAGCAATCATGCGTACGGAATTACGGATGGTCTTGTCCACCTCAAATCTTAATTATTTACTCCTTTTCCTGTAAACAATCAACTCCAGTTTTTATAAAACCAGGCACAATCTTCATCATTTTATAATCATTTAAAAAATAAATAAAATCCCATAAATTTAAAAACAATAAATTACTTTATCACCTTATTTCCTTCATTAAAATTCATATTGAATATTGCATCCTCTATAATTTTTATCTCATATTTTCTTTTTAAATAAAGAAAGTGTTTTTTTAAATATTTTTTCAAGTTAAAATTATTGAATATGGAAATTAGTTTTAATATTAAAATTTTTTAACAAAAAAAAATAAAACAAGCTCTTTAAAACCAAAGGGATCATATCCAAAGATTTTCTTACTTATTATTTTCCCTTCAAAAATTAAATTCACATCCGAAAAAAAGAAAAGAAAAATGAAAAGAAAGAATCCAAAAACGTTGACCGACATCTGAGCAACTAGTACACGAACAAAACTAGAAAGTCCCAATCAATCACCACCACCTGATCTCTTCTCTGGTCCCCACATCTCCCACAAAATCCACGCGGCATGATTCCATGCTTCTTCACAGATCACACCCATAAAAATAAAAATAAAATAATATTCCTGCTCCGGATCAAAAACAAAGAGAAAACTCCCTCTCCCTCTCTCTTCTTCTCTCTCTAACAAGTTTTACTTTTTAAGGTAAAACGTTGTATTTTGTCTAATTATTTTCCAATTATTTTTATTATTTTGTAGATTATTAATTAAATTTTAATTTTTTGTTCTGAATTTAGTTTTTTTTTGTCGAAATTAATGTGTGTGCAAGTGTTTTTTTTTAATTTGTCTGATCTGATATTGTTTTTGTCGTTGAGATTCTAGGGTTTTGGTTCTTTTAATGAATTATGGTGATCAATTGTACTTTTCTTGTGGTTTTGTTGAATTATGACAGGGTGTGTTTGGTTTCTGAGAAAATTGGGTGATAAGAGAGGGATAGTGTTTGGTTTCTGAGAAAATTGAGACATAAAGAGAGGGATAGTGTAAGGTTTCTGAGAAAATTGAGCGGGAATGGTGTTTTATTAGTTTTTTTTTTTTTGTAATTAGAGACCTGGGAGGTTTAAGTATTAATCTGCGTTATTAAGGAGAATCAGGGCTGTATGAATTGGAATACAAATCATTTGTATGAACTGTTTTTCCAATGTTAGTGAAAGTTTCAAAATTGAGAGATAAGAGGGCAAATTGAGTTTTAATTTGTGTTGTTAAGCTTGAAAAGGCATGAACTTCGGTGAAATAAGGATTAAAGACCTTTTTTTGGTTGTGTTGTAATCGGGGATTTAGGTAATCAAGCATTAATCTATGTTAGTAAGGAGAATTATGGCTGGATTCAGTGGAATTCAATTCTTAATCGTGAACTGTTTCTTCACTGTTAATTCTGGAATCTGTCGTTTGATTTTTCTGAGGTTTAGTTGCTGGTTTTGATTGTTATTGATTTTTCGAGTCCAACTTAATTCTCTGTAAGGGACAGTTTTTTGCGCACGCACTAACACCTTTTTCCTTTTGCTTTTGGGTGGAACTGTTGCGGAATTTACTTAGTTCCGGCATTTATTCTAATTCCCGCTACCTAATTCTTTGCTTGAGTGCTACCCTCTGATGCTCTATGACATGGTTAATCAATTTGTTTTTGGCATTATTGACATAGCTGATTTTGATGGAAATTATCTTTGGTTTTTTGTTTACATCTGATAACATTCGAGGACTAATTTGTGGATATTGATTCTTGTGTATGCTTGTTTCAGGTTAGACCCTTTCTCATCAAATCTCAAGGCATTAGCCTGTGAAATAAAATAAACTGTTGAAGGATATTGTGACATAGAAAGTTATTCTGCTCGTTTTCTTTTTCATTTCAAATATCAAGAGATGTCAAGTGGACCGGTGAGAAGGGTCTCGCCAAAAGACATACAAGTGGTAAGCTGTTGATCTTTGAATTTTAGAGTTGATGAACTTTCGTCGTGTTCAATCTTGTTATTCTAATGTTAGCAGTAGAATTATTCTGTATAAGGTAAGCAGCCAATGGGGATTATTTAGTTGAAAATGCTGATTTTTTCCGACAAAAAACTGTGTCCTGAATTAGTTTTGACCTTTGACTTCCTTGAGCATCTTGTATAACAGCTGTAATTCCATAATGTTTTCTTTAGTTGCTCCTCTGTTGGAATTGATCTAGCTGACTTTGGAGGAGATAGATGCAGAAATTCTTGAACTGATTACATTTCTTCATTGCTAGAGAGCGGTTTCTTATGTATAACCCAACAGCGTGTTTTGATTTTTTCCTCAGGCCAGGCCTTGTCCTGATAATTTCTGAAATGGATAGTTGGAGTTTTAATAAGGAAATCTAGGTCCTTAAATAATGAAAAAAAATTCATAAACTGTAAATTTTGAAGTAGTAGCAGTTGATAATCACCCACATATGAGCTTACATCTCAGGTTCTTAAGTTAGTGGAGTCTTCTGTCAAATAACATACAATATTTACATTGTCTCTCCATGCAAAGGTCACAACTAATGATTACCCATTGGGAATAAATCTTGTCTATAGATCCTTGGGAGTTCAAAGCATCACAGGTCCATTGGCCTTTTCTTAACACAATTCTAGCCATTCATGTTATACATAAGCTCCTAATATCCTCAAATTTGTGTTAAAAGATTTTATAAAACTAATGGACAATAATTATTGTTTGAAAACTTTCCATTTTTCCATGTCAAATGCTGTTGTCGAGGAAAAAGATTTGTAATAATTTTTAAAATTTTCTTGTACAAATCTGGTGTTTTGAATACTGATTGGATCATAGTATCTGGAGGAGACTGTGAATCAAAGATGAACATATTGCTCTTGTTTTGTCCTAGGTTCCATTAAATATTGTTTGCCTGCATATGCGAGTCAAGTGGGAAAAAAAGAGAGATAGAATTTCTCCTTTTTATGTCATGGAAATTCCCTGTCTGCAATTGCCTGTTTGCTATTGTCGGTTCGAACCGCATGTGATTTAGTGTCTTTTGGATACTGATCCACCACAAAGAATGTATAAGGAAAACAATTTATTGACAAAAAGACTAGTCTAAATACTTGGCTGATAGCTTTGCTTTTTGTGTGTGTGTGTGTTGGCAACTCATCAGCACTTTGTCAATGTTAGCCATTTAACATTATTTTCTCCAGCAAAAGATAGTTTAAATAACTGAGGATAAGATAGTTTGGATATCTGCTATGCACAATCCAGTGTGTCCAATAAAATACCTTTATGAAGAGCTGCTAATTAGAGATTGTTTCTCACCTGTACCTTTTTCCTTGAAAAAATGGGTTTCTGCATCAGAATTCTCTTTTCTTGGAGTTGAGGGATTATTAAAAAATCTTTAAAACTGTGACATAACCATGCTATCTTCATAATTCTCCTTTGGCTTATTGATGTTTGTTTCCAGGTGCAAAATCTCATTGAGCGGTGTCTTCAACTGTACATGAACCAGAATGAAGTTGTTGAAACATTGTTAGCTCAAGCAAAGATTGAGCCTGGTTTCACTGAACTTGGTAATTAATACTGGAACTCCTTTTTTACGTGTTGCAGAATGTTTGATGATTAGATTCTACTCATGCTATTTTCCTATTGTGGCACCTTTGAGGGTTGCTAATTGTTTCCCTGATCCGTTGAGAGTGCTGATTAAATGAGTGTTAGGATGTATTGGCTGAGTTTTCCCAACCTTTTTTAGTGTCCCTAAATGATTTGTTTTTTGTGTAATTATTTGATAAAACAGTATGTAGTACAATGCTAACGGAGCAATAAAACACAAATGATGGGAATAAAAAAAAGGTGAAACAATCACTGAAATGGAAAATAGTCAAACCACAAGATTCTTCTTTGCTTTTCTCAAGATTTTTCAAGAGTCTATCAGTTAGTGAAAGGAACATTTCAGGCATCATTAGTCTCTCTGTCCAGATATGAATACTCACAGAAAGTTATTAGATATAGGAATTATTGGTGTTAAATAAAAATTCCTAGAGCTAACTCCAGCTTTCATTGTAAATAGGTGGTCAAATCTGTTCTTTCCTCAAAAATTAAACTTGCAAAGGCCCATCAAATATGATTCCTTTTCTTTTCCCCTTTTGTCCATTGTCACATTCTTCTAAAACCAATATTTTGTATCATAGGAACAACTTCAAGTTTGGTGATCTTATTTTATTCACAACTTGTAAATTTGTTTTCCAGTTTGGCAAAAGCTTGAAGAAGAGAATCGGGAATTCTTCAGGGCTTATTATCTGAGGTTGAAGGTAAAGCAACAAATAGAGGAATTCAACAAGCTGCTTGTGCAGCAGGCACACTTGATGCGTGACCTGAATTCAACTGGAGTTGTTTCAATGCCTACTTCTAATGGATCTCATATCCCATCAAGTAAGACTGTTTTTCTTCCCGTGAACATTTTTACTGTTCTTATTGGCATATCTAGAAAATTACAATATATAACTTTCCACATAATTGGAAATCAGCTTTGCTGTTGTGCTTCCTAATTGTTGTGATTTGATTTCACAATCATTATATATCTTCCAAACAGACTGTTTGGTTGGAAAGAAAGCAAGGTTCTATAAGTGAGAGATTAAAGGAAAGGATAAACGGTGGGCCTCTGTGGGGTTTTGTATTAAATCCACACCTAATACCAAGTTCGTGATGCATATTTCAAAGTTTCCCGAGTAATAGTGATTACAGTATAGTAATAACTGGTAGGCAGCAAATTAACTCTCTTTATCAGACTTCATACTGGCTATTTCCCCCTCGTTTAAATGATTTTGTAGAACATGGGAGTCCACTTGTGGGAAGAGTTGGAGGAATTGGATTTTTATTGTAGTGGAAAGATCTTAAGGTGATTTCCTTGATTTTTGCCTTAAAAATAGACTTCAGAAAACTCTCAATCAATCAGTATTTGCGGAATCCACTATTTTATAAAGGTTTGCTTAATATAACGTGATAATAACACAATTTCCTTCTCTTTTTTGGATTTGAATTTGAACTTTTTGGAAGTCATTTTTTGATATTTGCTTTAAGTTTGCTTGTGTAGGTGGTTTTTTGACATGTGACTAATTGATTGCTGAATGTATGTTATCTGAATGTCCCGATCAAAATGATACCATTGTGCATTTACAAGGATAATTTGGTTGAGTCTTTTCTGTAGTTTCTTGGTAGAGCATGCTTTCTCCAAACCCTTTTATGCTTCATATGATTCGTACTTTTTTGGCAACTGATTTTGGTTACTTTGACAGTGCACCAGAATACTGCATGCTATGGTCCAGATCATACAGGACCAGCCTTGAAGCCAGAGAGCATGCATCACCCCATTGGCTCCAGTTTGACTAATGCATACACTAATGGTGGATCATCATTGCACTCAAGCATGCATGCTGCTGTTGAAATAGCTGCCCGTTCCAGTAGAATTGATGCACCACCAAACATGCTTTCAATGCAGAGCTCAAACATAGGTCTGCTGCAAGGAATGAATGGGGGAATGATCAAATCAGAAGCTGGTTATTCGGGTACTTCTCCCTACATGTTTGGTGCTGATGGAAATGTCCTAGAAGCACGCCCATCGATTGCGGATGCATCTGTTGCATCATTCAGTAGTGTAGAGTCCAGTTCACAAGCCTTGAATGAGTCTATTCTGGATGCAGACACCTCTTCATTTGGATTTTTGAGTCAGATTCCTCGAAATTTCAGTCTTTCAGATCTGACAGCTGATTTTACCCAGAGTTCAGGTTTGTCTCCCTACCATCCCCCCTCTTCTCTCCATCTCTTTATTTACCAGCCCCTGACTTACTCTCTAGCACACTTCTTTTGCACAAGATTGCTATTTTATCTGTTTGTTGGTCAACTGAAAAGTTAGGCAACATGCTTTTCAGTGGACTCAGTTATAATCTGTTTAGGTGAGTACTCAGTTTGGGTGATTAAGTAAGTTGGTGGAGTCATTTCTTAATTTTGGTCCTATGTGCATGTAATGGAACATTTAGTAGACAATTTACAAATTTTACGTTTACATTTTCTGTTTTCAGAAATATTGGAGAACTACCCAAGATCACCCTATCTAGCAGCAGACAATGATAACTTCCCAGATTCTCAAGAAAGAGAACATCCAGGTTATTTTATTTTATTTTAAGGCTTTGTAATATTTGGTACATCAGAAAGGAGGAAACTAATTTGGTGCCATGATTCTGCAGGAGACAACAGAAGGCTGGACACTATATCAGAAGGCATGAGTTATGATGATTTTGGAAGTGAATAACCATAGAATTTCCGTGGTGAGTTCTTTGTGCTAATTTTTTTTTAATTTGTTGAGTTGCTTGTGCTGCTATTGTTTACTGGATAGTTATCTGTACCATTTACCAATCAGCTAAGTTTACTGTGATACATATTTGCTGCATCAGAGTTAAGTTCTGTCTCCACGCTGTCTCTATATACCTAAGACTGCTAGAAATGGTTCTGTCTTCATGTCATATATGTTTGGATTGATCTGTGTTTGCTTCTAACTTTAGTTTTTATAATTTTCTGAAAGAAAAAGGAATTCATACTGGCTTTTTTCCACAAACATGGAATCATGCATAGAGTCGCATCTTTGCCTTCCCTGTTGAATTTGTTATAGCATTTACTTTGTTTTTTCATTTTTTTCCCTTTTTCAGTTTTGTTATTGCAGGTCCAACTCATCCATAGAACAGGTTTGTAAATAGCAATTTAGCATGGGAGAAGCTTCAGAAGTAGACCAGCAGGAGATTGATTGGCGTGTGTAAGATTTCGCTGACTGCAGTATGTAGTGATGACTCTTGACATTAGGATTCTTTAGGGTGAAAAAAAAGTTCAGAAGAATGCAACAGATTACCTTTTCAAGCACCATGGGAATTCATGGTGATAATTTATACTATATCTAGGTGTTTGCAGAAGCATTTATTTGCGCTCTGGTGTGGTTGCTCTTGTTGATTGGTCTTTTGCATTAAATAAAATTGTGTTTTCATTTTTTTAATTAGATTCTGAATTTGATATAATTCTTCTCTCTGTGGCTTGACATCAGAATTTATTTATTTTTGTACCGAAACAAAATAATTGATTCTTGTAATATAAGAAATAATTAATTTTCTGACTGGTGTTGATCAAGCATATTTTAATGTGTTTTTTCATAAAAATAATACATTTTTTCTTAAGAATTTTCTTTTCTTATTTATGACATGGACAAAAGATTGAGATAACGATGAATTTAAAAATGCAGGGATCAAATATATAGTTTTTAATATAATTATTATTAGTAAATTAATTATTTTCGCTAAACTACAAGGATTAAGTTACTCTAATAGATTTGTTATCCATCAAGTAATGCAAGTTGTGTCAAGAGTAACAGTAGGTTCCTAAGGCTGAAGTTGCAACTGCACAGATTACTCCCTTACCTGCATGATATCTACCCAGTAAAGCTGATTGGATATTTTAGTATTTGATAGATTCGTGGAAAGAATGAAATAGAGAAATGTGAATCTGTCCAAGGGAGATGAACTTGGAAAATCATAAACCTAGTTAAGGAACCTGAAAATGATACCAGAAACCCTCTTCTCCAATTACATCAAACATCCTTTTGTAGTGTATTTGAATGTGAACATGGTATCTGAGAGGGTGAGCTCTAGCTTCTAATGAAATTTCAATGGGAACAGAGCCTGAAAACATGGGATTTGGGACAATGAAATGATAAATGTGTTTAACGTATCAGTTTGGTAAGATAGAAATTGAAACAGACAGAGAGAAAGGGAAGCCACATGTTTCAGCAACCAATATGGGCCTAATCTGCCAATCAGTTCCACCATGAAACTCAAGAGTCGGTCACATGTAAATGCATTGATGAAAGAAGAAGACAGTTCATAGACCATGCCAACAAAAACAATGACCACGCCCTTTCATTCATAGAGAAACAGTCTAACCAGTAACCATTCATAACAACATCGTCCATGCAAATGCTTGATTCAACAGCAAACAGAATGATTTCACTTTTTGAACTGCATAATCTTTCTTCTTTTTGATATATTTTGGACTGTGTAATCGTTTTTAATCCTATCTTATTACCAGGAGTTAGGATTAAACTATTACAGACTTGCAATTACAGGCGTTAACATTTTATAATATTCCTTGGATCAACCCCAAAACTCTTTTTAAGTTTCATTTTCTTGTAGTTTAATTGGCAAAAACAAAATTGGAAGGAAATATTTTCATGTGAAAACTGTATACATGAAGCAACTCTATTCTACACTTCTATTGAGCCTGTATTAACCAGCATTAATATCTAGATGGGGGGGGGGAGATTATCTGAATTACATTGTACGAAAAATCTCCCCATGATTTATCAGACCATGGTAGTAATGCCATTGTATCTAGGTCTAGTTCTATCTGGTGAAAGCCCTTCTTCCATAGCTTTCCTTTTGTTATTGTTGGGTTGTTGTAGTAGTGGTGATGGTTGTGGTTGTGATTGTGACTCTAGCTGTGGCTGTGGCTGTGGCTGTGGCTGTGATGGTGGCTGTGGCTGCTGTTCTGACTGAATTTCTGAATTTTCAAGCTTTTCTTGATCTTCTTGTTTTTCGTTCTTAATTTTGGTTTTCATCATGTGAGGTTTAAGCCTATTCAAATCAGCTAGTCGTACTGGCTTCAAGAAAAATTCCTCTGCTCCTTCCTCTAAACATCTGTAATGAAATTATACGCAATAGTCAGTTCCATGACATCAAAAAATCAAATGGTATATTCCTCAAATTTTTTCCACAAAAAGGAAAGAAGAAAGAACCCAATTCTAGCTTTAATTATCTCTCTCCACCTGGTGATCCTTGAAGGGACATTTTCAGATGACATGATGACCACAGGTATGTCCCTGAGAGATGACGATTCCTGCAAGATCAGAAGAAAAGGAAAAAAAAATCCATAAATCTCTTTAACTACTATTTGTTTTCATGGAAAATAAAATAAATGTGCATTAAAAATCTTCTATGGGTGGCATGACAGAAGAAGGTACCACATAAGAAACAAAGAGAATCTCTGAATATCTTGAGCTAGATTTGTTTAGATACAAAATAGGTGGCAAAGTGTTCCAATAAGATTTTCTTTGAGATTCTCAAGCAAGTGGGCAATAATAGGGCACATGTTGACAACAACTAAACTAGCGCCCATCATTTTGGACACTGAAAGTTTTCAGGCTGGGAAAGAATTTTCAAGGTACCCATTTTGCTAGAAATAGAAATGGGAATAATTGAGAAAAAGAACAGGGAATATATGATTACTCAAAATGAAGACAAGAGAACAGAGATCCAAAAAGCTTACCTTTACTTTCTTGAGCAAATCATAGCCTGTCATGCCGGGCATACAGTAATCTGTAATGATAAGATTCACTTCCACTTCCTGCAAAAGCACAAAAAAACAGAGAAAAAAAAATCAGAAACCCAGAAAAGATGGAAAATTATCAAGGAAGGAGAGGAATCTCTGGCATTGAGAAAGGAAAAACAGGAAAACACGGAGAAGAAAGAGAGAAAGAAAGAAATTTTACCCGATGATCGTTAGGAGAAACAGAAGGTACTGTATCTGGGTTGCTATGGTCATCTTCTTCATGTAATCCCAGAAATTTTAAAGCTTTACTACCAGAATCAACTGCAGTAACTGCCATGACATAACGGAAGGCATAACAATCAGAACCCAGGAAAAAAAAAGAAAGAAACCTTACAAAACATAAAAACAAAACAGTTACAGCCCGTGTCATAAAAATCAGTCCTTTTTTAACCAAGAAAGTAAATTTAGTACCTTGATATGATGATGTCTTGAGGAGCCTCTCAATCAGCTTTCTATCTATCATGCTGTCATCAACAGCTAAAACATGAAACTGTGAGTGTGAATCTCCCGTTATTGTCATTGCATCAAATTCCAGATCCAAAATTATCACCTGAAAAGAGCAAAAATATAGAAGAGAATTTTTGGTTTTTGCTTTGTTTTTGTTTCTGTTGTGGTGGGTTGGTTTTTGCGGTGTTGTTCCTATAATGGAATAAGAAATAAGAGGGAGGAGAGAGGCCTATTTTGTAGTAATGAAACGATACCTTCCCAACAAAATCCACACACCCCACAAAGCAAGATCCGACCAGATTTCTTTTCAAATCTTGCAAAATTTCCAAGTAGATTTTAGAATTGAATTACAGGGTAAGCAATGCATTAAAGAAATGCACAACGACCCAATAGAAAATAAAAATAAAAGAATAAAATAAACAAATAAAATCTTTATGGGAAATGTTGAAGGAGATGGGAAGATGGGGAGGTCGGTTCAAATTACATATGGAACCAACCAGCGCGTAGAACATGGGAGAATGGGAGGAGGAGGAGTAGGACTCCACAAATAAATAAGGAGGGGGAAGAGAGAAAATGGGGAGAATGGCAAGGAAGTTTTGGATTGGAAAAAAAAAAAAAGAAAAAAAAAACCCCTCAAGGGGTGGAAGTGGGACCCATCAAAATCCTCCCCAGAGATACAGGTGATGTAAGCATAGTTGCCTTTTTCTCCCTAATGTGAAATCATGTGGCTCTTGCCATATCTTGAGCAGGTGGGGAGGGCAAAGAGAGGCCATTTTTCTGCCTTGATTCCCTTTTAAGATTTGCTTCCCATGCCCACACACACACACACACACACACACACACACACTAACAAGCTCATAAGATAATCATAAAACCTCACTGACTATTCGTTTCTTTATATCCATCCTTACTTCCCATTCATGTATCTAACCACGCTTTGGAGTTGGAGAGCTGGCAATTCATCGGTCTTCTTGGCACATGAAAATTAAATATTTAATGTGATTTTGATATCGTGAGCAGGGTTTTTTTTTATTTAAAAATATATCAAAATAATATTTTTATTTTTAATATCAACTCATTAAAATCATAAAAAATATATTAAAAAAAATTAATTTAATATTTTTTCAAGAAAAATATACATTTCAAAACCATCCGAAAGTGAAAGTTGCCGCGCTACTAAACGAATTCCTAGAATGTGTTGAGTAACACGGTTCAATTTGTTTTTTAAATTATTTTTTGTTTAAAAATATATTAATTTGATGTTATTTTAAGTATTTTTTTATGATCTTAATGTGCTGGTATATAAAATGAAAAGTATATATTTTTAAAATTCAGACTGGTCACCTTACTAAAATATTTAAACAGTATCGTTGGCGTTGTGTTTCAATAAGGAAAGGGGAGTCGGGGTCCCTCGAAGGAAAACAAAGGGGCTGCATTTTGGAGAAAACATGTCGCAGCACATGGGGATCAAGGCAGCATATAAATTGCTATTGGTAAAATTTATCACAGGATTCCTGTCTACCATTTTTTTTTTTTTTTTTAGCTTGGAGAAGGACTGTAACCCTCTGGGATGCCTAGTAAAGTAACTGTTCCCTGGATTGTCCACTTTTTTTTCTGGTTTTAACAACTAGAGTATTTTTGGATTTTTTTTTTTATCACTTGAATTTAAGTGTTTATCACATTGAAACTTAACAATATTATAATGGAGAAGAAGTAGGGCAAGGAGGGTAGTCAGATTTTCATCTTGTTATTGTTGTTATTGTTGTTATTATTATTATTAATATAAAAAAATCTAATTAATCTAGGAATATAATTCTCATGTTAAATAATTAGTTAATTATTTTGTCTTAACAATCTCATTTATTATTCATAGTCAAAATAGTTGATAGCTTATATTTGATGTTTGATTTGTGGCTAGTACCTACAAAACATTTTATTTAGTGGAGGTAAAAACTCTTCAATACTTGAATAAGTATCTTTTTTCAGAGATAAAATACAATAATATTATAGAGAGAGATATTCTGGTTGTGAACCTTTAACCTGAATGATTCGTGGTGTGTTTATAACTCACGAATCTTATTTTTTTTATGGAAAAGAGAGGATGGAGTGTAATTTTACCTTTGTGATATTTTAAATTATATTCTACTCAAAATAATATGTATTGTATCAATATAAAATATTGAATGATTTGTATGGGGTCCCAAGAAAATATATAGGGAGTGTTGGGCTTGGGGCCATTAGAGATGAAAATGGGTTTAGGTGCGCTACCTGGACCTAAGCATGTTGAGCTTGAGCTCACGGGGGTGCTGGGGTGCACGCCCACCACCAAGGGTAGTGGGCCTATCACACCCATATTGGGCTTACACCCTACATGGGCTCGAGCTTCTTGCCCAAGCTCAGGCTCCTTGAGTGTTAGGTTAGGGTTTACCATGCCCGAAACCATTTATTTTGGTCCCATGTTGTACTTCGAGTTTGAAATACCAAGCCCGGGGTGAAGAAGTATTCTTATTTGTTCTATTTAAAGGGAATTTTTTTAGTTCATCTTGAAAGTTTTTTGATTCATTTTATCTGGATTCATTAATTATTATTATTATTATTATTATTATTATTATTATTATTATTTGTGACACCCCATAATTGTTGGATTGTTGATGTGAGATTTTTATGTTAATTGAAGCGGGTTAATAATATCAAACAAATCCCTACTTTCATAGTTTTTCTTTAATGTGGTCCTCCTACTTATCTCACATTGCCTAAATAAATTATTTTCGTGCAAATCTTGCTTTTTTTCTTTTAATCTAGGATTAAGTTTCTTGTGAATTGCATTTCCACACTTCAACCCATGATCAATTAACGAGACTTTATCACGATTTTATAATTAAATTGCAGTGTAGATAGAGAATTTAAGCATTAAAACAAGGTGAGCAGTGGGTCTCATTTGCCATAACAACTCAGGAACTAGCGAATGAATTTAAACAGAAGAACTTATTTAAGCAACGAATGATAAGTAGAAGGACTGTATTAGGAAAATTAATTGATGAGGACCCACATTAAAAATTTTATGAAAATAGAGGGACCCAAATTGTTGACGCAAGGAAAAACAAGAACATGTAGCTACACCAGTAGACTACAAGTTGGTCCTCAAAACTGAGTGGGAGCTGAGTTTCTAACCGTGTGTTTGGGTATATTTTAAAAGTGTATTTATTTTTTAAAAAATATTAATTAATATTTTTTTTGATGATTTTAATATACCAACATGAAAATATTATATAAAAAAATATTTTAATATATATTCTTTAAAAAATATATGCTGTATCACAATAATAAATAACTTTTCGTACGATAAATAAAACACGGATACTCACATGGAAACTGATGACTATTTTTCCTTGAAATTTCGGAAGTTTGAATTGTAGTAGATTTTTTCTAGATCTTAGAGGGATTTTTCTCACCACATTCAAGATTTGCTTGTTGAACGAAAGACACGTCGAGGCTGATTGATTCCTTTCTCACTTTCTAGAAAGCCATCAAATTTCTTCGAGATTGTTATCAAAAATAGGTCAACAAATTCTACGTCAAATATCATATCTTCGTGATTAGACCCTCAATCTTTTGTCTACCATGCTCTTGAATTTCCACTGCTATTAGTAAATAAAGTCTAGACCCATTAACCAAGAGACTTGCAATTAGTGAAGTGATTAATTAGAGGAGAGAGAGGGAGAGTTTCTAGTGGGCCAATGTAGCTTGGAAAAATCTTCAAATTCCCTGCCCTTCTCTCTCTCTCTCTCTCTCTCGCTCCCTCTGATTGCAAGTTTAATCCTGTAAATGATGAAGAAAAGGGGCCATCATTTTGATAATCCGCGTTAACTTTCTTGATCATTGCAGCTGCTATGATTTTTCTCCCCTGCCTTTTGAAAAGGCCATATTTCCGTTCTCATGATCTTGCCAAGGGACCTAAGTGAATCAAGAATCATGCACCTGCTTTTGAATTTTCAATTGTCACATAGTGTTTTATCTATATCGGAGAAATCTGCACCCGGAAGTCACTCGAGAATATATTATGCATACATGGATAAATACGCGTGAGAACTTGCACACATGAATGAATTCAACTTAAATACCTAGTTATTAAACTAGATCAAATTAGTATAAATCCCGAGTCACAGGTCAGAAAAATTATTCTCAATTTCTTACTAAAATAATTAAAATGATATTATTTTAAAAAAATAAAAACAAAAACAACAATGATTTTTTTAGCTGAGTTTCGACCAGGTCTTAATAGGTTAACCCGAGTCCCATGTCAATTCAGATTTTTTCCAAGTCATTCAAGTCAATTTCTTCCTCTATTTTATATGAAACCCAGACCGGTCTATGCTCCGGGTCGACTCGTCAGGTTGGTATGGATTTTATAACAATGCTTAAAAAGTATTCAATTTGACTCTTTGTTTATTATTCCAGATAAAGTTATCAAGCTCGGTCAGGTTATAGGTTGGGCGGATTAATCCAATTCAATTTAAAACTACGGTATTTCAAGATTTTTTTTTGAAGTTAAAACGATATTGTTTTGAAAAAAAAATCAAATCAAGATTAAGTTGCGGGTTAACCTGCCGAGTCGATCATATCATATCAAGTCAACTCTCATTCGGTTTAATTTAAAACTCGGTGTATACTAAGAGTTGGGTTGACATGCCAAGCCGAGTTTAATAACACTGGTTCTAGTTTCATTTTTTTTTTTCATGCATAAAAAGAATACCTAGATAAATCTTGGGTGATGCTTAACAACGTATTATCTCGATTAAATTTTGGGCAAATGCTCAACATAACCTGTATATGACGCATGTATTGCGTTGGTATGTATATATCTATGAGGTCCTTTCTACAGATATTAATGGAGGAAACATTCTACATCCATGTGAACGATTGAGCATGGTTTTGATTTCACACCGAAAGCAAACTTTTCTAGTTATTACAGTTACTCGCTCGAAGGAAGAAATCTTGCAAAAAGTCCAGACATGCGTGGCCATGTAATAACTCATTATATCCGTTGATCTAGACTCGATTAATGGTAGTTTAGATTACATTGAAATCCTGCCTGCATTTTACATGCAATAACTCATTCCCATTGAAGGGATCACCAATGGAGCTTATAAATATCTCACTGATTGAATTAAATTCTTGAGAGTGGGTGTTGTTCTTTTGGGATCGTTTGGATCTTCCCTTGAAGGTAACAGGAAAATTATCCAAGAAAATTAAAAGATTCATGTAAAACCGCGGTTTCATTTTTTGATTCTACGATTAAGTAATGTTTGGTTACTGATTTGAGAATGAAAAAAATGAGAATAGTTTGGATATAAGAGATTTTTAGATAAATTTATTTTATATTTTTAATTTTAATTTTTTAACCAAGCATGTCTCTATTTTTTTTATATTTATTTTTTTAATCTTAAAACACTAATATTTAAACATGCACGATGAAGAAAGACTGGAAAATTCATTAAAAAAATCCGAGTACTGAAAAACGACTCCACATTGAGTGATGATCTAGAAACAAAAAAAATCTACTAATGATCCTAATTCCATGGATTTTTCCAAGAAATGATCTCCAGCACATGCCAAGAAGACATCAACATGAATTATTAGGAGCAAATTCAACCCTTGACCAATAGCTAAAAATAGAAAAATATTAAAGTCAAAAATTTATCTTATTCATTCATTATTTTATTTATTTTTACTTTTCAAATCTACCCTGTACCCTAGGAAATATACAGTGGGAAAACCCCAATCCTTTAGAAAATTTAATTTTAAGTCGATTGATTATTTGCCATAAAAGAAATAAAAGAATAAAATATGAAGAAAATTCCCTTGCTGGAAGGGCATCACTACATGGCTAGCCACGTACTAACATTATAGAAAAAAAAGGAGAAAGATTCCCCGACACACTTTAATTCACTGTACAACCTGTCACACACAATCCGATCCTGCAAGATTACAAGAGGTTGTCTAGTGGAGCCACGTAAGCAATTGCCAGACATTACATATGACACGATCTCTTCTACTTAGCTCCATCAATCCCTATAGTATCAAGATCTCTTTTTTTGTACGAATAGATCAATCTTTTTTATTTGAATTCAAAACCTTTTTCTTACCTTGATAAGTGTTTAGTAAAACATTACTTAATACTTCACCTTTTCAAAGCACTCCCTCTCGTTTATTTTTTATTTTTTACTTTTTATTTTTTTCTGCTAGGAGCAGCTGATAAGGAGCCTCCAAATCTATTACTTTTAGTTTGAAAAATATACAATAAATATTTACTAATATCTCAGCTTAAAAGTGTAGTTGATATTGCATTTTAAAGTATTTTTAATTTAAAAACATATTAAAATAATATATTTTTTATTTTTTAAAAATTATTTTTGATATCAGCGCATCAAAATTATCTAAAAATATCCAAAAAAAATATTAATTTAAAAAAAAATACAAATTTGATACAAATTAATTAAGCATAAAATAATATGGGTCTGTACAAGTTTAATAAGTGGACATGTATAAATTTCAAGTTCAAATGATTTTCACTTGAGAAAGTGTATACCAAAAAATAATATAAAACTATTCTTGAAAACTCACTAAGCTCAAAGGGCTTTACCGATATATATAAGTAGCGATTCGAGGCTATTAAAAATGAAAAAATAAACAAATTTATAAAATATCAAAATCATTTATACATAAGGTAAAAATATAACTCCAATACCACAAAATATAAACGAATTACATCAACCAAAAAGTTACCAAACCAAACCAAACCCCTCCCAGTAATTACTGTGCATGCCACCATTGAAGTGGCAAAGATCATCCCTTTGATACTTACGAAGTTAAAATGGAATGGGTGCACAGACACAGACACAATCACATCGAGGCCATAAAGATTGCACCATTCTAGACAAGGGCATCCACATTGTAACAGGATGATTGTAGCTGAGCTTGTCTGCCTAAGAACCAACCCCACACGTTCACTCATCAGATTTCATGGTCACTTTGGCCCTACCTTTGTTTCAGTGACATTTGGATTTGGTATTTCCATCGACCAAATATTTCAGTATCGGGATCTTGTCTCTCTCTCTCTCTGTTTTTTTTTTTTTTTTTTTTTTTTATAGAGTTAACTGTTAGTGAATTGAGTTCTTGAAATGAGTTTGAGTGGACACACATGCACCCAAAGGATATTAGATTGATTTTGAACTATAATTTGTTTAAATAGTCTTGAGCATGGAGGGTTTGAGACCCAGATTTTTATCTTGATGTCAAAAATTGGAGGTATTATTATATTTTTTTTACAAAAACCACAATTTATATTGTTCTATGTCATTAAAAATAAAAAAAATTACTCTTTCTTTGTATATATGATCCTAACTGTTAGGGTAAGAAAGAACATTCAACTACGGTCTCATTTATTTTGTTTGTATTTGATATTGTGGTGTATATTTTTTAAAAAAATTATTTTATTTTTAATATTATCATATCAAAATTATCTAAAAATACATAGAAAACATCAAATTTGATGTTTTTTAAGCAAAAAATAAATTCAAAAATATTATTAAAAGCAGGTTGTAACACAAAAAGATTCACAGTACCGATATGTTAAGCATATATGTTTGGTTGTGCGATAATAACCGTTAAGGCAAGAAAGAACATTCAACATTCTAATTTGCTTCGTTTGTGTTTAGTATGTATTGTGCCGTATAATATTTTTAAAAAATATTTTATTTTTAATAACATCATATCAAAACTATTTAAAAATATCTAAAAAATATTAATTTAGTGTTTTCTAAACAAAAATAATTTCAAAAACACTTCAGAAAACAAGTAAACAGGTTATAACGCAAAAACATTCACACCAATATATTAAGCATCTGTTTGGCTGTGCAATAATATTCAGTCCATTAGAATTAATAACAGTAAAAAGCATCGCTGGCTGGAGGCTTTGAGCAAATCAATTTTAGATTTTTTGCTCAAATTGATGGCACCAAAAACACTGCTAACTAATCCGATAATTTAAAAACCACAACATTACCAAACACACTAAAATCAGCTCAATCAAACACAGTTATGCTAATTTTAAGAGGTTCCATGGTGTAGCTAGGCTCCATTAAATAATTCAGAAAGACAGATTTCCTCATTCCATTAACATATAGAGATTAGTTCAAGATTACCGATCATTCAACCCTAGCCTCATGATAAACAGATTAACAAGTAAATTAATTTGCTAATCCTTCCATTAGAACGTGTTATATGTGTAGATTACACTATCGATTTGTGTCATTCTTACAACTTTTCACCTGTAAATTGTTTACCATTTAAAATCTCGAGGGATTTTTGGCGTGGCCACATTGCCGAAAGAGCAATATATATTGTACAAAATCAAGAAAAGAAACACTTGAAAACGTACATATTGGTGGGTTTGTAATAATGAAATGTAAATCATCTTGTAGAAATTATTAAGACTATAAGAGTGGAGGGAGGCATCTCGTCATCACATGGCTTGTTGACACACTTACACACATATATATAGATCTATGCTTTGACAGATAGAGAAATCTCCTGGGTTAGAAATTAGGGTTTTTGGGTGCCAAATATATATATGCATGGTCCCTCTCTTCTTGCCCTTTGCTTTGGGCCTTTTTGCTTCTCCCATATATATATATATATATATATATATATATATATATAGACACACACACACACACACATACATGGTCCCCTCTCCTCCTCCATTTCTCTCGAATCTGAAAAAAAGAAGATAAAACCATCTAGGTGGTGGCCAGTGATAAGAACGTGGGACCAAGAGGTTTGCTCCCTCTGTGGTCTCAGGTTCGAGCCATGTGGTTGCTCATATGATGGTCATTGGAGGCTTACATGGTCGTTAACTTCAGGGCCCGTGGGATTAGTCGAGGTGCGCGCAAGCTAGCCCGGACACCCACGTTAAACTAAAAAAAGAAAAAAAAAGATAGATTTAAAAGTTGATTTTGGGTACCACGTTATATTGGCATATAAGTGGACACTCATCATCATATATTATAATCACTCTATCAAGAAAATAAAATCATGATATATTATAATCATTATTAAAATGGTAAGATATGGATGATGAGAAAATTGTGGTAAGATATGGCTTCCATGGTTTTTTAATCATGTACCAATAAAACATTGCATTATCAACAAAAACAAAATCTTTTTATTGAGTCACAAGGTAATTAATTAAATTTCAGTGTTAGTTTTACAATCTTTTTATTTGTTGCATAGGGCATGCATGGGGTAATGATATGGTAAATCTACTAAATCCCAAAATTCGTCTTTTTAGTTTTTCTTTTTAGATAGGAGTAACCTATTTAATCTTGGGATATGACAAGAGTAGCATCATTAATCCCAAATTGGTTGAAGATTCAAGTCATAGGTTGGATATATTGACCTAAATCATTCTAAAATAATGTTTTTTTTGTTAAAATAAAAGGTTAAAATAAAATTTTTTGAATTTTTTTAAAAATTTAAAGAGTTTAATTGAGTCACAGGTTGACTTGTTAGGTCGATTGAGTCAACTCCCATCTAATTTATTTTGAAACTCGACTCTAATTATGTTTTAGATTGACAAATTATCGGATTCACCCACCGAACCGAATTTAATAAAAAATGATAGCTATCACTTGTCTACCACTACCAGATTTAATAGTTTTATTGATGAAATTTTAGTTGGTATTTACACTTACAATCCGCCAGTACGTATATTACTGACAGACTCATAAACAGAAATGACCCGTAAAAAAAATCTTTAATTAGATATACTATTAAATTGTAATGTTTTTGGATGAATTTTTATATGTTTAGACTATGCTCGTTTTTCTAGTCCAATGAAAAACATATCATGTACTATTCATATCAAGATTAGGTGATTCATCCTTCTCAAAAAAAAAAAAAAAAACATTAGCTAGGTGATTTATAAACTAACCAACTTATTTTTATTATTTGACTTGTATAACGAGAATATTGTAAGGTCAGTGTCAACGAAATGATAATGTTGACATGCTTAAAATTCTTAACATGTGACTAGACATGGGGGACCTAATTTTGCTCACAGTGATGCATCATTTGAGTGATGACATACTCCTAAGACGTGCCCTTTCAACTAAAAAAATCATCCTTCTATGAGAATTTCACTCTTTTTTTTTTTCCTTAATCATCAAATTAACAAAGACAAGGTAGCTAGCTAGATAATACAATAGTAAAAATAAAACCCTTCTTTTTTTTCTTCGGACCAATACATACAAAAAAAGACCTCCTCGTCCTCATGTCTCTATATTAATTTGTCCTAATTACCCGACAAGATTTGGGAATTTCTTTTTCAAAAATCATTCAAAAATCACATGAAACCATGATAGAAATTAACAAAGAGGAAAGGGGGATTAATTAAAATGAAGAGAAGGGGGTTATACCTAATGATGTTCAATGAGCAGTTGCAACCAATTAAGTGATTGATTCAATGAACCCTCCTGCAGGAAAGCTATTAGATTTATTTATAAGATATAGTTGTACTTTTTCAGATCTCTTTGGAGAATATACACAATTAGATTAGAGATTAGTTAAAGGCTTATAATAAACACATGCAAGATTAGGTCTTAGGTGTGTATCATAGCCAAATCATGGGCACACAAGCTTGAAATAAAATAAGTTTCAATATTTAAAGCTAAATCCCATCTGCCGAGGCTGGAAAATTTGATCAAGAAATATAAAATAAATACCACAATTGTTTTGCGAGCAAAACCCTAAACCATTGTAAGGGCCGCCGGATTTGGACCTCGAGAATCATAGTTAATTAGGAATTACTTTTTCTAATTAAAAAAGCTACTAGACAAATAAGGCTGGATTAGGCCGATTGACTGAGAGATGGTGCATGATCCATATGAAAGATTACAGCTTACAAGGTAGTTCGAAACCTCTCTGGCTTGTTTAGATGAACCAATTGATGCCATATATGAATAAAATTCCTAACCAAACAAAATAGTAATTGGAAATCGTTATCGCCTGGGCCCCAAACAAATCATGGGTAGGTCAACCTTCAATGAAATGATAAAATATAATTTATTGGATTTTTTTAGCACATGAGTAGATATGGTGGTGGATCTTTTGTTTTATTAGATGTTAACCATGGTGAGCTGGATTTTGTTTTTCAATAAAAAAATTAAACATGGAGGAATTTGCAATATTTTTTTATATAAATAATATTAAATGTAAATCATGAAGTTAGTATACACATCTAATAAAATAAATTAAAAATTATTTATGCCAATAAATTTAAAAAAAAATCATTAACGATAACTAAATACACTTCTAGAAAAATCAAGGGTCGGATGTAAATCAAGATATCTGATCTCGCAACACGGTTCATTCACACATTGTGTTCAATCACTCTGTTTATTGAAATTATTTTTTATTTAATCAAATAATAGTAGAAATAGATACACAAATAAAATTGATTGAATAAAATCAAATGAAAAAAATATCTCGCAAGGTTGCATTTATAGAAATATTATCCAAAAATAAATATTTTTTATTTTTAAAAATAAATTTTAGTTATATAAAACATAAGAA
>Ga0307510_10000235_pt1 | contig 49823 bp, 52 predicted proteins | sample 12_EM_MG_FD_207224 | JGI IMG/M metagenome (GOLD analysis project Ga0307510, IMG submission 207224) | Populus trichocarpa ectomycorrhiza microbial communities from riparian zone in the Pacific Northwest, United States - 12_EM | ecosystem: Host-associated > Plants > Roots > Unclassified | place... | reverse complement strand
CCCAGGGTCACGGGGTCGTAGGTTCCCAGGGTCACGTGCTGATAAGTCACGTGATGTACAAGTGGCGAAGGGGTCACGTGATGAGTCACATGTAGGGTCATGTGATATGTTCCCACGGTCACGTGGTGCTGAAGTTACGGGTTTGTAGCTGAGACTGGGGGGTGCAAGTACTGCTCGCAACAGATTGCAAACAATCATATCGTGCGCCCTTTTTTCCTCCCTCTGTCACATATCTGTGATCGCACTGTAGGGCTTTCGGCGGCGGCACAAAAAGCCCGTATCTGGCCCGTTCACGACTCCAGTGCCAGCGCAATGCAGAGAGAGAGTGGGTCGCTGTTTTGTCACAGCTTGTTGGCCTGTATCTCGCATGGAAGCACAGCCGTACCACCTCCCGTCCCGAGACTGAATCTGACATTGTTTGGTCAGTACCTGTGTTTGGGCTCGAAGGTTTGTATGGTAACTAAGTCTCGACCTTCCGTTGCTGATCAAATCCTAGCTGGTAGGTTGCCCACTGTAATCGTACGGCAGCACCAGAACGAGAATCCCAACATTGCACTTATGCACCACGGTCTCATCGCTGGGACTCCAGTCCACCCCAAACTTGCATTTTCTGTCGACATACTCGAACTTTTCTACCACCTTCGCCGCTGACAGCCGAGCATTGGCATTCAAGGTTTCGTCAAGGCTGCATGTGCCTTCCAGCAGGTTCACTTTTCCCTGTCAATTTATCTCCAAATATCTAACTATTCATGCTGCTAGGCCAAGTATAGTCATTCCATGGAGCAACTCTTTTCACAAGCATTTGACATCTTCTCTGATGTGCAGCACAGACTGTGAAAGATGGTTGATATTGTGCTTGAGCGTGACGATCCTCACTGGAACATGAAGTATGGCTGCCCTGCATGCGGGTTTGAGGTCTGTTCTCCACTGCACAACGTGTTTCAGAGTGCTCATTTCTTTTCAGCAACCAGGTGAAAATCCCTTAGACCCTGCATGGATGCATGCCATTGATGGCTGCGACTCTCAAAAGCATGACAAGATGGCGGGAATGTGCGACGAGCGCACCTTTGATAGTCAATACTTCCTCCCCCGCAGCTTTGTGGACGGTTTCAAGGATGAAGTGGGGTCACACGCCACTGCACAGAAGGCAGATAAGACTCTCCTGAATTCTGTGGGGTCTGAAGATGGCTTTGCATTTCCGGAAGGTGAGGAGGATGACCGGTGCGGCAGCAACTGGAAGGCCACGACCTCAAAGGAGCTCCTGCCAGCTACGAAGCAGGTGTTTGAGCAGACTGGTGTCTTTGCGTATCTGTGTCGGCATGGGATCGTTGAGTTTTTGATGGAGTTCGTGCAGTCCGGTGAAAAGTTTGTGTTCGTTTATTCCCTCTCTTCCTTGCACTGACCCCTATTATACAGGGCCAAGTATGCCCTCACTGTGGTCGCAACAATCTTGGAGGTGTTCAGGGAGAATCAAGGCATTGGTTATGACATCAACTGTGTCCTCAATGTCATACTCCGCAACAGCTCGCTGAGAGAGGAAGTGACCAAGAATCGCCTTCAATTGGTCATTGACGCCTTCCATTGCTGGGCTCACAAGCGTTCCTGTCAATTGAGATACCACCCATTATACCGATCTGGCTTTGGCCTTGAAGACCTCTCGACTTGTGAAAGACTCTTCTCAAGCCTCAATGGGACTGCGCGGAACATTCGCCATGCATCCAGCTATCACTGGATGCAGTCAGTTGATCTACATATTCAGCAGGTGAATGAGGATCGATATGCATCGCTCAGTGTGTCCATTCTAACAACTTGTAACGCGCCGCTGATGCTGTCAGTTCTAAAGGCACTTTTTTACTACAAAACTACAAGCAGGCTCTTGATACTCAAGCGAATCTCTGCCAAGAACTGCTTGTATTCCAGACTTCCACAAAATTTTCTCCCACAGATTTCTTACGCTGGCACAAAGAGGAGACCGTGTTCCTCGCCGTCGCAAAGTGGAAAGAACCCGATGTGCTCACAATGAAGGTGTTGTATGTGGAGGCCATGGAAGATCTCTTTGCAATTGAGTAAGGCGTTCAATTTACACCTTATTACGCGATCTCATTTTCCGCCCTAGAAAGCAGTACAGCTCTGTCAGAAATGAGATTGCTAGACTTGGCCCCTTGGTTCTTACTGAGCATCAGTTTGCTTCTGGCATTGCCCACCAAGCTGTCAAGAACAGCAAGTACAAAGCGTTGAACAGGAAGCTGCAAACCATTTCTGGGCGGATAGACCGTGCAACACAACTTGTCGATACTTTCGAGCAGCAGCTGTGTATCAAGACACAGTGGCAACAAGACGATGCTGAGTATATGAAAATGCTTGACTATGTCAGCAACAGAAAGTTTGTCTGCATTGTCGAGGAGCTTCAGGGGCTTGTTGTGAGCAGGCTGATGGAATTGGACAAGATGAACTTGGCCAGATCAGGTACGTGGTAGGTTTCTTTGCGAAATGTCCCTAATGTTTCTCCTAGGGTATAAACTGTGCAAGCACATCGCGCAGGCACTCTCTTGCCGCTGTAGAGCAATTCGTAACGCAATCACCTGCTACAATGACCTCGCACCCTGTCAAAAGCCGCCCCGTCCCCTTCTCATGTACTCTGAAGTCGTCGATTACTGCACCTTCTCCGAATTCGAAATCCTCAAGCACTCCGACCATGATGTCCTCTCCAAGGAGTGGGCTACCCTTGCCAACCAACAGGCAGCAAACAAGTATTTCAAACTCTTGCATGCCGAAGAGGAGGTCCATCACTGCAATGTTGAGGTTGCTCATGTGCAGGCCTGGGTTGACAAGGATAACATGGCCATGTCCAGGGCTGTTGCTAAACATGAAGGCAGTGATCCTACCTTCGCTGCACACCTAAAGGTCCTGCAAATCCAATGCCGCCATGTTAACGATCACCTTCGCACATGTCTAGGGCAAATCTACAAGCTTCCTAAATATAGTGGCCCTCTTCCTCATGTCGCTGCCTCTGCTCCACCTACCCCATCAACCATCCCACCAACCACCCTAAACACCGGGCTGGAAGACCATGTCAATGGCGACCACAGCGACAACGAGGATGAGCCGCATGACGACAAGGATGAGGACGAGACGCTGTGGATGACGGACATGCTTGCAAAGATCATGGTATAAGCATTGGAGACTGCGTTTTTGTTTTGTTTTTGTTTACACTGTCGTATTGCATTCCTTACTTTTCTAGGAGTCTGTTCCAAGACTCAAAACAATAACAATGTAATGTTACCTTCAATGCAGCCAGATATGCCCAAGGTACATGCATCACGGTGAGAGAACAAGAGCTACATCCGCCGCGCCCCAGTATCGCATGGCCTCACTTCTCAAGGCCATCCTTGCCAACTGTTGATGCCATCTGCACGCCGTCCTCATCTGCGTTGTTCACTTTGCAGCCTGTGCGCCCACCGCGTCGCATCATCTCCGTCATGTCTCCCATCCGCCTCTTGACCGCCGCATCGGCTTGTCACTGCTTCTTCACCAACCACATCTTCACCAACCACCAACTACATCTTCGCCATCCACCAACCACATTTTTGTCACCCACCCACATTCCTTTTGACACACAACATTTTTTTCGACATTCTTCCAATGCCAACGATGCATTTCACAAACATTCGACTCCCAAATGCCGACTTCCAAAAGTCGACTTTGCCGCTCATCGTAAATCTGGCTGTCATCCTTGCAGCCTTGTGGCTGGTGAGTTGCACCTCTCTTTCAATCAGTGAATTGATCACTGATTCATGGACAAGGCGAGAATCATTACTGATGGGTCTTTTGCATTCAAGTTTAACGTCAGATTCGATATGGGTGGGTGTGCCAGAGGGGGCAATGGGGAGTGAAGGATGATATTCTTTTGGGAGTGAAAGGACTTTTAAAATATTTCTCTGCACTGCTTGATACCCCTCTTTTCTCTCTGAAACTGGTGCTTTGACCTCATCTTACTCATCTGCACATACAACTGTTGGCACTTGGGCGGAGTGCCCCAATTCTCAAGACCATCTTTGCAAACCATGTCGACGCTGTCTGTGCTGGCCCTCTGTTCAAGATACCAATGTGTACAGTGGGTATTTACTTCCATTTTGTGTGTACATGGTTCGACCTTGAACTCACTGACCATGCCTTACAGATCCCCCCTGCTTTTCGAGCACAACTCAGCTGATGTCGGTTGGCGCGTTCGATCTTGAAGGACAGATGGTCTAGGTAGGCACAAGTCCTGAGAGTGCTCACAACAGCGTTATCCGCAGCTCGTACGAACATGCAGTGGTAGCTGAATGGGCTGGCGACTCAGGCTGGAATGCATGCTTACTGGCTTGTTTGGTATGTCACCATTTCTTCCACCATATATATTACTCATTTGTAGGAATGCCCCGGGGATTGTACTGAGGCCCCAGGAATGGTATCTGTGTCGACGCGGCACGCGGAGTGTCAGGAAGCGATTCAATCCCAGAGCCCAGAGCCCGCATCAAAAGTCATCTCTGGTCTGTCCCTGTAATCGACCCTTCTTTCATAATCAAAGCAGGAGACCCTCAAGCTGGATCCCATCCTGATGTCCCTGTGATACACCATATCCACAAGGAGGGTCAGTCTCAAGACCCATTCTTGCATTGGGTCCATTGTGCGCTGATTTCGCTTGGACCTTGGGAGGGACATATTGTCACTTTCGTTCTAGGTGCGGCTGTTTTCTTTCTGTGGGTATTGATTTGAGTCTCCTCACTAACAGTGCTTCTTGATGATAGGCTGCGGGATAGGCGTGCTTCTGCGCATGTTCTGCGTCTTGGTAGTGTTACTTGTGCGTGGCATTCGCAACAACCCCAAGTGCGAGGAACGATCTTCATGTACACCGAGGAGGTCACCCCCCACCCCTTACGGAGAGATTGAGAAGAAGGGGCTCTCTTGTGCTACCAACGCTGGGGAGAGTCATTGTGTTGTTATCTCCCATTTAATTTAATTTTTGTTCCTCAATGTTGTATTCATGTTGTACTCATTGATAGGATTTGAATTGTATATAAATGTTGTATACTATGTGGGGGAAAGGCATGAGCATGTATGCTCGCTGCCAGAGATGATGAACTTGATGGGTGAGGTGACGACGACGCGTCGTCGGAAGTTGCCGAGGGACGTGCAGAGAACACACAGTTCCTCACCCCAACAACAGTGTTTATGATTGCCTGCTCACTCACGATTCAAAGAAAGGTAAAAAATGTCATTTCCTATGGGTTTCGAGACCAAGACATAATTTCTACCAATTGCTAGAATTGTATGAGGTACATTGGTATGTGGATTGATGATGCAAAAAGACTTGCTCCCCAAGACCAAACAATTAACTGTTAAGTCCCATGATGCTCAAATGATGGATAGTGGTTTGATGATGTGCAATGCCAAGGGTCTAGGGGGAACAGGGAAGGTGGTTAGGAGGTGGGGTGAATGCAGTAAGAGAGAGCCCTTGATGCGTCGAAAGCGAGCATCAGTGATGATTACATACATACATACTACGCTGGTGAGCTGGCTCCAGGCCAGGTGTCCAGGCGGCCTGGAATTCCAGGCCAGGACTGCGCGTGTGCCATGACATTTGGATCAATTTTTATGGTGATATTCGTGTTCTACTCAAAAAACAAAATTCAATGATATATAATATGTTATATAACATATAGAGTTAAAGCAACATGCATGCTCGCTGTCGGAGATGATGAGCTCGGACATGTTCTCACGCGACACAGCAAGCCGGCTCCGGGTTCCTGGACAGGCTGGGGATAAAGGCCTGCACAGGCCAAGAAATTTAATAATGGCATTTTTTAATCATTATATTTGTGTTCTACTCAAAAAAGCAAATCCAGTGATATATAATATGTTATATAAAATATTGAGTGAAAGCAATGTGCGTGCTTGCTATCGGAGATGATGAGCTCAATGTGAGAGAATGATGACATGTTGTCAGAGGCTGCCAAGGAATGGGACATGTGTGGGGTTGTGATTCTCACGCGACACAGCAAGCTGGTTCTGGGTGCCGGTGCCCGGACAGGCTGATTAAGGTCTGCACATGCATGGCATGAAATTTAATAATGGCATGGCATTTTTCATTATTATATTCGTGTTCTACTCAAAAAAACAAATTTAATGATATATAATATGTTATATAAAATGTAGAGTTAAGGCAACGTGCGTGCTCACTGTCGGAGACGATGAGCTGGCATGGGAGACAACGATGACGCGTCGCCGGAGGCTGCCGAGGAGTGGGACACACGTGGGGGAGGCGAGTATCGCGGCTAGCCGGCTCCGGGTTTCCGGGAAGGCCCAGGCAGGCTGGAGCGACGAGTGCTAAGAAATTACATAATTGCAAATTTTTATCACTATATTCGTGTTCTACTCAAAAAAACGAATTTAATGATATATAATATGTTATATAAAATGTAGAGTTAAGGCAACGTGCGTGCTCACTGTCGGAGACGATGAGCTGGCGTGGGAGACAACGATGACGCGTCGCCGGAGGCTGCCGAGGAATGGGACACACGCAGGGGAAGGCAAGTATCGCGGCTAGCCGGCTCCGGGTTTCCGGGAAGGCACTTGCTGGAGCGACGAGTGCTAAGAAATTACATAATTGCAAATTTTTATCACTATATTCGTGTTCTACTCAAAAAAACAAATTTAATGATATATAATATGTTATATAAAATATAGAGTTAAGGCGACGTGCGTGCTCACTGTCAGAGACGATGAGCTCGACATCGGGAGACAACGACGACGCGTCGTCGGAGGTTGCCGGAGAGGTGGGAAGCCTTGGGGAAGTCACGCGGATGGGCCTTACGAAAGAAAGAGCACCGGCTGGTTCCGAAAGCCTGGGGACGGGTGGATATTGCTGGGGATAGGAATTCTCAGGAACCTCCCTGTTGCGGCTAGCGGATCTTGATGAGATCCACTAGCCACGCTTCAGGGATTAGTGTGACACTCAGGTGGTACTTACCTGCATAAGACCACCCTGCCTCTGCAATGCACAGTATCCATATCAGTTAACAATGTCTCTGCTACAATTTCTACCACAATAGTAATTCTTCTTGCCGCCATTGCGCTCTCTTCTTTCGTATTCAGTCCTAACCCGACTTGGTGGATCTCCATCGAAGTGGGCACGTCATCGTTGGAAGCCAGCTAGAGAGATATTCAAATTGAAATCAGAAATGGAGCGCACGATGTACGTATCGCAATCATGATGACACGGAAATTCAGAAAATTGGTTACAGCACAGTACTTTGATGTCGTACAAACAAAACGAAACAAGCCCACAACTGTGACAAATAGGTTCGGCGTAGGTACGGCAGCCGGTCCCCCGGTTCTACTCGTCTTTTGTAGTCCCTTGGCAGTAAGCCCTCCCCTTCCCCCTCTAAGGCCTTTGCAGGAGAGCAACACGGTCCAACTTGAACCCCGCCGAATGTGATGCCGCCATATGTTTTTCTCCCTCCCCCTTCCAGCTCACCGTCTATGTCGTTTCTGTCCCATAATTTATTACGACGTTACCTGGAGTTGGCGCCATCATCGCCCCCCAAGGCGAACGAGCGGCGGATACCTTTTACTCCCAAGAATGCCTCTTGGTCATGGGGTTCTTACCGTCGACAGATGAGACCTCGTTCATGACAGGTGTGCCAGTTGGAGAAGGTGGCCTCGAAGTCGGAGTCCTTCAACCGCGTTTTGTCCTATTCGTGTGATCCATCATCATATCGCGATGACCTTTTGCAGGATTCCCTAAGGGAACCGTAAGCAAAGCGAGCCCCTTCTTCCCGTGGATTCGGGTCAATGCAACTGAAGTATGTGACTGAGCCTCCCCGTCTTGGCACCGCCGTATCGTGGACGTCAACGTACGGCGTCAGTATGACATCAAAAGGCTTTCAACCGCGGTGAACGAACCACTTTCAACCACGTGACGGCCTCGGCGCGGCTGCAAGCCCGACTCGTTCGACCATTCCCATTCTCTCGCTTTCTCCCTCCTCGCCCATCGCCTCGCCCTCATCCCCGTCGCCGCGCCTTCCGCCTTCGTCGATCTCATCGATCTCTCATCTCGCTCTGCCCAAGTCCCCTCTCGCCTCACCTCCAATTCCTGCTGGCGAAGATACTCGGATCGCCCACTCCCACTGCCTCAAACTGTCGAGACAAGCGTACGCGTCGCCTCGCCAGTCGGGCCCCCACTCCGGACCACATACCATCGGACAAATAGTTTCCTACTACACACTTTCCCCTTTTCGTACGTCTTGCACCGCTCCTTCATCTTAGAACAACTGCTCTCCCTTCTTCTACCTTCCCTTTCCTACCTAGCCATCGGACATAGAACGACACCGCTCTCGCCTCAACGCTGCGCCGCAGTCGCGCCCCTAGATACAACACATCCACTACCTTCAACCTGGACACCGGACATGGTTGCCTACGCTGCCGCGCAGTCTGTCGCCGGCGAGACTAATAATTTTCTTCCTTTTTTCTCACCTCTACTCGTAGCGTACATGTATATAAACCCTCTTGCTCCGGCCAAGCAGGAGGCGATCATCGACCAATACAGCCCAGTTCCCCCTTTCTCTCTCCGTTCGCGTGCTCCCACCTCAAGTCGCTCGTTACGTACATTACGAATACCCCAGCCGTGCCGTTGGAGCCACGAGTGCCCATCACGATCTGCGTCATCCCGTCCCGTCTCAGCATCGTTCAAGTGGCTCGCGCGGAGCCCTCTCGCGTCATTCATACCACACTACACACACACTCTCTCTCATACTCTCCCCCTCTTCTTTCTCCTTCTCCCCCTCGCGCTTTCGCTTTTCCCTCAGGATTGCGAACCCGCTCGGATCTTGGAACTACCCTGAACTCACAAGCATGGACTTACCATCCTTGCCACACTGCGATTGAGGATGAACTCGGAAAGCGCGTGTGGCAAGCAGTATTTAAACGATGTCCGTATGGTCGATGAAAATGTCTCAGCCTGGGCGTTCCCCAAGTGCAAGTAGGGTACCGGAAATCGAATCCCCATCGACAACTGATGTTGCGGTTTGTGATTTCGTTGGGTCCAGGAAATAATGACCGACTTGCCCATTTGTCTGTAGTCCATGATACGGTGCTCTGACGGTGCAATGTTGGGCCGTTTGGAGACTGTTTGGTCATGAACCTTATCATAACTCTGCTCCCAGGTCATGCCCTACGCACGGGGGTCCTGTCGTACTGCTTTTAAGTTAGTCACGTCACTGCTCTACCAATGACTATCGCAATCCCGGAGTACTATGAGGGACTCACATACAACTCGATGGGTAGCATTACTGTAGCAATGCAGCAGTACACAGAACGAAGGGCAATTACAAGACGGGAGACCAACACAATCCTCGGAAAAGCTAACCTAGAAACAGGCACTCATAAGGACAATTCGTACTCCAACACGATCCATATTCAATCTTTATCCCCCTCACAGTCAATCTTCTCGGCCAGTGACAACATAAACATCTGCCATTTCGAGCATAATCACCACCTTATGTTGACCACCGGCACTTGATTCCATCCATCCCATGTCAACCCGAGAGCCAGGATGGTGCAAGTAACGAATTGCGAGTCGTCGGAGATCCTCTTTTGCTGGTTGGCCAGGAGAGCGAACAATTGGATCGGGAAACTCGAAGCTGTCTCGAGCAGCGCCAAGTGTGACATGCTGAGGAGCATGACCCAAAAGGCCATGTCCTTGATTCTCCTGAGGCCAAATGTCTAACCCGACAGGTACGTAGGAAGGATGGGTTGACACATACCAGAGCATGGGATTGTCCCTGTACCGAGATCGCTTGGTATTCTACATTGGGAAGTATGTATGGGACTGTACGGTTCTATTTCCCGCTTAGAGGAGGCGTGCTATCAGAGAGATAGAAGTTACTCACGTCTGGTGGTAGAGAATAATTGTCTACCATGCCATGGTCGACCATATTGGCATAGTATGAGCCTTGCAGCCTAGTTGGAACAGAAAAATCTCTGGAAGGCGGCAGCATATTCTCCCGATGGCTCTCAAATTGGGTATTATATGAAGAGAGAGGGATCTGAATAGACACACAGATAAGCACATGCAAAGGGAGAACACTCTGATGTTTGGGACTGACCGCAGGAGTATGTGATGTGAGAGGGAGCTCGAAGACCTGGTGGGTAGGGAGACAAAGTTGGCCGTTCTCGGAGGTGACTCGGAAGTCTGGACTTGTGCGCATACCGAGAGCGTGGTTGGTAGGTTGGGAAGAGGTGTTACCAATCGAGCTGATGGAGTATTGGAGGGAATGGGGGTGAACACGGTGAGGATAATCAGGTGTAAAGGACTCCACGTTCAAAGTCGGGGGGAAGAGAGGTAGATCCCAAGGGTGGTCGGGGATAGGATAAGTGAGAGAATCAGTGTTCATAATCTGGGACATTGTGAGGGAAAGGAGGTGACGCTCTGGTGAAGAGCATCATGTCTAATTTATAGTAATGTCCTATGCCTAAGGAGCCTGGGGGAAGGGCTGAGAATGAAGCTGCAGCAGGAGGCAGCCTGAGCGTCAAGAGGGATGGTGCGCCATCAGGGCGTGGGATCAATTAGCGCCGTTTCGGGCAACTCGCGGCATCGCTGAATGGGGTCGAGAATTGTGATTGGTCGAGGCCGTCGAGCAGGTGGAGCCGAGGCTGTGCTGAGGCCGAAATTGAGAAGTTACGTTAATTAGCAGTGGCACGGTGACCATCCCAACCTATTCTAATCAATTTTCTTTTCAAATTTCTTCCCCACGTTGACCCTGATCTCATGCGCGACCGCTGATTTACGCAACAATCTATTTCAATTGATTCCTCAGTACAATTGGACTCTTTATGCCAGGATTTGTACATATCCGAAGGCACCGTTCTCTGTCTGTCTTGCCTCCGCAGCAGTTACCTCATATCCTCATCTCCTGACTTCTTTCACCTGGTCTCTCCTCCAATGGCCGACCATTACGCCTACATACATCCCTCGGGCCAGCGAGATATTTCTGTTTCTCCTGCCGCATTTCTCCAGCTCAAGATTCCTCACGGGTTTGAGGAATATCCCATGATGACTCAGTTTGGTATGAACGGCGACCACAGGAATGCGGACTCGGCGCAGACTAGTTACAACCTCTCGCCCTACCAAGATACTACCACAACTCCCAGTCCACCCGGCTTGATCACGTCGACAGACGGTCCGGAAGTGGCCACCTGGTCTTCTTCACTTCTTCTCGACTCTCCATCAAATTCAGCATCAAATCAAGCTCAATCTCGAAAGTCGTGTAAGGAAAAACTCCGAATCGAGCTCGCACCTAATCAACCACCAACGACCCAAGGTCGCCCGAGAGCGCGGGTGTTTGTTGCGTGCCTCCAATGGTACGCGCCGTTTCCTTCGTCGGTCGTCTGGCAGTGTCCCTCAGCGAGTCAGCGTTCTCTCTAGCCGTGGCCGCAAGATTCGTTGTGACGGCGCGAAGCCAGTGTGCCACCATTGCTCACAGCGCGACGGGGACGAGCAGTGTACTTACGATACCCTACCGAAGCGTCGTGGACCGGATAGGGTCCAGGGAGCACGCACTCGTGGCACAAGGGCACAGGAAGGCGGAGAACCGAGGCGCAGGCGACGCCGTTCCGCTGTGACGGTCGAGCAAGCTGCTGGTGGTGGGTCACGTAGCATTAGGCGGCCGAGCAAACAATCGATACCTTGGGAGATACGGCTGTCTTTGTCCACCCCGGCTCGGAGCTACTGTGGTCGTGCCGTAAGGAGTCGATCCACACCGTGAGGATCATCATCATTTGGAGATGTAACACCCAGGAAGCCACCCTTACAACAAACCCACTTCCTTATCTTCATTCTTCTTTACCATAAATCTACGATGAACATCTTCCCGCGCATGTACTTTCTCTCGTAGTATGTCCAATGGCTTAGGCTACGGACAATAAATTTGAATTTAAAAAAAAAAAAAAAACACCCACGCAGTCGGATGACAGAAACCGATCTGACGGTGATTTCCCCCCTAAAAAAACGATCCGGGAACTGCCCGGATATCGATCACCGTCACCTGGGCCCCAGCGGTTCTAGCTTCTGCCGCCGGACACTGGCATTGTGTTGTAACCTGTAGTCCATTCTGAGTAGGCTAGCCATTTGACCGATAGCAGCAGGGAAAACAAGTTTCTGAAGCTTCCGTTTGGCGGTTCAGTCCCTCTCAATACGCTTCGTGGCCTATCCATAGCAAACAAACTCACGATGCCCGTAGGTCACCGACTCACCGTTGTACACACCGCCAACGGCGCTGCCGCCGTGCGCCTACCCCCTGTGCCAGCACCTCATCCGGCATCATCTGGTGTAGAAATGTAGTCCATCTCCAGCTCACAGTATCCCTATCACACCACTGGAATTGAAATGCCCCAACTCTAGGGCAGTCACACAATCACAGCTTCCTGGTGTCTATTGCGAGTGTCCAACGGAAAAAAAATAACATCTTCCTCTCCCCGTTCGCTCGCTCTCTTCAAAGTTCATATATGGGATAAATGCACACGCCTTCCAGTTCCTTGCCTTTCTCGTCTCTTCGCGCCGCTTTCTCCAGCTACCGAGCCATTACCACGGACCCTACCCACAAATTGTCCTCCTCCCTATGTTTTCCCACATCGCGCAGTGCATGATTCTGCGGTTGGTGTGGAGTGAAACGAGGGAACGCGTCTCCAAGGTTCATACGTCCATGGGGGGAAGTAGGCGGGAAGTTGGGAAGAAACTAGATGAATCATGCCAAGCTTGTTAAGAGAGACGCCTTTTGATTTCTCGAACATAGGTGAGGTTACAATCTTGGAACATTATGAGCACAACCTGAGGATGAGCTGTGTCGGGTAAAATAGTATGAGGGAGCTGTTTTGGTGCTTCCCCTAGCACGGTGGAGAGCCTGCGAGGCCAAGTATCGTCTATTGCAATGAGGATGTCACGGTAATCGTTCGAAGCCAGCCAGAGAGACCTTCGAATTGAAACCAGAAATAGAAAGGACGATGGACGCATCAGAATCACGAAGATGACACAGAAAATCAGAAAATTCGATCCTCAGTGCCGCATTGACACAGTCACACAGTACGGCACTCCGATGTTGTACAAAATAAACACGCAACTGTGGCAATGTGACAAACAGATGACCAGTTACAGTTAGTGAGCTGTGAGCTAAGCGGTCGCCGGCGACCGCTGTTCTTGTTGGCTGATGACGACACGGGTTCCGCCCAGGGCTCTGGCAGGCTTGAACTCGGGCCCGGAATCAGTAATGTCGACCGCTTCGGGATCGCCCTCGATCTCGATTCTCTTCAAAATTGAAGTTGTATTTTCTGGATAGGTCAGCAACTTGTAGCTTACTAACCTATCTTTCACGTCACTCAGGCGTATGTACGGCGGCTGGTTCTGCTCTTCCTTGGCAATTCCTTGCCACTAAGCCCTCCCCTCCCCCTCTACGGCCTTTGCAAGAGAGAGACAGGGTCCAACCCCGCCGAATGCGATGCCGCCATATGGGTTTCACCCCTCCCCTTCCGTCTCACTGTCTATGTCGTTTCTGTCCCATAATTTATTACGACGCTACCTGGAGTTGGCGCCATCATCGCCCCAAGACGAACGAGCGGCGGACATCGTTTGCCCCCAAGAATACTGCCTAGTCTTGGGTTCTTACCGTCTACAGACGCGTCCTCGTTCACGACAGTTGTGCCAGTTAGACAAGGTGGACCCGGACTCCATGTCCTTCAACCGCGTTTTGTCATCTTCGTGTGACCCATCATCATATCGGGATGACTTGAGCAAAGCGGGCCCCTTCTTCCCGTAGATTCGGGTTGATGCAAACTGAAGGATGTGACTGAGCATCCCCGTCTTGGCATCGCCGTATCGTGGACGTCAACTTACGACATCAGTATGACATTCAAAGGACTTTATTTGGATGTGATGTTCCCATCGTGCGGACAATGAGGGTATTGCTACCGTAACTTGGTGCATCTGACCCTCACCATCTGTGGAATACTGCAGCAGTAAAGTGGAAATTATTCGATTCGGAAAACAATGGTGAAGGTCAGTGAATTTGCGGCGCCATTCCGAGATAACACGCCCTCCATTTGATAAACTTGGGTTCAACGCGTGATTCCACAGAACTGCTGGGGCCAGATCCGGTGCCGCCCTGAATGGAGTCGCGAGGCGTTAAGGCACCTCAATGTGCTGTATGTGGCGCATTTTAAATTCTGGGGTCCACTCGGCCGCCGAGCCATCGATTCTCCAACCTTCAAGGCCTTAAACAACCTAGATTGTGCTGCTGGACGTCTTCGATCAAAGCGGGTATTTGCAAAATGATTTTTGCCAGACCAGTGAAAGCACGATGGAGTAATCACATCCGGCACCGGAGACCATACTTCCACAACTCCGCGATAGGCTAGCTGACATACGCATGGAGTCGATGAGATGTGAAGATCCGAGGACAATCGGTTTTATCTTTCCTTGGCTCTTCTCCCTCCGGGTGAAGACACTGCTCAGATCATCTCCGTCCATCAAGTTGATTTGCCAGTATCCTTGTTATTCAAACGTCATGTCCGTAAGCCGTTTTCAATGGGTTATCTTCTAGGTCAATGGCGTGCTTGCTCATGTGGTATAATACCTATTGACACAATGCCATTAAATTGGATTCAATAGATGATATATCACAAAGGGAACGTGTTCGTGGGCCCAATGTAGAGCGGGGGGTCATTCAGCGTTTCCATTGTTAGAAGGGGGAGGATTGATACCTTTCACCTTGTCCAAAGTCACTACACGGGGTAGCTCCTCTCACAACCTTTTCAAAAGTGAACTATGGGTTCATCAGCCATGCGCTGCTTGAGAGAGATTCGTCGTGGGGAGGGTGTTTGTAAAAGACTTCCATGAGCACAATCTTCTGTTCTAACGTCAACCCAGAGACATAATGACAACTCAATACGGAGCTGAAATAGGTGGCCACATGCTTACGAGTAAGGGAGGCCCCTCCGGGAGAGGGAACATACGCACAGCCGGAGCATGGCCTTGAACTTGTAGTTTCCGAAGTATTAGAGCCAAACATAGCACGACCTCGGAAGGACATTACTGGATGTTCGCACCTACACCACCTAGTAGCGTAGGTTTGGCCCGCAGTGCTTGCGATGGGGACAAGGAAGAGATGTGGAAGATTGGGACAGGTGTGGGATGCCGAACGCCCCAAGTGGTGGTCGGACTCGTCAACAACCCTAACCCAACTTCAGTCGATGTATGCGCATCAACTCATTAATGCATCAATTTTTTTTTGCCACTTGAATGTGTCAACACCAATACCAAGACTTTTGCTAGAATACCAACCGGAATAAGTGAGGTACCACATGTGCCATTGATACTGGCGCAAAATTCACCCGAGAAGCGATTCATATATGGTGCACTTATGCCCCATCCTTTTCCTGCCTTCGGCAACCTTCCCCACTCATTAGGGGCATTCAAAGTTACCATTAATTTCGTCATTCTGATGTTCATTATTGTTCTCATTAATTTTTAATGGTGTCGTTAAGGAGATCTTTAATGGAGCAATTAATGACCATTTTTGATTAATGGGCCTTGAAGGCTCCTTCTTGTTTAATGGCCCTTTTTCTTCTCATTCTGCATCCCATTAATGAGCCCATTATCTTTCGGAGTTTTATTTTTATTTTTTCTGTAGGAATCGACGTGTCACAAACATCCCTTACACTTCACCTCAACTTCTACTCCACACTTTCATCACTTTGCCATGTCCACCTGTGCTGCCAGTAACTGGCAGTGTAAATCAGGTACTAAGGATCAGCCTCCCAGCAAGGCATGTGGTCATAGTGGCCAGGCAAAGAAGACGACCAATGAGGATAAAGAAGGCACACCAGTTATGGACCCAAAAGGCACTGCATTCCACATCATATGGAACAACCAACATACCAAATGTCTTGTCTCATGGCTAGAGGACAACATTGGGGACCATCAGAGATTATTTTCTGACTCAGCACAAGATGCCAAAGAAGAACACCGTTGTCCTTGTGTTGCCAAGAGTGGGAAAATCGTCTACCACATCAAGATAGCTGAATGCATCTTTGCAGTTGATAAGAGTGCAAAGATCAGGGATGATCTGAAGAAGTATGGAGCAGTGAAATTTGCAAAACCGGTTGAGAACCACATCGCATTGTGAGTATTCTTTGTTGCTGCTGCCACTCAAGTGCTGATTCAACAAATAAGTTTGAGGGGGAAATATCGGGACATCAACGCCAAACTTGGGAGAATGGGAGCTGGGTTAACTGCTGAGCAGGTTAAGCAGAACCCTGAGCTAATGGATATCCTAGGTATGTCCATGCTTGAACACCTGCACAGCATCTACTAACTGGCCTTCACATTCAGATCAACTTATCATCAATTACAAGCTTCCAGCTGGACTCTGGGAATGCCTTCATGGGATTTGGAGGACTCTCCTGAACTTTAACCCCTATGTGGTCTTATCAGAGCCTGGCCAGGACCTAGAAGGTGAAGCCTGAAGGCTTTTGTTCTTGTCACATGGTGCTGGTGATGCTGGTGAGGAACAGCAGATCGCAAGCAAAATAGAGGATGAGATTGAGGACCTGAACCTGCTGGGTATGGTCGAAGGAGCTGTGGGAGATGTGGATGTATTGATTGGGCTCAATGTTATGATCCATCCCATTTTTCTTTTTTACCCTACCCCTCCTCACCCACACCAGAACTCGTATCCTTCGACCTGAGACCATCAGCTAAGCCTGCTACCAAACCACCAGTCATCTTCCCAAGTGCCACACCACCATTACCATTGAACCCGCCATCTCTATCACCCCTAGAGGACCTGCCACCTAAACCAGAGTGGACCAGACCCACTACACCACAGAAGACCAGACCTACTACACCTCAATGGACCAGCCCATCTCAAGTCGTTATGACATAACCGCTGTCCCCTACAATGTCCATCTACCCATCCTTTGACCTACCACCTCAGACCCCTGTCCCTATTCCCTGGAATATCCATCACCATGAGCACTCCTCAATGGAGCACTACACAGAGCCACCACTAGTAGAACACCCAGATCCAGACAGTCCCATGGAAGACTCACCAAACGTACATTATATGCCAGATAGCCCTGAAGGCCACACGCATGCCTTGTCCCCAAAAGAGTCCCCAGTCGAACCCTGGAGAGAGTACCTCACCCAGCCCAACAGCCCTGTGTCCCGCAAGCATTCCCTATTGCCTACTAGTCCCTCATCTGCACCTATACACCAACGCACCAGTAGAGAAGGCAGTTACCACTCAATTACACCTACTGCCTTGTCACCCCTAGCTGGCACCTCGCCCCAGAGTCAGGGCTACCAGTCGACCTCTCCAGGAGGATCTGCAAGCAATCCCTCATCCATGCAGAGCTCCACAGATGATGTGGATAGCGACATGGCCCTTAATTGGGTCACCATCAATACAGACTACCTAAAAGGGTAGTTGCTTACACTAGATGCCCATTAGACTGTAATGGGCACATGGAGATCAGATCTCTGTGGATTTGCCTCAAACCTCGTGGTCATCATCACATTATGATGACGCTTCTCTTCTTGGAATAACCCGCCACCATTGTTCTCCCATTAAGGTGTAGCGTCTGGACACCATTTTTCCATCTTATCGCTATCTCTCACATCGCATCACCTGACCGATTACCTAACCTATCACCTGACTTGGGCACCTGACTTAGTGCCATACGACTGGGGAGCACATGACCACTCCCACAACCCCATGACTGATTACCTGATCTTGACCATAGACCCCTCACATGACCAGGCATGTGACCTGTCACGTGATACCATGTGACTTATCGCGCACCTGACCAAGTCAGGTGCCAGACCCAGTGACCGTTCTCTGACATGTGACTTGGCTTACCATATTTAGCCTAACTGACTGTGTACTATACTGGTGGCCCATATAGCCACACTGACTCTGACTGACTCCCGCGCGCAGCCTTGACGACTCCTTCTGACTGAGTACTGTACAACTCTTACTGACTCCCTCGGCTGCTTACTGTACGAATGACTGATCGCTTACTATACTATGACTAGGTCATACAATGACTCATACTGACTAGTACCAGGTAGTATATAAGACCTGTACTTCTGGACAGTCAAGCCTTAAGCTTGACTTGAGTCTTGCAATCCTATCATCATTACCCCAAACTCCCTTGTCTGCGTCTCCCCGCTCTAACTTGTGAACCATCTATCTTCACATCTCTACCTCCATCCAGGGTAGAGGACAACTCATAGAACTCGTGTTACAAGACAGACATCTAGGTTGGCACACTAGGGGCGTAGCCCAAGTACTTGTGTACCGACACGTATACGCGCCGCTCGTATCTTACTCGCGCGCAACCAGAAGACACACGACCCACCATACCCAACCGACTCAAGGACTGGTAGCTCGGGGCACCGGCCCGACTACCGCAGGAGGCTCTATTGCCTCACCAAGGATACGTGCAGAAGCCAGGCAGTGCTATAGCGCACGAAGGTGTTGTGCACCTACAAGCACAACCCGCGGCTGCCTAGGAGCTGCCACATAAGGATTGATTAGGCAACTCGTCAATATCTCATTCACTCTTGCTCATTCTCTATTGTTTGACACATACAGACTGCAGCACTTGTCCGTGGATTACCGTACAATACAGATAGCCCCCTCTTGACCAGAAGTACCTACTTTAGTGATCATGGCCCATGTGCGGCCGTGCCTGTATATAAGCGCCCTGTATTTCGACAGTCAAGCCCTAAGCTTGACTTGATTATCAATATCAACGTTCTTGAAAGCTCCCCAAGTGCCTCCCCTTTCCCTCACTTCTTACATAAGTCACTCAGAGTCGTCTCTAGCAACACTAGAGACTTCTACTCCTTCAAAGTACTCACCACCAGTTCACCTCTTAGTACAAGTCATACTATCAAGGCCCGTTGAAGCCTTAACACTCAAAGGATGTGACAATGATGGCCCCGATGAGGTACGAGGTTATGTGTATTCACATTGATTTTTGTTGCTGATGTCAAACTCAGTATGGTGATAATGCTCACTCTTCCTTGGTTGAACACTCCCAGCCTAAGTCATCCAAAGCATGTCTGACTTCAAATGTCACTGTCAAATGGCATGGAGCCCACATTGGCGCAACACCTGTGGTCTGTAAGAATTCATGCACTCCCTTGGGTTCAACAGGCAACAACCACAAGATACCCAATAAATGCACCCATGTTGACAGCCCACTTGGCTCAGTCAGCAGTGATCAGGCTCAACTCTCCGAACTGGCAAGAGTTTCACATGAACACAAGTTGGCCAGCATCAAGATGAAATGCAGGAAGATGGAGTTGGTGGCTGAGGAAAAGGCCCTTCAAATCAAGAAGCAAATGCGGGAGACTGAACTCATGTACCAAGAATGGATGATACACATGCAGCTTGAGATAGCTTGATTGAAGGGGGGACAAGCACCTGTTACTTCAGGTGACCATTACACTGGCCATGTGCAGGAGGGTCACTCAACAGATGCATACATCAACAGCTTTTCCCAACCTTTGTTTACCTTTGGTACAGATGTGATGAATACTTTACCTTCTGTTCCTTCTGCTAATTGGTCCTTTCCTGAGGCATTCATGTCACAATCGTAGCTAGTTTATTCTGTACCACACATAATACATGCAATGAAAGTCCATTTTGCCTCTAGTCAGGCCGTCTTACTGCCCCGCTTGACTTGCTATTGAATAACCTTGCCATGATTTGCCACCAAAATCTCTGTCCTTCCATTTCTGTGTGTTGCTGAACCCCCTGCAATTCTTCATCTTCGTCACCAGCCACATCAAGATTCCTTGGTGCCACATGTCTACTGGCCTTGTAGAGGTGCTCACAGAATGTAGGGTTGAAATCCCCACCCTCAAGTCAAAGGATCAAATTGTGCAGGACAATGCAGCACCAAATGAAAATGATAGCCCACTTATGGTGCTTGGGCAAGGTGATTTGAATGTGAAGCTTGCAAAGAGCTTGGAAGCGGCCTTTCAGCAGCCCAATTGCATGTTCAGTGTATATGCGGATCTGAAATTGAGAACTGTAAGGATTAGTGTTGCCACAACTCAAGTCGATGTTTTTGAGAAATCAGTGATAGAAAATCGAATAAAATAGCGAAAAATATGAAAATAAAGAGGGAGATAGATTAGATCAAAAACCATGGGGTCACTTAAGACGACATTGTAATCTGACAAGCCATTCAAGCAGGACTTGCTTCAACTTGATTTGGCAAAAAAAAAAAGTGAAATCAAGTCGAAGCAAGTCCTGCTTGAATGGCTGGTCAGATTACAAAGTCGTCTTAAGTGACCCCACGGTTTTTGATCTAATCTATCTCCCTCTTTATTTTCATATTTTTCGCTATTTTATTCGATTTTCTATCACTGATTTCTCAAAAACATCGGCTTGAGCCGTGGCAACACTAAGGATACAAAAATAAATAGAGTGTGACTTACCCTTGATACATGGTAATTATAAGTCCTTTGATCAGCTGACAGCTTGCCGCCAACAGGCTTTTGAAAGGGTGCAACACACCACATCTCAATCAGATATGCTGTGTTAGCCCATACCCATTTGTTGGGAGCCAGGATATGATCATGTTCCTTGAAGATGTGGGTGTTGTTGTGGACGAAGTCCATGCCATCTAGGAACTCAGTCCAAACCCCTACGAGTCCTACAAGAACCACCCCTAAACCAAGCTATAGTCAAATGACTATTCGACACCCTCCCAAACTTGTGACAAGGCCTGGTCAAAGACCAACAACCAACAAGAAACTTTGACCACATGACCCTGGGAAATCCCCACCATGTGACCTAACACATGACTCATCATGTGACCTACAAGCCCTCAAGCAAGCATGTGACTTAACAGCATGTGACTGTGGGAACCTAACACATGACCTACCAAGGGATTGGTCATCTACATGATCACCTGATCGTGTGTGCTTTCTATGCACATCTTGTCCATTGATCTACACATGGAAGACTGTGGGAACAATCAATGGTTGATTGAGAATCAACGAAGTCACAAGACTTACTGCGGAACTGTGGCACAGTCCGCAGTTCATCTATTATTAGTTTGTATCTATTCTTAGCTCAAAGTCTCACCCATCTCTTGTATTACTACCTGCCCTAAAGAGACATGTGTCCACCCATTTCTCTTGATTATGCCTACCCTTAACTACGCACAGACCACCCTGTATTAGTATATAAGACCTGCAAATTTAGGTGAACAGTCCTTAGACTGTTCTCTTGTCACCCCTTACATAAGAACTTCTCACAGTTCTTTTGCACCTCCAAGACAAGCTTTCAAGTCTTCATTCCTTTCTCTCTTTGTCCTTCAAGCTCTAACTCTTGGTCCCTGTGGATCAGTCACCTTCAAACCCTCATCGTTGTTGTGTCCACACTATGTCCACGTAGTGCGTTCCCAACACTAGAACAGTCTCTTATTGAAGCTGACTGTTGTCCACAATGTCCAAGCTGCTGGTCAAACTATCAAAGACTTTCTTCGGTCACCCCACCCAAACTTGGACCCATCGCCGCCATTACCGCCCCACAAGTCCCCCATGTATCACATCTGCTCCCCATCTCCCAACTTCCCCACTCCCGAAGGATTCCTTGGTCTCATCAACAAGACCATTGCCCAACTTGAGGAGTAAGAGAACCGTCCACCAGTTCCCACCACTCAAGACACCTTTGTCTATGCCCATCTCGGTCATGACCTCCATGACCACATCCCCCTCGACAACATTACTGTCAAGGAGCCACCATGGCCTGTCATCCTGCCCTGCCGCCACCTATGGCACAAGCCAATATATCCCATCTTATTGGCACTGCCCCTGAATTTTATGATGGACAAGAAAACAAGGTGTTAGCCTTCTGGAACATCCTTGAAAATTATTTTACAGTGAATGAGGATACATTCAACACCAATCACAAGAAAGTAGCATCTGCCTTGATGTTAAGGCTGCAACGGGCCTTGATAGTACAACTTGTACTAAGAGTTTGTTCTAGTGGTGAGTGAATAAACAAGTAGAGTTCTCTAGTACTGCTAGAGATGACTCAGAGTGTACTGGGTGAACAAGTAGAGGGCAGATGGGCAGATGAAGGGATTGACAATGGTTGTATTGGAAACCAAGTCAAGCTTAGGGCTTGACTGTTGAAATACTAAGCACTTATATACAGGCATGTCTATGCACAGACCAAGACTACTAGGACAGGTACTACTAGTAGTGACAGGACTATCTGTATCGTCATGATATCCGCAGTCAAGTGCTGCGGTCTGTATGAGTGTTACAAGGGGGATGAAGCAAGAGCGAAATCATATGTCAGGGGATTGCCTAATCTATTCTTAACCAGGTACTAGTATTGACATGTCCTTCTTGAAAAGAGAAGCATCGTCATGATGGGATCATGACAACCAGATTTGAGATTGATCCAAGGTGATTTGGTTGCTGCGCACCCATTACAGTCTAATGGGCGTCTAAAGTAAGCAGCTACCCTTTATGGAAGTTGGACTTAATGGTGACCCAATTAAGGGCCATGTCACTATCCATGTCTTCTGTGGAGCTCTGCATGGCTGAGGGATTGTCTGTGGATTCTTCTGAAGAGGTCGATTGGTTGCTCTGACTCTGGGGTGAGGTGCTGGCTATGGGCAACAAGGCAGCAGGTGTGATTGACTGATAACTGCCTTCTCTACTAGTATGTTGGTGTATTGGCACAGATGAGGGACTTGTGGGTGACAGGGAGTGCTTGCGGGATACAGGACTACTGGGTTGGGTGAGGTATGCTTGCCATGGTTCGATGGGGGACTCTTCCAGGGATAAGGTATGTGTCTGGCCTCCGGGGACATCAGGTTCATAGTGTGTGACTAAAGGTGGCACGTCTTCCATAGGACTGTCTGGGTCATCCAGTAGGTTCTCTACTGGGGGTGGCTCTTGGTATGTCTCCATTGAGGAGTATTCCCTATGATGGATATTCCAGGGGATAGGGACAAGGGGCTCGACTGGTGGTTCAACTGGTGGTTGGGCTGTTGTAGGTGGGTGCGTAATGGCATCTTTGGGTGGGTTATTGGGTGGCAATGGCGGTAGGGCTGGTAAGGGCTTGGCTAGGGGCTTTGGAGTGGTTGCTGAGGGGTATGAGGGAGGTGAAAAATAGGGTGGATTGTAACACTTGACCTACTTTAAACAGGACACCCCAGCCGGGGAATGGGCTAGTGATAAGATGGCTACTGCCATTTCAGCCCAACCTACCAACTATGGAATGTGGCAAGCCTTTAAAGATGCCTTCAAAGTGCAATTCATTCCACCTCAAACGGAGTTGGAAGCTTTCCAAGTTACATGCTACTCCACAAGGGAATAGAGAATTCAATGAATGGTACCAAGAATGGAGCCAACATGCACATCATGCCAACATAGGACAAAACACCCTGATGTTCATGTTCCAAAATGCTCTAAATGGAGCTATAAACAATTGGATCGCTTCCCAATCACCCCAACCAGCCACATTAGCTGAACTGGTTGAACACGCTCATGATCTGGACAAATATTGGCGCATGTATGCCAAACCACCTGACAGTCAAGAAAACTTGCACATTAGTGAATTATCTGTGGAAAACAGTTACACAGAAATCAATGCTACCCAGCAATCACCATATGAACCACCTATTAAATGAGGAAGGCTTACCTCTGAAGAATGTCAATATTGCATAAATAATAACCTCTGTTTTTACTGTGGACAAGATGAACATTCTATTGCTGGTTGTAAACATCCAGACAAAAAGCCTCCCCGTCAATCAATGATATGACAAACATTTCCTATCCAAGAAGAAGAGATGGACCAAGATGATACTCCATCTTTTCCTGATTCTCCTCTATAAAGGCATCATATAGGGGAGATGTACAACTATCCCATTGTACCACAAGAAAGATTGGTCTCACCCAATCTCCCAAGCTATGCCATGTCCCCCCACACACAATTCGGAACACAAGATCTCCAAGTTTCCAACTCAAGATCCAAATCGACCTCAATGGGAAACAAATTGATGCCCACACATTACTTGACAGTAGAGCCAAAGGAATCTACTGTAACTGAAGCTTTATCAAGAAACACTTGATACCTACACACACCATCGATCACCCTGTATATCCATTCAATGTGGATGGAACAATTAATAAGCATGGGGTGATGCACCATGCCGCCATCTTGCAAATGGGGATGTGCATTGATCAAGATCACTGGGAAACTGTCGAAGTGGCCATAACCAATATTGGCCAAAACAAGATACTCTTGGGAACTGATTGGCTATGAGCCCATAACCCAAGCATTGACTGGAGCACAAAAACAATCAAATTTGATCGTTGCCCTCCTCATTGTCATCCCAGTGCGGTTGAAGCTCAAGATCATCATAATTGCAACCTGGCCTTGCAACAAATACTCCCCCATGATGAATGGGAATCCCAAGACGACGATATCCTGGATATTACAAGTCAGGGTCTAGATGTGACGCAACACATTAGAACCCATCTGGAACATTTCCTTCCAGACCTTGATGTTACTGTGTCACGCCACAGAATAGTCAAGGAACCAGTTGGTCACAGTCCAACTACTCAAGCCATATCCAGGTCTAAAGAACAAGTTGGTCACAATCCAACTGCTCAAGAATGAGTTGGTCACAGCCCAACTAAACAAGAACAAGTTGGTTACAGCCCAACTACTCAACACAGTCCCAACCTATCACTACAGTTGGTAGACCATCCAGACAAACCCATGGTTGCACGTACTACAACATCGATGCACCTTGCTAAAACAAAGCAAGTCAAACCCAAGGAAATCCCTCCGGAATTTAAGAAATACATGAAAGTCTTCTCTGATGAAGAAGCACAATGTTTACCAAAGCACCAACCATGGGACCACAAGATTGACCTTATCCCTGGTCAAACAATGAAGAAAACCTTGGTGTACAGATTGACACCACCCGAGAAAATCACCTTACAAGAATATATTACCGACGGCCTAAAAAGAGGCACCCTCCAGCGATCCGAAGCAGCAGACACATGCTCATTTTTCTTCATTGATAAGAAAGATGGGAAATTACGACCCATTCAAGACTACAGACCACTGAACATAATAACTAAAAAGAATGCAGCTCCAATCCCTTTGATCCCCGAACTTTTCAATAAACTCTTGGGAGTGCGATTCTTTACCAAACTTGACGTCCAATGGGGATACAATAATATTTGTATATGCAAAGGCAACGAATACAAGACGGCTTTTAAAACACCTATGGGCCTTTTCAAGTCCCTCATCATGACATTTGGTCTATGCAATGCTCCTGCCACTTTTCAAACCTTCATGGACACTGAACTTGCAGATCTAATTGACACAGGTCACGTTGTCATCTATCTAGATGACATTTTGATCTTTGCACATACCATCACCAAAGTCATCAAATATACACACATGGTATTACAGTGCCTCTTGTGTTATGATCCACCCCAATTTTTCTCATCCTTGTCGGACCCCCTCCTCGTCACTCTACCATCCAAACCTAAGGCCAAGCGACCATTACCATTGAACCCATCACCCCTACCAGACCTGCCACCATTGCCACCTAGTAAACCATCCAAACCATCATCACCTCTTGATCAGCCACCAGTTCTACCCCTTGTCCCTGTCCCCTGGAACATCCATCATCGGGACTACTCCTCAATAGAGATGTACCAAGAGCCACCCCCAGTAGAGAACCCACTGGAGGATCCAGACAGTCCCATGGAGGACGCGCCGCCTTTAGAACCAGAACCAATCACTCACTATAAACCCGATATCTCCGGAGGTCATACCAAGACCTTATCCCCCAAAGAGTCCCCTATCAAACCCTGGGAAGCATACCTCACTCAGTGTTATGATCCACCCCAATTTTTCTCATCCTTGTTGGACCCCCTCCTTGTCACCCTATCCAATCCACCACTTATGGCTAAGCGACCACTACCATTGAACCCATCACCTCTACCAGAGTTGCCACTGCTACCACTCAGTGAACCATCCAAACCATCATCACCACTCGATCAACCACCAGTCCTGCCCCTCATCCCTGTCCCCTGGAATATCCACTGTCAGGACTACTCCTCAAAGGAGATGTACCAAGAGCCACCCCCAGTAGAGAACCCACTGGAAGACCCAGACAGTCCCATGGAGGACGCGCCGCCTTTAGAGCCAGAACCAGTTACTCACTATGAACCTGACATCCCCAGAGGTCATACCAAGACCTTATCCCCCGAAGAGTCCCCTATCGAACCCTGGGAAGCCTACCTCACCCAGCCCAGTAGTCCTGTGTCCCGCAAGCACTCCCTGTCGCCCACAAGTCCCTCTTCAGCGCCCATACGACAACATACCAGTTGTGAAGGCAGTTACCAGCCAATCACATCCTCAGCCTCATCGCCCATAGCAGGCACCTCGCCCCAGAGTCCAGAGCACCAGTCAACCTTCTCAGGAGGATCCACAGACAATCCCTCATCCACACAGAGCTCTGCAGACAACACAGATAGCAACATGGCCCTTAACTGGGTTACCATCAATACCGACTACCTTAAGGGGTAGTTGCTTACACTAGATGCCCATTAGACCAGAATGGGCATGCAGAGATCAGATCTCCTTGGATCAACCTCAAACCTTGTGGTCGTCATTGCATCATGACAACACTTCTCTTCTTGGAATGACCTGCCACCATTGTTCTCCCGTTAAGGATCAATTAGGCAACTTGTCACTTTATCATTCACTCTTGCTCATTCTCTATTGTTCAACTCATACAGACTGCAGCACTCATCTGTGGACCTTCATACGATATAGACAGATGCCTCTTGACCAGAAGTACCTACCTTAGCGATTGTGGCCTGTGTGCAGCCCCACCTGTATATAAGCACCCTGTATTTCGACAGTCAAGCCCTAAGCTTGACTTGATTAACAATATCAACATTCTTGAAAGCTCCCCAAGTGCCTCCCCTTTCCCTCATCTCTTACATAAGCCTCTCAGAGTCATCTCTAGCAACACTAGAGACTTCTACCTCTTCAAGTACTCGCCACCAGTTCACCTCTTAGTACAAGTCATACTATCAAGGCCTGTTGAAGCCTTAACACTCAGCCCAGTAGTCCTGTGTCCCGCAAGCACTCCCTGTCACCTACCAGTCCCTCTTCAGCACTCATACGACAACGTACCAGTCGTGAAGGCAGTTACCAGTCAATCACCCCTTCAGCCTCATCGCCTGTAGCCAGCACCTTGCCCCAGAGTCTGGGCCACCAGTCAACCTCCTCAGGAGGATCCACAGACAATTCCTCATCCACACAGAGCTCCACAGATGACACGGATAGCGACATGGCCCTTAATTGGGTCACCATCAATACTGACTACCTTAAAGGGTAGTTGCTTACACTAGATGCCCATTAGACCATAATGGGCACATAGAGATCAGATCTCTGTGGATTTGCCTCAAACCTCGTGGTCATCATCACATCATGACGACGCTTCTCTTCTTGGAGCGCCCGCCGCCATTGTCTAGGATTGATTAGGCAACTCGTCCAATTCTCCATTGTCCTTGTCCACTTCTCCATTGTTCGACTTATACAGACCACAGCACTTGTCCATGGATTACCATACGATACAGACAGCCCCTCCTTGACCAGAAGTACCTACTTTAGTGACCATGGCCCGTGCACAGTTGTGCCTGTATATAAGCGCCCTGTATTTTGACAGTCAAGCCCTAAGCTTGACTTGATTAACAAATATCAATGTTCTTGAAAGCTCCCAAGTGCCTCCCCTTTTTCCATTTCTTACATAAGCCACTCAGAGTTGTCTCTAGCAACACTAGAGACTTCTACCTCTTCAAGTACTCACCACCAGTTCACCACTTAGTGCAAGTCGCACTATCAAGGCCCGTTGAAGCCTTAACATCTTGGACCTGGATCTCTATCTGCAACCTGCGAAATGCTCTTTTAACCAGACATCCGTCAAATATCTGGGTTTGATCATTTCGGAAGGAGAATTACGCATGGACCCAGTCAAAATAGATGCTATTGCTAATTGGCCTACACTGACCAAAGTCAAAAACATACAGGCATTCCTGGGTTTTTGCAACTTTTATCGCCACTTTATCAAGAATTACTCAACTCTTGCCCACCCTTTATTTGACCTAACAAAAAAGGACATGCCATTTCAATGGGGACCTGCTCAAACCAACACTTTTCAGAACTTACAACAAGCCATTACAACATCCCCTGTGCTCCTTCTACCTGATTATGGCAAACCATTCACGCTTATCACTGATGCCAGCGATTATGCTACAGGAGCAATTTTAGAACAGGAAGATGCTTTTGGACGATCTCACCCAGTGGCTTATTTTTCCAAGTCACTGCAACCGGCGGAACGCAACTATGAGATCCATGACAAAGAACTCTTGGCTATTGTTCAGGCGTTAACCCATTTTCGCCATTACCTCCAGGGCAATGTTCACCAAACAATTTTTTTTTCGGACCACACCAATCTCAAGTACTTTACGACTAAGCAAACACTCACATGTCATCAAGCATGTTGGTCCATTTTGTTGGGAACTTACGACTATGTCATCATCCCCAAACCTGGCAAGCTCAATCAAGCAGATGCTCTGTCCAGGCATCCAGACCATAAAGAGGGGATAGCATCTGATAATGCCGAACAAGTTCTGCTTGATCCTGGAAAATTCTTATTAAAACCAGAACAATTCCACATCCGAGCTCTACACAACACGGCAATCCCAACAGGACTAGATGAAGACTTACATGCCACACTAATAGAGGTCATTGCCAAAGACAACTCTACGGGACTGGGAAAGAAGCTCAAAGAGCTCATCACTAGCAGACCAAGACAAGTCACCAAAGGATTACAAGATTGGAACTACAAAAATGGATTGTTCCTCCACAAAGGACTGGTTTATGTACCAGATAACGAGAACGTAGGATGAAAAGTTGTACAACAGTTCCATGACAATATAATGGGACATCCGGGATAGTAGAAAACATTCAAACTCATCACACATGAATATTGGTGGCCCGGAATCACGGAATTCATAAAAGCATACATCAAAGGATGTGCTACGTGTCAAACCACCAAAATCAAGCCTCCAGTCAAAGTTCCACTAAAACCAAATGAAATCCCTTTGGGAATATGGGAAACAATCACCATGGATTTCATCGTCGACCTTTCAATGTCGAAAGGATATGACAGTATCCTTACAGTTGTCAATTGTCATAGCAAAGCTATCATCCTAGCCCCTTGTCACAAAACAATCACAGCCAAGCAAACAAGTCAACTACTAATTGACTATGTATGGAAACGCACAGGTTTCCCTTTGATGATTATCTCAGACCGAGGACTGCAATTCACGGCACAAGTCACACAAGAACTTTGGAGAAAACTGGGGATCAAACAGAAACTATTGACTGCATTTCACCTGCAGACAGATGGAGAATCTGAATGAGTCAACCAAGAAATCGAGCAATACCTTCATATTTGTGGAAACTTCCAACAGAACGATTGGGCCACATTACTTCCCATCATTGAATTTGCGCATAATGCACAACCACATCGCAGCACTCATAAATCACCTTTTGAAGTCTGGTACGGGATACACCCGACCTTTAAACCCCCACTGCAACTACAGACCAGACTACAAAGTGTGGACGAATGCATTCAATACCTAGAAGAAATGCACAAAGAAGTCACAGCCGCATTACACCTAGCTGCACAAGAAATGAAAAGCAGAGGCCCCACTAAACCGTCGCACACATTCCACAAAAACGACCTTGTACTCTTGGAAGCCACCAACCTACAGACTACCCACCCAAAGGCAAAACTTGCACCACATCGTTATGGACCTTTCAAAGTCATTTGGGCTTCACCAACAAACTGCAAACTCGAGTTACCACCACAGATGAGAATACACCCAGTATTCCATAACTCCCTGTTGAAACCCTACACAGAGACTGCCACACATGGACCTAACTTTGCATGTCCCCCTCTGGAAATAGTTGGAGAAGAAGAAGGCCATTATGAGATCAAGAAAATCCTCCAGTTACGCCCCACAAGAAATCACAAAAGCATGCAGTACCTAGTCCATTGGAAAGGCTACACAGAAGCCAACTGTACCTGGATCCCAGCTAAAGAGCTGATGCACACCAAAGAACTTGTTGAACAATTCAAAGCTACGCAGAAAGCTGCACAGAAATCCAAAGAGGGGATACAAGCCTTGCGGGAGCAAGGGAAGCCTAAAGAGGGGATACTGTCATGGACGAAGTCCACACCATCTAGGAACTCAGTCCAAACCCCTATGAGTCCTACAAGAACCACCCCTAAACCAAGCTATAGTCAAATGACTATTCGATTCCCTCCCAAACTCGTGACAAGGCCTGGTCAAAGACCAACAACCAATGAGAAACTTCGACCACATGACCCTGGGAAATCCCCACCACGTGATCTAACATGTGACTCATCACGTGACCTACAAGCCCTCAAGCAAGCACGTGACTTAACAGCATGTGACTGTGGGAACCTAACACATGACCTACCAAGGGATTGGTCATCTACACGATCACCTGATTGTGTGCACTTTCTACATGCATCTTGTCCGTTGATCCACATGTGGAAGACTATGGGAACAATCAATGGTTGATTGAGAATCAACGAAGTCACAAGACTTACTGTGGAACTGCAGCACAGTCTGCAGTTCATCTATTATTAGTTTGTATCTATTCTTAGCTCAAAGTCTCACCCATCTCTTGTATTACTACCTGCCCTAAAGAGACACATGTCCACCCGTTTCTCTTGATTATGCCTACCCTTAACTACGCACAGACCACCCTGTATTAGTATATAAGACCTGCAAATTTAGGTGAACAGTCCTTAGACTGTTCTCTTGTCACCCCTTACATAAGAACTTCTCACAGTTCTTTTGTGCCTCCAAGATAAGCTTTCAAGTCTTCATTCCTTCCTCTCTTCATCCTTCAAGCTCTAACTCTTGGTCCCTGCAGATCAGTCACCTTCAAACCCTCATCGTCGTTGTGTCCACACTACGTCCACATAGTGCGTTCCCGACAGGTGTTTCAGAAGGCCAGGGCATCATGAATACTGCCAGTATGGCTGACAGCGTAGTCCACAATGACAAGTGAATTGGGAAGGGTGACAAGCTGGGAAAGGTCAGACCACAACAGTATGGGGAGATATACAACACACCTGGCAGTCCAATGAGTAGTCTCGATTCTTGTCAAACCACATGTCACCGTGAAGGCCAGGCCGCTGGAATAATGAGAATTTGGTGCCATCCACCATGATATACCTATCACTCCACTTGGGGCATACCTGCTCTGTGATCCATGCCTTCAAGCTCTCCTTCTCCTCAGCTGTTGGGAGGTGGACACATTGTTGTGTATAGATATGAGGGCCAACATTACACGGTTGGTGCAGTTCACCACCATGCCCAGACTGACCCCAGCCCAATGTCCTATGGCCTCTGGGCTGGCTGCATTCCTGTAATGACCCACTCAAAACAGAAAGATTGCAAGTTGGATCTTGATGGGGGCTTGGGGGACGTTTGAATTGTTGTGAAAGATGTTGTGGTTACATATTGTGTTGATGATGCCATCAAAGATGTCAGGGTCCATGCATACTCTTTTCCTGTACTGATCAAGGTTTCTGTTGTGCCAGAGTTCAAGGAGATGGAATTGTGATGCCTTTTTGATGGCCAGATTCTTGTGAAGAACCCTCTTAGTGATGATGTGGTAGTGTAACTGGTCGATGTGGGCCTGTATTTGTGAGGCATACATCTTGTCGATGTCCAAAAGCAAGAGTAGAGTGGGCTGGTCATCTGAGTTAAGAGATGACACCAAACTGATGCTACTGACACTGACACTGCTGACACTGCTGATACTGCTGATACTTGATGTTAAGGAGGTGTCCATAGAATCAGAGTCACTGGCCGAGAGAGAGAGGAAGGATGCAATGGAGATGTCTTCTAGGTATTTTGAGAGGCAGGCACGTTTGAAAGAACAGTTGACATCATCCAATTCCTCAAGTAGTTTGTGACAGAGTGGCATGTGTGGCATGATCACATGCTCAGACAACATGATAATGAGCACAAGCACAAAGTTTTCGCAAGTGGGTCAGAGACTCAAAATGCCGAAACCATGCCGAGAGGTCCACAAGACAAAGGGAACTTATTATTCAGCCCATTATTGACATTTTCTGGGGGGGGGTTTCAAAGTTGATCATTAATTGCTTATTAAGGGTGCATTCGGTAACAACGTTTTTTTGATGCAAGATACCAGCCAAATCTTTTTTTCATCCAAACATTATTTTGTGTGAAATATTGTGCTGTTTGGTAATATTTTCACACACATGAAAACGTTATTTGGGTCTGATAACACCAGCCAACCTGAAATATGACCTGGACCCTTGATTTCATCAAGATTGCATGACTGTGTGACACCACGTGTGACTTGTGTGTGACATGTGTGATGCAACACTCACATACATCAACAGAATTTCCTCACATGCAGGCACATCCTGGGTCATGTGTTGTCATGTGCATGCACACATCTGAAAAGAATTTATTTATTTGGTTCATGAAAATGAGGTGTTTGGAAAACACAAAACATTTCTGAGGTCTCAAAACCACATCTCTATTTGGCACCCCCCCAGATTGAGATCACATGCAAACATTATTTGGCCCAAAAAGTTACCAAACGCACCCTAAGTTTCTCATTATTTAGTCCATTAATTGAAAATTGGCTCTAAAAACAGCTTAATGGTGAAAATAATGGAACCAATAATGGGGTCAATAATGGCAACTTTGAATGACCCTATTCCCTTCCTCAACAATGTGATTTGGTCGTCCTCAGAGTGGCATCACTTTGGTTCTATTCTCAGGTGCCAATAAAGATGTTGTAGGCCTGTATTGCACATGATCGAAATATTCACACCTGCCCTTGTCAGCCATTCCAAAAGCATCTCGCATGAGTTGCATCCATCTGCAAGAGTAGTTCACGCTGCTCAACTTATGCCTCATAGGCTTGAAAATCCATTTATAATACATAAAGTGGCTAGCATCATCACTGAGAGTGAACCCCTGCTCATAGAACCCACATCACGCCTCAGGCTTATGTGCGTCTCTTTACTATGATGCATGCATACCATCTTCCATTTCGAGTGCATCCCTATCATGTCTGTATCCTTCGAATTTGCTGTGAACATGATAAGACAGTGTTTCACACCCAGCACCACATCCATAGCACAGCACAAGTCTATTCCGCACAACAAGGACTGCTCCTGACTTGGTTGTGCCAGATTCAATTCTTTCCCAAGCAAACATTCATTTACCATCACTTTGAGACCAACCTCACTTTACATTCATGCATAATCTTGCCCTTGTGAGGCCAGTATATGCACTGGCCTTGAAAACAAGTCACACACGCCGCGCAGCATATTTCTGAGCTGTAGCCCACCTTCTCGAATTGTGATAAGTGATAAGTGATTATAATACGGCCAACTATGCTATGTAATACAGCTCAGGATAAGTGATAAGTGATCATAATACAGCCAACTTCACTATGTAGTAATACAGCTCAGGATAAGTGATAAATAATCATAATATGGCCAACTTTACTACATAATACAGCTCAGGTAAACTACTACCTCATTGGCGCAGAATAGACAAGCAAATGAACAAACAAGTATACATCCAACCAACCAACAACCCAACCAAACATATCCAACCAATCAACAACTCAGCCAACCAATCAGACTGACACCCAAAGCACGTGACCGCAGCCACTCATGAAAAAGAATGTAGTGAAGAAGAGAAATGAAGAAATGGTGAACAGGGTAAAGGATTGACTATGAAGGAAGAAGGCATTGAAGGTGTGGAGGCAAAGTAAGGTCCAGTCCATGCAAACCAGGGTCTGATTGACGCAACAGGAGAAGTGCCCAAAGCAGAGTGCCAAAGCACAGAGCCCCAAATACGTGCCACAAGGCGGATGTCGGGAACTCACTACTTTATGGGCAGTGAGACTTGACGACAGTGCGAAGTTGAAGGTGACTGATCCAGAGGAGCAGCAACGAGACGTTGAGGAGGAAGAGGCAAAAGGCAAGGAGAGGGGGAACGGAGTAGACTGTGGAGGATGAGGGATGGGCTGCTAACGATGAGGGAGCTTTGTGAGGCTCCAGTGTGGGGGTAGACAAGAGAACAGTCTGAGGACTGTTCGTACAAATTTGCAGGTCTTATATACTAATACAGGGTGGTCTGTGCGTAGTTAAGGGCAGGCATAATATTGAGAGACAGGTGGACACGTGCCCCTTTAGGGCAGGTAATAATACAAGAGACGGGTGAGACTTGAGCTAAGAATAGACACGAACTAATAATAGATGAACTGTGGACTATGCCGCAGTTCCGCAGTAAGTCTTGTAACTTCGTTGATTCTCCATCAACTGTTGATCGTTCCCATGGTCTTCCACATGTGGATCAATGGACAAGACGCACATAGAAAACATGCACAATCAGGTGATCGTGTAGATGACCAATCCCTTGGTAGGTCATGTGTTAGGTTCCCACGGTTACGTGCTGTTAAGTCACATGCTTGCTTGAGGGCTTGTAGGTCACATGATGGGTCACGTGCTAGGTCACATGGTGGGGATTTCCCAGGATCACATGGTCGAAGATTCTCTTTGGTTGCTGGTCTTTGACCAGGCTTTGTTGTGGGTTCAGGAGGACGTCAGATAGCCACTTGGCTATAGCTAGGTTTAGGGGAGGTTCTTGTGGGACTCGTAGGGGTTTGGACTGGATTTCTAGATGGCGTGGACTTCATCCATGACAGTATCCCCTCTTTAGGCTTCCCTTGCTCCTGCAAGGCTCATATCCCCTCTTTGGATTTCTGTGCAGCTTTCTGCGTAGCTTCGAATTGTTCGACAAGTTCTTTGGCGTGCATCAGCTCTTTAGCTGGGATCCAGGTACGGTCGGCTTCCGTATATCCTTTCCAGTAAACTAGGTACTGCATGCTTTTGCAGTTTCTAGTAGGATGTGACTGGAGGATTTTCTTGATCTTATAATGACCTTCTTCTTCTCCGACTATTTCCGGAGGGGGTCGTGCAAAGTTAGGTCCATGTGTGGCGGTCTCCGTATAGGGTTTCAACAGGAAGTTATGGAATACTGGGTGTATCCTCATCTGTGGAGGTAGCTTGAGTTTGCAGTTTGTTGGTGAAGCCCAAATGACCTTGAAAGGTCCATAGCGACGTGGTGCAAGTTTCGCCTTTGGATGGGTAGTCTGTAGGTTGGTGGCTTCCAAGAGTACAAGGTCGTTCTTGTGGAATGTGTGCGATGGTTTAGCGGGGCCTCCGCTTCTCATTTCTCATGCTGCGAGGTGTAATGCGGCAGTAACTTCTTTGCACATTTCTTCCAGATATTGGACACGTTCATCCGCACTTTGTAGTCTGGTCTGCAACTGTAGTGGGGGTTTAAAGGTCAGGTGTATCCCATACCAGACTTCAAAAGGGGATTTATGGGTGCTGCGATGCGGCCGTGCATTATGTGCGAATTCAATGATGGGAAGTAATGTGGCCCAATCGTTTTGTTGGAAGTTTCCACAAATACAAAGGTATTGCTTGATTTCTTGGTTGACTCGTTCAGATTCTCCATCTGTCTGCAGGTGAAATGCAGTGGATAGTTTCTGTTTGATTCCCAGTTTTCTCCAAAGTTCTTGTATGACGTGTGCCGCAAATTGTGGTCCTTGGTCCAAGATAATCGTTAACAGGAAACCTGTGCATTTCCATACATAGTCAATTAGTAATTGACTAGTTTGCTCGGCTGTGATTGTCTTGTGACAAGGGGCTAGGATAATAGCTTTACTATGCCGGTTGACGACCGTGAGGATACTATCATATCCATTTGATACTGGAAGATCTACGATGAAATCCATGGTGATTGTTTCCCATATTCCCGAAGGGATTTCATTTGGTTTCAGTGGAACCTTGACTGGAGGCTTGATTTTGGTGGTTTGACAAGTAGCACATCCTTTGATGTACACTTTTATGAATTCTGTGATTCCGGGCCACCAATATTCACGTGTGATAAGTTCAACGGTTTTCCACTGTCCTGGGTGTCCCATTATATTGTCATGGAACTGTTGCACTATTTTGCGTCTCACGTTCTCGTTGTCTGGTACATAGACCAGTCCTTTGTGAAGGAACAATCCATTTTTGTAGTTCCAATCTTGTAATCCTTTGGTGACTTGTTGTGGTCCACTAGTGATGAGCTCTTTGAGCTTTTGTCCCAATCCTGTGGAGTTATCTTTGGCAATAACTTCAACTAGTGCTGCATGTAGTTCTTCATCCATTCCTGTGGGGATGGCCATGTTATGTAGGGCTTGTAGGTGGAATTGCTCTGGTTTTAGCAAGAATTTTCCGGGGTCAAGCAGAACTCGTTCCGCATTCTCGGATGCTATCCCCTCTTTATGATCTGGATGCCTGGACAGCCCATCTGCTTGATTAAGCTTGCCAGGCTTTGGAATGATGATGTAGTCATAGGTTCCCAAAAGGATGGACCACTGCGCTTGTTGACAGGTAAGCATTTGCTTCGTAGTGAAATATTTGAGATTTTCGTGGTCCGAAAAGATCGTCGTTTGGTGAACATTACCCTGTAGGTAATGGTGAAAGTGTTTCAAGGCTTGGACAATAGCCAAGAGTTCCTTGTCATGGATTTCATAGTTTCACTCTGCCAGTTGCAGAGATTTTGAGTAGTATGCCACCGGATGAGACTGGCCAAAGGCATCGTCTTGTTCGAGAATGGCTCCAGTCACATAATCGCTTGCATCTGTGATGAGCGTAAAAGGCCTGTCGTAATCAGGCAAAAGGAGCACCGGCGACATTGTGAGTGCATTTTGTAACACAGCAAAAGCTTCAGCTTGGGCAGGTCCCCATAGGAACGGTGTGTCCTTTTTCGTAAGATTGAATAAAGGGCAGGCAAGGGCAGAGTAATTTTTGACAAATCAGCAATAAAAATTGCAGAAGCCAAGAAATTCCTGTATGTTCTTGACTTTGGTCGGCATAGGCCAGGATGAAACTGCCTTTAGTTTGATGGGGTCCATGCATAATTCTCCTTCCGAAATGATCAAACCCAGATATTCAACGGATGTCTGGTTAAAAGAACATTTCGCGGGTCGCAGATAGAGATCCAGGTCCAAAAGGCGCTGTAATACCATATGTGTGTATTTGATGACTTCATAAATGGTATGCGCAAAGATCAAAATGTCGTCAAGATAGACGACAACATGACCTGTATCAATTAGATCTGCAAGTTCAGTGTCCATGAAGGTTTGAAAAGTGGCCGGAGCATTGCATAGACCAAACATCATGACTAGGGATTCAAAAAGGCCCATAGGTGTTTTAAAGGCCGTTTTGTATTCGTCGCCTTCGCGTATACGAATGTTGTTGTATCCCCATCGAACGTCAAGTTTGGTAAAGAATCGCGCTCCCAGGAGTTTATCGACAAGTTCGGGGATTAAAGGAATAGGAGCTGCATTCTTCTTGGTTATCGCATTCAGCGGTCTGTAGTCTTGGACGGGTCATAGTTTTCCGTCTTTCTTATCGATGAAGAAGAAGGAGCACATGTCTGCTGCTTCAGATCTTCTTAGAGTGCCTCATTTCAGGCCATCGGTAATGTACTTGTGTAGGGCGACCTTCTCAGGTGGTGTCAGTCTGTACACCGAAGTTTTCTTCATTGTTAGCCCTGGAATAAGGTCAATCTTGTGGTCCCATGGTTGGTGCTTCGGTAATTGTTGTGCTTCTTCGTCCAAGAAGACTTTCACATATTTTCGAAATTCCAAAGGGATTTCTTTGGATTTAACTTGCTCTTTTGTAGCAAGGCTTGTGGACACTGTAGTCCGTGCAACCATGGGGTGTCCTCGGTGGTTCCTAACTTGTAGTGATGGATTGGAACTGCATTGTATAGTTGGACTGTGACCAACTTGGTCTTTAGACCTGGATACGTCTTGAGTAGTCGGACTGTGACCGACTTGTTCCTTGACTGTCCTGTGGTGTGACACAGTAACATCAAGGTCTGGCATGAATTGTTCCAGATGGGTTCTAATGTGCTGCGACACATCTAGACTGTGACTTGTAATATCCAGGATATCATCGTCTTGGGCTTCCCATTGATCCTGTGGGAGTATTTGCCATAGGGCAGGGTCTTGAGTTTGACGATCTAACGTTTCGACGTTACTGGGGTGGCAATGAGGGGGACAATGATCAAATTTGATTGTTTTTGTGCCCCAATCTATGCTTGGGTTGTGTGCTCTTAGCCAGTCCGTGCCTAAGAGGATCTTGTTTTGGCCAATATTTGTAATGGCAACTTCGACAGTTTCCCAGTGTTTTGGATCAACGCTCATCCCCATTCGCAGAATGGCGGCATAGCACATCGCTCCTTGTTTGTTTAATGTTCCATCCACATTAATTGGGTACACAGGGCAATCGATGGCATGAGTGGGTATTGCATATTTTTTGATAAAGCTGGTGTTACAGTAGACGCCTTCAGCTCCACTGTCCAGTAACGCATGGGCATCGAATTGGGTTCCGTTGAGGTCGATTCAGACTTTCAATTGGAAAGCAGGAGATTTTATATTCCGAATCGTATGTGGTGGTACATGAAGAATCTTGGGAGATTGGAGACGTTCAATCTTGCTAGGAGTACAACGGGATACTAGTACATCTCTTCTGCTAGATGCCTTTACAGAAGAGAATCAGGAAAAGATGGTGAAATCGTATCACCAGTAGCGTCAAGGTCTTCGAGGGGAGTGAAGGAGTTATGGAAAGCACGAGTAACTCTGCTTCCACTATCACTTAGGCTAAGTTTGTCCAGGTCCTCTTCCGGGACGGTGTCCATTTGTCGGACCTTGGGAGTAAAGGAAGTTCTGGGCCTCTTCTATCCGGGGGCTTTACAGTCGATGGCTTTGTGCCCTTGTTTACTGCAATACATACAGAGGTTATTGTCAAAGCGGTATTGGCGTTGTTCCTGGGTAAGTTTCCCACGTTTCTTAAACAGGGGACGGCGTTGTCCTTGGGTTGCATTAATTACTGCGTCACTGTTTTCCGCAGATAATTCTCGAACACAAGGGTTACATCCTTGACGTCAGTTTCCTTGGTTGCCTAGCAGTTTGGCGTACATGCACCAATTTCTGTCTAGGTCCCAAGCACGTTCAACCAGTTCAGCTAGGGTGGCTGGTTGGGGTGACTGGGAAGCAATTTTATTGCTAATTGCTCCATTAAGAGCATTGCGGAAGGTGAACATCTTGGTGTTCTGATCCACATTGGCGCGACGTGCATGTTGGCTCCATTCTTGGTACCATTCATTGAATTCCCTATTCCCTTGTGGAGTAGCATGTAATTTGGAGAGCGCTTCCAGTTCTGTTTGAGGTGGAATGAATTGCACTTTGAAGGCATCTTTAAAGGCTTGCCATGTTCCGTAATTGGTAGGTTGGGCTGCAATGGCTGTGGCCATTCTATCACTAGCCCATTCTCCAGCTGGGGTATCACGTTTGAAGTAGGTCAAGGCCAATGCTACTTTCTTGTGATCGGTATTGAACGTGTCTTCGTTCACTGTGAAATAGTTCTCAAGGATGTTCCAAAAGGCTAACGCCTTGTTTCCTTGGCCATCATATAATTCAGGGGCCGTGCCGATAAGACGGGGTGTGTTTGCTTGTGCCATTGGGGCTGCAACGACCGGTGGGGGTGGTGGCGGCGGTGCTGGAGGAGGTGCTGCTGGTGGACCTGGTGCAGGTGGGTGATGTACAGCTGGTGGTGCAGCTCCTGGGGTGTTTCCAGACGGTGGTGGTGCCGGGGGCTGGGTTGGTTGTGGCTGAGTACCTGGTGCGGGTTGAGGTGAACCCGATGCCTTGGTTCTAGGTGTCAGCGGGGCGGGAGCGTGTTGTTTTCCCTTTGATACTGGTAGTGTGGGACTCTGGGTGGTTTCGACTGGGAGTAGTCTGGAACTACTAGGAAACAGACTTGTTTGGGCACATGGGGTACTGGGTCTTGTCTGAAGTTTCTGGATTGCCAAGGTAACAGTGGTTTCTGCTTGTTGTAAGAGGGATTCCACTTGTGCTGTGTCTTCTTCGTCATTTTCTCCAGGTATGATTTTCGTAGTTTCTTCCTCTGATTCGTCGTCTGATCCTTCAGAGGCGGTCTTTGCGCGATCTTCTGCATCAGAAGTACTTGGGCTTTCGAAATGTACCATGCAATTGTTGAGATAAATCCACTTCTTTTTGCTTTGATGCCACTTGATGAATCGATCTCGGTATAACGCTGTCCCTTGGAACACGTCGAATTCTTCAATGTGGTCTTTATTTGAGTAAAGTACTGCAAGAACGTTGGCAGTGACTTGTTCTCCGTTATCCAGGTATCTCCAAGGGTGTCCTGGCCTGTTGCTATAGGTAGCATAGGTGGAAAAGGCTCCAAAAAGGACTTGATTTCCTCTATCGTTGGCAGCAAAAGCGTCGTAATAGATTGCTGGTATGTGTTCTTGTTCTTTGGTTGTTAGGAGGAACTTAGTGGCAAATCGAGATTTACACTGTTCCCAAAGATTCATATAAGTGTAACTGTATATGAATTGCCTTCCCAACTATAAAATACAGTACACTGTTTTGACAGATGTGTAGACTCAGTAGGATGTTCTGAGTCAATAAGTCTATAGTCTTCCAGTATACCCTCGTTAGTAATGGAGGTTCAGTATTTCCACAGGAAACTGTTGAACACAATTGGATGGGGGGTGACTTTGAAAAGATCCGTGAAGAGGTGATCAATATGGACGTTGGGATGATGTTGGAGAAGGTAAAGGCAATGTTGTTTGAAGATACGTAATTCTTCCGAATTCCTTGTAGGAGTTGCCTTTGCTAGGTATGTGTCTTTGGGGAGGAACGGTTGAAATGGGGTTCCAACTATGTGATCAAATTGTCTTGGGTGAATATCGCTTTCTGAAACAATTTGTCGACTAGGAGTACTGATGTTAGGATACACCAGTATCTGTGGTACTGGACTATTTGGTGTCCTGTCTATGAGTGGTGTTGTTCGACGTAAGTGGTTTCTTCCTCTCTTGTTGGAGGGCACAAAGGTTCGGGGATCTTGGGCTGGTGCTGAGCGGTTTCTATGCGCCAGTTCGTCGGTTATAATGAACACCGTCTAAGGGTCGGCTAGTGACTTGTGGATCCCAGAGAAGGAGATAGGACGGAGTAGGAGGAGTTCCTGGTTGTCGGTTGTTGTCACAGTGACAAATATCGATTCCACAACCACAATTGATGGCGGTAGCTGGGGATGCGAACTGGAATTCTCTGGATCGTTGGTATTTGGATAAAGGGGTACTAGCTTGAGTGGTTCCCTCCAAGGTAATGTCTGGAGTGGTATCAACGCTGTCCCAGTAATGAGCTTGAACATGGATATTATTTGGCAGAGCTTGAATTCTGGTGAGTTGGGCCTGGTACTCGATTTCTCGTCCCTGGGCGTTGGGTTGAGTAATGGGGAGGGTGTACTGGGTTGGGTTGATGAGCACAAATTTGTGGTTCTGGATAGTGGTTTCCCAGAGGCTGGCATTGAATGAATAGGAGTATTCCTTGCTATCGGTGTAGATGAATTGATATCCAATAGGTCCAGTTGTGAGAAGTCGAATTTTGTTAAATTCCACTTCAACTTGGGTTTGCAACAGGAGAAACCGGGATAGAAATCTAACTCTATTCCCTTGTCGAATTTGCATGACGATTTCTTCCCAAAATGCTGGCACGCTGTAGTGCCAGAGGAAGGTTTCGTCATAGAAGAGGCTGATTTGGTCAGCGGGAGTTCCGTTATATTGACAGATATCAGTGAGAATCCAATAAAGGAGATTTCTTCTTGCTGCTTCAAGAAGACTTGGGAGTTGGTAGTCGATGTATTGATAGAAGCGGTAGCTTCCAAGAATTTCTCCAAAGGGTAATTGATCAAGTAAAGTTTGAGCGATGAAGTGATGATCACTCCAATACGTAAGTTGAACTTGATCTCTTAAATCTGCGATTGCAGGAAGTTGATTTTCAACTTGAGTTTGAACTTCACTTAAGTTTTCCACTGATAAAGAAAACTTAAAACCCCTGTATTTCGCTTCTAAGGCCTTTGTAAACTTACTAAGTATTACAAAGGGGTTTCTACAGGAGGCGAAATAAAGTTAAAGGGGTTAATCGGCACCCAAGAAAGACAAGTGAACCGGGCGAATTGAGGCTGTGTACGTAACAAGTCCTCAATACGAGTGGTACGGTTCAAAAAGAAAATACCCTCTTCTGTGAAATGTAAGTGTCCACAAAGGAGAGCAACGCATCCGTCTAAAAAGTCGTAAGCAACCAATGGGACTTGGCAGCCTTCAAACTCTTGTAGCCACATGGGGGGAAAACATGAGAAAAGGAACTTGATGGAGTCCAAGAAGGACAACTCCAAATATCTGAAAGGGAAGTAAGTGGAATGTGGGTGGCGACCAACCTTGGCACACACGTGGACGGGAGGAAGTAGGGTACCAAAGGGATGGACAAGGACATTGTGGTAGACGGGGGCTCAGAATGGAGTGACATAGGCGGCGGGGTAGTTGATGATGTCACTGTGGAGCGGGATGAGACGGAGAAAGTCCTTGTCTAGGAATTCCTCTTGTGGGTACCAAAGCTTCTGGTCATTCTGGTAGACAACTGTGTACTGGTGTGGGTCATGGTCGGTGGCGGTGGTACAAGTAGGGGCGGCGAAAAGTTGGGGAAAGAGATCGGCTGCAACAGAGCCGGACAGGTGTTCGATGGGAAGAGATGGGAGAGGAGCGGGTGGCTGTGGGGTGGGGGGACGGGGCGACGGCTCACGATAAACAGGGGCGAGGACAACGGGTTCCGGTAGTTCCTCGACTGTAATGTCGTCAAGGGGGATGTGGTTGTGGAGGTTACGACTGAGGTGGGAATGAGTGAAGGCGTCTTGAGTGGTGGGAACCGGTGGACGGTTCTCTTGCTCCTCAAGCTGGGCAATGGCCTTGTTGATAAGACCAAGGAATCCTTCAGGAGTGGGGAAGTCGGGAGATGGCAAGCAGACGTGATAGGTGGGGGACTGTGGGATAACGGGAGAGTTGGTCAATGGGTTGACCAACAAGATACCGGGCGAAACGGCGGCCGTGTACCCTGGGTACTGGAGGACGGGGGAGAAGAGGATGGGAGACTGGGGGATGGTGATGTAGGGTCCTGGGCCGGTGGGTGCCAGGAAAGGAAAGTCGGGATGGACAAATTCCCCAGGGAGTTCGGGGCTGTTGGCGATGGTGGCGATAAAGGCAGGATTGTAATCCCCAAAGGACAAGGCGGGACTGGGCTGGGAGGGCGACGGGTAATAATGGGTCCAAGTTTGCGTGGGCGACCAAAGGAAGTCTTTGATGGCTTGGCCAGCAGCTTGGACGTTGAGCTGGTAGACGTTGTCAAGGTTGGACCAGGAGGTGGCAGAGGAAGTGGGAGAAGAAGACACTTCTGATGACAGTCAGCTTCAATAAGAGACTGTTCTAGTGTCGGGAACTCACTACTTTATGGGCAGTGAGACTTGACGACAGTGCGAAGTTGAAGGTGACTGATCCAGAGGAGCAGCAACGAGACGTTGAGGAGGAAGAGGCAAAAGGCAAGGAGAGGGGGAACGGAGTAGACTGTGGAGGATGAGGGATGGGCTGCTAACGATGAGGGAGCTTTGTGAGGCTCCAGTGTGGGGGTAGACAAGAGAACAGTCTGAGGACTGTTCGTACAAATTTGCAGGTCTTATATACTAATACAGGGTGGTCTGTGCGTAGTTAAGGGCAGGCATAATATTGAGAGACAGGTGGACACGTGCCCCTTTAGGGCAGGTAATAATACAAGAGACGGGTGAGACTTGAGCTAAGAATAGACACGAACTAATAATAGATGAACTGCAGACTATGCCACAGTTCCGCAGTAAGTCTTGTGACTTCATTGATTCTCCATCAACTGTTGATCGTTCCCACGGTCTTCCACATGTGGATCAACGGACAAGATGCATGTAGAAAGCGCGCACAATCAGGTGATCGTGTAGATGACCAATCCCTTGGTAGGTCATGTGTTAGGTTCCCACGGTCACGTGCTGTTAAGTCATGTGCTTGCTCGAGGGCTTGTAGGTCACGTGATGGGTCATGTGCTAGGTCATGTGGTGGCAATTTCCCAGGATCACGTGGTTGAAGATTCTCTTTGGTTGCTGGTCTTTGACCAGGCTTTGTCGCGGGTTCAGGAGGATGTCGGATAGCCACTTGGCTATAGCTAGGTTTAGGGGAGGTTCTTGTGGGACTCATAGGGGTTTGGACTGGATTTCTAGATGGCGTGGACTTTGTCCACAACAGCAGATGGCAGAAAGGTGGCAAGAGTGTGTGACCCAACCAAGATGATGGGCGTCATCATTAGGAAGGGGGGATGGCCCAGGGTTGGGTAGAAGGGGAGGTAAGAGCCCCAGGTAAAAATGAGAAGAGCCCAAGGGCCAAGAGTCATCATCTTGGAAAAGGTGGGTGATAACATGGTTGATGTGGGAGCGGATAGGAGCAGGTAATGTGGCCCCACAGAGATGATGAGATATGTCCGAAATGAGCAACCAAGAGTATTCATGATGAAGGCCCTGAAAGGCTGGACAACTGACAAAAATGTGGTAGGGATCCTCCAGAGCCGGGCAGCCATAACGGCAGAACGTGGACCAATCTCCAAACTGGGAGGCAAGAGGGACGTTGGTGGGGAGCTGGGCGGACCAAGTGTAAAGTTGAACAACAGCAGAAAATGCAGAAGAAGCACAAAGGTAGGGATGAGGAGGAGGGGTGAAGGAATTGTAGAAGAAAGGGCATAAGGTATGAAGAGGGCCAAATGAAAGGTCATGTAGAGAACATGAAGCTATAAGTGAATCAAGGAGGGCGGAAAGATGAGAGTCAATAAAGTGAAATGGTGGTAAGTATGGAGTGAATTTGTCCATGAAAAAGGTAGGAAGTGGCACCGGGTGCAGCAGAGGGAAAGAAGTCTGAGCCCTGGAAGCAAGGCTATCCACAAAGTCATTCGTGATGGATGCAGGATCAGTGGTGCCCATATGAGCATGGACATGAATAAGCAAAGGGGATGAAGTCAACAGAAAGGAGCAAAGGACAGAAAGAATCCAACAGTACAAGGAATGTGCAGGAAGGGATGCCCACGAGTGAGGAGGGGGAGGGTTCTGGAGAGCATCGCAGAGGAGGTGAATGGCATTAAGATGGTCACTGTAGATGGGAAGAGGGGGTGAAGAAGAACGGGCAAAGAGCGCGGCGACAAGAATGCCATAGAGGATGTCCGTCTTGTGTCACTGCTGACCACGTGACTTTTGCCCCTTACCTGTGACGCGTCCAAACCCAAACTCCATTTTGTCTCGCACGCAGCCTCTCACCCGCTCGCACCCTCGTCTCGTCCCTGCCTTACTTCAAATCCCCCCCCCCCCCTCAATCCTCGTTGCTACCCAATTGAAGCCATCCCACTAGCAGTCGAGTCGCCCTGCTCATGCACCCAAACCTCACAGCTGACGACTCGCGGATCACCCACTCCCCTTCGGCCGATGTCAAATGCTCAAAAGACCACCGTTCCATGTAGCACGCGTCCCTTACTGCCCCTCGCCGACCGTCCCTCGGTCTGGACCCCACTTGTGTTTTGGGAGGATTTGCACTGTATATAGCATTGCTCGAGTTTCTTTTCGTACGCTTTCTCCTCTTTTGATGATTTAGACTTCGCCATCGGGTATCGCCGCACCGTTCTTCACCCCTGTCGCCTTTGCCCTCGACGTCGCGCACCTCACGACGATTCAATAAATTTTCAGTTTTCGGACGCCGCTTTTTCATCGCATATGACGCCGTCCAGCCTGTCACCGGCGGTATCACCTTAGTTCGTCTTTCACTTTTCCCCCCACTTACTTGTTCTGGACTGTCTCAGCTTTGCGTATAAAAACCCCGCGCCTGGCCTCGTCAAGAGGCTAGGCAACTGCGGCCCCACTTCCTCCTTCCAGTTCTTTGTGTGCTTCTCGCTCGATCGCCCGACGACCTTGCAAGCCTGCTCTGCCGCCGCTCGTCTTTCCGGTCTCCCCCCTTTGTCTTCCGCTCGTCGTTCTCGTTGCTCCATCCGACATCGATCTCTCTTATTTCGCCCCACTTTGACCGACTCTTGCTTCGCCAGCACCGATCGCCCTTGTTTTGCAGCCGCATCAAGATACTTGTTAGCGTCGACGCCGACATCTTCGCTTCTCTCGTTCGCCCTACTCGCGCGTTCTCGCTCACTCGGGAACGCGGCCTCTCATCTTCTTCAAGCACACCTTCGGACTCACTTACCCGGTCACTCCGACTCGGCTCCTCAAACCCTCCTTATTTTTTCTAGCACTCTTTCGTATCCCCTCCGCCCAAGAACGGAGCTGCGCGTGGACTCGGAGGCAGGAGTTCGGAGCATGCAGGGGCCGAATACGTTCGCATTTGATGCGTGCCAGTCTTCGGGCTGTTTACAGTGAGTCCGACTACCTTGCGCTCCGTTACTTTTTACTTTGATGTCTGTTTCACCTTACGCCTCGTCCCTTGTGACAAGCTCGAGCGGAGCTCGTGGGATTCTAAGTTCTGTGGTGATGTACATTTCCAGACTACTGGATCGTGAAGAATAACAGGCGTTCCCACTGGCAACTACCCTCTTCTCTGAACTGACTGAGTTTCGGTGTTCATATATTATCTGACCCGCCGCATACGAAGCTACTGAGCGACAAGATGCACTGTCTCCAAGCAATGGTATTCAAGGAGGTCGGAGATCCAATTGCATGAGCAGGACCATAACAGCAATGCCGTGATACCTGCATGCACGGAACAAAACAACAATGGACAAAAGGTTTGGAAAGCTGGGATAAGAAATCATCCATACTACTGGTATTCGCATCAACGCCCTTTCTCACCACTTTCTGAGATGATCCCTCAGGAGGTGATGACGTACAGAGCCACCGACTTCAGAGAACATCATTGGTTCAAGTATGATCACTACCTTGCAAGGACCAGTGGCGCCAGGTTCCACAAGAATCATCTCAACCTTTGAATTGGGTTGGTACAAGTACCGAATAGCTAGCTGTCGGAGGTTTTCCGTGGCCGGTTGCACAGAAGCAGGGATGTGATGAGCAAATTTAGGGAAGGCCGCCTAAGCAGGGGTAGGTGCGGAATGTTGAAAAGTATAACCATGTTCTTGATTCTCCTGTGCGCGACGTCCAGTTCTACATCCATACAAGTACGACAAAGATGAGACAATACTTACTGCAGCAATGGGTTGCCCTTGTGCCGAGATATCTTGGTATCGTACAGTGGAAAATTGCGATGGGGCCGCACGGTCCTAATTCTCGTTTAAGGGAGGCCGTCCGTCAGCGTGATCGATGTTACTCACGTCTAGTGGTAGCGAACGGTAGTCTGCCATGGCATGACTGGCCAAATCGATACGGCGCAAGTCTTACAGTCCACCTGGAACAGAAGAGGTCCCGGTAGGTGGCGGGGTATTTCCCCAGTTGCCCTCTAATTGGGCGTTGTTAACGGCGAGAAGGTCCTAACAACGGAGACACGTCGTATGATTAACATCTGTATGGGAGAACGTCCTAACGATAAAGACTGACCGCGTTGTTACGCAAGGGATGGCTGTGCACTTGGCCTGGAGCAGAACGATAAAACGTGTCTCCAAGGTTCATGGCGGGTGTTATGAGGGGATAAGTGGGAAGTTTTGGATGAATGATGTTGAACCCGTTGAGGAGTACTTTATCTCTGTAGGATAGGTGAGGATATCAACATCCTGAATCCAAATCAAGGCGCAAGCTCACATGTTTACTCCGAACTGGACACGGCCAGAAGTCCATGGAGTAGACGACGCGTTTAATCCATGGGTATGGGTCAATCAAAGTGCTGAAGGGTGTAGGGTGCATGCTTGATATGAAAGTCACCGCCACGGGTCATGAGGGAAAAAAAGACCGGTTTACCTCGCAATTCGGGGGTTGACAATGATTCGGGGAAAAAGTCTGGGACTCTAAGACACTGTAGGAAGGACACGAGGGTGAAAGCCAGCATTGAAGGATCTGCGTTGCTCACTATCGCTATTGATTGAGAAAGAGTGAATTCGGGGCACAAAGGGCTACAATATCAGCGACGTGTTGAGAGAGGTTATGTAACCCGCGCCGCCACGCGACTATAGTAGTGACTACTGGCACGTGTCATGAGAAGCACCTGATGTCAACAGTGGGATGATGAAGACTGTAAGGCCGGGATACGCGGTGGTCTCAGAAACGAGCACTGACCAGCCCGGGATCGCCCCTTATTGAGCGTGATCCCGCCTTCGGATTGTGCGTGCTTGCCCGTGTGTGTACTGACTGAACTACGCGACTTGCCCTTGGCCGGCCTGCTCCGCCAACGTTTTACCTCCCACGTGCCCTGCCTCTCGCCCGCTCGCATCCTCTCCTCGTCCTCGCCCTCTCGTCGTCCCTATTTTCCACCTTCGTTGTCAATAGATCGAAGCCATTCTTCAAAAAGTCAAGCCGCCCTGCTCGTCGCACACCACTGGCAAGTCCTCACGGCGGAAGACTTGCGGATCGCCCACCACCATCGGCCGACGTCAGACCTCGAAAGACCGTCGTTCCAGCGCGCGTTCCTCGCTGCCCCTCGCCAACCGTTCCTCGGTCTGGACTCCTCAGGTTTTGGGAAGGATTTTTAGGTGTATATAGGATCGCTCGGTTTTATTGTGTACGTTTTCTGCCTTATTTCGATTTAGACTCACTGCTCTCCATTCCACATCTTGCCCCATTAGATCTAGACTTCACCTTCGACATTCGCCGCGATGTTACTCACCCTCGTCGCGCACCTTGCGACGATTCAGTAAACTTTCTCACTTTCGGACACCGATTTTCATCGCATACGACACCGCGCAGCCTGTCGCCGGCAGTATCACTTAGTCGTTTGTCTCTTTCTATCCCCCCCTCTGGCTCAACTTTGTGCATAGATTACTTGTGTCGTACCGTCTCGGCCTTGCATATAAATACCCCCGCGTCCAACCTCGTCAAAGGCTAGGCAACTGCCGCCCCAATTTCCTCCTCTAATCCTTTGTTTGCTTGCGTTCCAACTCGTCATCTGCCTTCGCTTCTTCTATATCGCCGCTTTCGTCTTGTCGACACTGCCCGTGTCTGCCTCGCCAACGCCACTTGCCTCAGCCTCCCTGACATCTCCCGTTTTCATCTTTCCTGCGCGTTCTTGATCACTTGGGAACTGGGTTCAAAAACGTTTCAAGCTCTCTTGCTCTGTCTCTACAACCTAACTCCTCAAAGGACTTTTACTGGGGTGGAGTTTGACAGTATTCAGCCTCAGCCAACCAGTCGAGGCAGTATGCGGATGGGCCAATATTTAGTCGCGGGAGTGTCGCGGGCATATGTGCCTTCCGGGTCACGAGACCTGGGTCACGTGGAAGGGCGCAACCCCACCCCAGTCTGATGAGTTGTGCCAGTGTACGTGTGCTTGCGTGCTTGTGCATCTCCTTTCTTTCTGGTCCTTTAATTCTGGCTCTTCTTCTCACTTATCTTGATGCATTTTGGTCACCCTTGTCATACTCTAAAGTCACAATATTCTGCCTTTAGCCCCATCACTT
>Ga0307510_10000234_pt1 | contig 49828 bp, 58 predicted proteins | sample 12_EM_MG_FD_207224 | JGI IMG/M metagenome (GOLD analysis project Ga0307510, IMG submission 207224) | Populus trichocarpa ectomycorrhiza microbial communities from riparian zone in the Pacific Northwest, United States - 12_EM | ecosystem: Host-associated > Plants > Roots > Unclassified | place... | reverse complement strand
AGTCTAGACCCCATCGCAAAGATACGTCTCTGGCTTTCCAGGGCCCTCCAGTCTCCGCTCTTTGTCACCGTCGACGTCCAAGTCCTCAACCATCATACACTTGGCGCGTTTGAACTTCTTCTTGACCGCGCCTCTCAGTGGCGCGCTGTAACCTTAAAAACGAGGTTTGCTCAACAGGCCAACGACGTCCTATACCAATGCCTTTGGCCTTTCCCTAACCTGCACACACTCAATATTGTGAGCTTCTCCATCGGTGTCGCAACGGAGCAAGGCGTGGACGAACTCACGGGCTTGGATAACGCCTTCGCTGATGCTCCATCCCTCTCTTATGCTGGTATTGTGTCCAATCGGTTTCCCCCTAGCATTCCTCCCACGGTTGTCGATTTGTCGCTTCAATTAAGTGACGTCGTGTCTTCGCGACCGTCATTGTTTGCTGCTTTGGAGATGCTGGGAACCCTTCCGGCTCTTCGGAACCTAACGCTCGTTATTCCCACGCCGTTTGCACAAGTTGTCCACAGTAACGCGGACTCGGATTTTGCACGAGGGACATACTTTCATCACTTGGAGCGTCTGACCATAGACGCACCTCCCGATTTCAATGAGGTTCTGCAACACATCCAAACTCCCATTCTCAGATATCTCCGCCTTCGGTCGACAGAGCCGCCGCTGAATCATCCGCACGAAGGTACAAGCGGAGCCCTTCTCCAATTCCTCAGGTCATCGAACCCTCCCATCAAGTTGCTAGAACTTCACGATGTGGACATCCGCCGGGATGACTTTTTGCAATGCTTTCTCTCACTCCCTCATTTGGAAGAGTTACGTCTCCATGAGACTGAGATTTCGAATGACGCATTTCTTTCCCTTCATGGACCCACGGGTGCATGTCCTCGTCTCAAGCGGCTCGATCTCCGCCGGTGTGAGCCACTGGTCGCCCAAGCATTGGTGGACCTCGTTCAATCTAGGGTTGATCCAACGGCAAACCAGCGGCGGTTGTTCGATCCCATCGAGGAAATCACCGTTATCAACTGCACACTCGTAGACGAGTCGAGCGTTCTCGACCTAGCTCAAGCTACTGTCTGCAGCATTGTTGTGAAGAATTTGGAGGACCACTGTCGCTCTCGTAGTTGTTGTAATAACAACCGCAATAGACAGAAACTGCGACTTCGACACCAGAAGGACTTGGGATCACCAAAGCGGTCCAATCTAAAGCTCGTATTAGATTAACGGCCTTTGCGTCCAGGCTTCTGCCCGTCCAGCTCTGAGGCAATTTTTCGGTCACATGGTTACCCTTTGCATTGGAAGGTGATACCTTACGCGAGGGAGATACAACACAACTATGGTTAGATGGATTGACAACCTACTGTATAGAGTACATATTGACCAGAAGCTACTACGTATTACGTTGGTAGTTGGTCTTTTTTTATAGCTACGAGTGGTATATTGTACCGTAACATGATCACGGCGAGATCGGGATCCGAAACTAGTGGGGTTCAGTTACTGCAATAATGATGAGTGGACAAGGAACAGGGCGATGGTATATTCGAAAAAAAGTTCTCCCGATAGAAGCGACTGGAAGCCACATCGCAGAAGCACCGCCCCTCAGGGAGATAAAAATGCTTTACGGACTTACGATGGCCAAATAAAAGAGCGGATTAAATTTTGGTGAATGCCAGCCAATGCAGAGGACAAACGATGAATACACCTATCGTACTTCTAATGACACAGCAATGCCCATGGATGCCAATTCCGCACACAAGTATCGGAAAACGAACGGCACAGCAATGATATCCAAATCGCCACCTTTTGTCCGGCCACTTAGAACATGATCGGATGGGAGGGCGATCATTATATCCTCATTCTCCCCAGAATTGGGATTTTGACCAAAGTTACCCCGGGATCGCACACCGTCGTCTTCTGCTCCTTTTCGACATACGCGACAGTACTCGCCTCCCGGTCCAGTCAGCCTTGAAGTTTCTGCGTCGAGTGTGCCGTCGTCGTAACCAAGCGAGATTAGGCTGCCGCAGGTACGACACACCCAGGTCGTTGAGTAGTCGGAGCAATTCATCAAACGATCCTGTAGTAAAAACGACGTGCCATGAGCGATGAGTGCGTCACGCTCCATCTCTCCGAAGCGGATGCCGCCAGCGCGCTTGCGACCCTAAAGTATACAACTAGTGTCAGCGACAGAGGTGAACATTCATTCCAGTGTCACTCACCTTAACAGGTTGTCTCGTCAGCGGGTCAACAGGGCCAGTGGTCCGTACTTGAAACTTGTCAAGTACCATGTGTCGCAGCCGCTGATAATAGACTACCCCAAAATAGATGTCCGCAGCAAATTCCTGGCCTGTTATCCCAGAATACATCGGTTCATTGCCATAGTAATTGTACCCGGCAGCTCGAAGCTGCTTGCCGAAGTAATCTATGGCAGTGTCTGATTCAGAGAATCTGTAGGAATGATCAGAACGCGAGATATGGGAGAGTGGGAATATCACGTACGTGAAAGGCGTGGCGTCTTGGGCTAGGCCGTGCATGGCACCAGCTTTCCCGGCCATGCTCTCGACCAACATGCCGATGGTCATGCGACTAGGGAAAGCGTGTGGATTGATGATGACATCGGGTTGTATTCCGCTTTCGCTAAACGGCATGTCGATCGCTGGCCATTTTTGGGAACAGACTCCTTTCTGTCCGTGCCGGGACGAGAATTTATCCCCAATCACAGGAGAACGTGGAATCCTGAGTGTGATATGAAATTTCTGCAGCTCTGAATCACCGGTATCAGTCCCTGGTGTTGATGTCGTAAGATTCTCCAACAAAAGAACGAAGAATGACAAGAACACGCACCAAGAAGACGAACTTGATCAACATATGCTGTTTCGTCACCTTTGTACTTCACAAAGCACGTTCGTCCCGTAGTGTCATCGACGTATGCCGCAATGGGATCGCCAGGTAAAAGCTTGGTTCCAATAAAGGGAAGGCCATCTAGATCGAGAAACTGGCAGCTCGGGTGTTGCTTATCACCTGGTTCTAATCTTATATCCCGTCCAAACCCAAAATGTAACGTGGGCGCTGCGACAGACGTCGATGCCCCTCGAGTCTCTTTCAAATCAACAATTTGAGACTTGTAAACGGTTCCGTAACCGAACCCCCGTTCGTGCGCGGACTTGTTCAAAATCATAGCATCCTCCATATCATAGCCCGTGTACGAGATGACCGCGACAATCGCATTGGTCCCATTCGGGAAGGAGTCCATAGCATAGGTGTTGTGCAACTTGGGTCGAACCAAAGGCGATTGCCCAGACTGTAACCGATAAAGTTTGTTATCGGTACGGTGGTTCAGCGAAGTGGAAGGAGTCCCCATTGTTTGCTTCCCCATCTATGGAGCATTATACTTTCGAACTTCATAAGATATTGTATGGCATACCTGACATTGATAAATGTTACGGGGGCTCTGATTAAAGTCCGAGAAAGGTGTCATGTTCGCTAAAATCGAGAGAAAGTTCGTCGGTGCATGTTCAACATGCGTCGAGACTGCGGGTTCTATCTCATTGGGTGACACGGCGATATCCATGTATACTTGTTCAAAGGACCCAATCTGGTCGTCCTTTCCATTGACGACGTATTTGACAGGGCGCATCATGCGCGAGCGTGATGCGAAAAGGAACAAACCGGGATACTGCCCACCATCAGACGACGGGACGAGGCCGATTTCAAGATCTAAGGGGATACCATGGATACCTTCGGTCTTCCATATTCGAAGACTTGTAGCAAGACCTTTTGCAACCGATGGTGTTGCCCATCCAATGATGCGCCCGTCCAATTGTACGCATATATTTCGGCCCCCTTTCACAGAGGGTGCAACAGGATCAGTCATCCCTTGGGCGACAAGTAAGGCAGGGATGTGAGAGACCGCAAGAGGGGAGGTGACGATGCGACATGTGCGAGATAGGTGATTGAGCAGGCCACATGGTGATCCATCTGGTGTATGTACAGGGCAAAGAAAACCTGGAAACACTTTAGTCAAATGCAGAAGCTCATCAGGAAGATAACTCAACCCCATGCCTCGGGAAGCAATTTCCGCACCGTGGTTGTCTTGAGTTCTGCGAAGAAGGCACCTCGGTGAATACATCGGAAATGGCTGATATATCGATGCCAATTTAATTTTTCTGCGACAATCGTGAAGCCTGCCGCCTGCTGTAGGTCAAGACCTGTTGGTGAAACTAGGTTCCCTGTTGCGAGAAAATTCGCCAACCGCGCTCCAATATCAAAATTCACGCGTGCCAAAACTCTATGGAGATATCGATCTTCAAACAAGCGTCAGTTCCACCGAGTACATGGGACGTTGAGGAGACTGTTTCTTTACCGTCTAAAAAGTTAACTGATGCTTCCTGCTTTCGGACATCTTGGATGATTTGATTGCGAACCTGATTGAGCGCTTCCTCGAGTTTCTCCTTGATAATCATGCCATACAAACTTCCTGGCAGCAGGACTTCTTGATGTTGAGGAGAATCGGGGTTATCAATACTACAAGTCTTTGATACGATTGCGTAGAGTTTCCTAAGCATAAACCTGTTTACACTGTGAGTGGCAGTCATTGGACGCCGAGAGAGCCCACTACGCACAGGAGCATCCTGAACTTATCTCGAGGGGCCTCGAGATGAACAAGGACTACTTTTCGGACAAGCCACGCGCCAACATCTAGGTTTGTCCAGTCCTCAGGCAGCCCTAATACAACGCGGAATTTGTCACCAAGATAATCCAAGCACTGGTCGCTGCTGTGCAAGCCATAAATCTTATAGCTGCGCAACAACAGTTCGGCACGGTCTATCAAGAATGTATTTTCGTATTCTTGCATGACGACACCTTCAAAGACTTCCCTGTCCGAGGCTCCAACTAAAGCTTTTAAAAGGAGCATAATAGGCACGACGTATTCTTGCTTTCGCCAGCTAAACCGCAACATTGCGCTACCGTTCGCCAAATAATGGAGCGTGTTTGTAACACTACTCTGGTCTGAGCGTACGCAACGGATTTGAACGGCATAAGGAGTGTACGAAGGACCACGAGATTGGAAAGATGGGCGGTGGAGAGCAATGACGTGATTCCTCCGAGGAAGGATGAGATAGCGAATGAGACGTTCATTTCCGTTGATAATGAAGTATCCCCCAAATTCTTCGGGTTCTTCATGGTGCCTCACGAGTTCCACCGAAGGTAGGGAACGGAGGTTACAACGAACAGACTGTTCTTTGCTATCAAGGCCAGATTTGGATAACGAAGGGACACCCACCCGAACCATGATTGGGACCAGACCGCAATCTTTGATCACGGATCGTACTGTCGGATTTGATTCGTCGACCTTCCAGCAAAGTTTCACAGTCATACGCCCACGGTAGGATGTTAGTCTTTCTCTGGCCTAGGTGGGTTCACGCTTTGCTTCAGGACAAATTGCCAAGTCGATAATGATAATGATGCCCACCTCAGCCGGGAAGGTCTTGCGCTCTATGGCACGTCGATCTCTGTCGGGAACCATAGGTCGGGCGATGGATATTTGCTCAATCCAAACTTGATTTCGTTCTTAGCGGCGGACAACTTCTGTGAAGAGCCCAGATCCTTACTGCTCAACTTGTTTCCCAATCCTTTGCGGCTATCTCCAGAGGCAGACTGCGTTGACCCATCAAAAACCGCACGCTCGCCAATATCCTTTATTGCCAAGCTGAGGAGACCGCGACCATCCCCGTCTCCGAAAGGTAGCCCCGAGTCATCGAAGAGCGCATTGAATGATTCAATATGCGGCGCAACGAACTCATTCAATATGGGGAAAGTAGAACCGCCACTTGGAGGGTTCCTGAAAGCTGACTCACGAGCCAGAGTGTTGAAGGTATGCTTAGAACAGTCAGGCATATTGACTGGACGGATGATGGCCGAGAGTCATTCGCATGCCTGGGCTGGTCCACTCATAAAAAAAAAGATTACATAATTTACGCGTGCCTTCCAAAACAAGGAGCGCGTTTGAAGCTCCGACTAAATGACTCAGCCACGCGAGTGTCGTCAATTGAACGAAGAGACGACGAGAAAGTGACCACCGAGCGAACATCCTTTCGACTTCATCATCCATCCCTCCTTTCTAATGTTTGGGAATAACCCCAGCATCCAGTCCTCTTGGGCTAACCCTCAGCAGAATCAACAGCAGCCTCAGCAGCCTCAACAACCTCCAACCGGGTCCGTGTTTGGTCAGCCAAGCGCGTTTGGCGGCGCATCAGCAGGGGGAGGTATGAGTCAATCAACGCACGCTTTCCTTTCATCGAGCATTGTCTAATTCTTTCTACTCAGCGTTTGGATCTGGTGGAGGGTTTGGTCAAAATCCACAACCACAGCCACAGCCTCAGCCGCCAGCGAACTCGATGTTTGGAAACCTTACCTCCAATCCTAATCCTACACCTCCGACAGGAGGCTCGACGTTTGGTTTGTCTCTTTCATACCGTCTTGGTGTTCTTCTCACCGGTTCTTCATCAGGGGCATTCGGGGCCGGTAACAACAATCCATCAATGTTTAATGCCACGAAGCCTAATGCAGGGTTCGGTGCGTTCGGGGGAGGAGGGACATCAGCCTTTAACACAGGTGGCGGAGCATTCTCCTCAACAAATCCACCCCAACCTACCACGTCAAATACAGGCTTGTTTGGACAGTCGAATGCGACTGGGAGCGCGTTTGGGACCAGCACCTTTAGCGGGAACAAACCGGCACCAAGTGCTTTCGGAACGACTTGTATGTCTTCCCGTGTTTTGCCTGACTTTACTATTAATTTTTTTCCCCTTTGTAGCAAATCCGAATGCAGGACCCTACGAGGGCGTCCCTCCTGTTACAACTGGGACAGTGAATCCACCCTACAGTATCTTCAGCGAGAAGGATCCCGCGAACCCAAACGCGACTTTGCAATATCAGAGCATCACCTGCATGCCGCAGTACCGTGGTAATTCATTCGAGGTGGGTATCTGGTATGCCTCCCTACTTTCCTATCTTTATTCTTCACCCGATTTGCTCTATTCACTTTCCTCCCTTTTCTTCCATGGGTAGTGAGTACACGACTTGGGAACGAGTTCATTGATTCTTCCTTTTCAGGAATTGCGCATTCAGGACTATCAGCAGAATCGTAAAGCTGCTGGCTCAACCGCCTTCGGTCAATCGGCGTTTGGTAGTACAACGCAACCTACCACCACTACCAATTTGTTCGGACAATCCGCCCAGCCACAGCCCACGAACACCATTTTTAGTTCATTCGGTAATGCAGGTGCAAATAATGCAACCACGGGGAGTGCCTTCGGCGGGCTGGGTCAGACTCCAACGCAAACGACCGGGGGCTTCGGTACTTTCAACCAGCCTTCCCAGCAGCCTTCCCAGCAGCCCGCCCAGCAGCCCGCCACTAGCGGCTTTGGTTCCTTCAACCAACCTCAACAGCCTCAGAGTACTGGCTTATTCGGGGGCAGTAATGCGTTTGCATCTCAAAATAAGCCATTGGGCGGATTCGGTTTGTCTTATGATCACTGTCCTTATCGTTGACTTACCATACCACAGGCAATACCGGGGGCTTTGGAAGTGGTACTAACACTGGATCTACTGGCCTTTTTGGGCAGACCAATACCGCGCAACAACAACCACCTGCTGCTACGAGCCTGTTCGGACAGAACCAGCCAGCCGGTGGCGCATTTGGTGGGGGTGCATTTGGTGCGTAGAGGTTCATTATTGAGTGTACGTTGCCACGAACTCATATCCAGCAGGTGCAAACACCACTGGCCAGAAGCCGTCTATATTCGGACAAACCACCCAACAACAGCCGGCGGCTGGCGGCGGCTTTGGTTTGTTCGGATCCCAACAACAACAGAACCCCCAAAACCAAGGTCAACAGGGTACCACTGGACTCTTTGGGAATCAACCAGCGTTTGGGCAGGCGAATACTGCCCAGACGGGGCAGCCACAACAGGGTGGATGTACGTCATCATTCAATTGTACTATCTGAATATCACCCAACGCACAACACAGTATTTGGCAACACTCAGACCCAACAGCCCAGCACCGGATTGTTTGGCAATTCTGGAGGAAGCGGTCTGTTCGGGAACACCCAGCAGCAAGGCACGCAGCAGCAAGCTGGCCAACCGTCCGCCTTCGGCCTGTTCGGAAACAAGTCGACCACCCCAACAACTGGAGGCGGAATCTTTGGCAACAACCCTACCAACCAGACGGGTACGACCTCTGCTCCCACACAAACCAGCCTTTTCGGAAACGCCTTTGGACAGTCGGCTTCGCAGCCGGCGAACAACACATTTGGAGGTGGAACCAGCCTCTTCGGTCGCCCATCTGCACCTGCAGTTGGTGCAACGGCATCCAACACACAACCCCTTGGAGGCTCAATGTTAGGCAGCACCCTAACAACTTCGTCCCTTGGTGGGCCCGCCACAAGCTCGCAAGGCCTACAGGCCTCTATTGCGCAACCTATTGCGACGAATCTCCCAATTTTCTCCCTTCTTCCCGCACCGAGCGCACCGACGTTGGAGGCGTCAACCAAGAAGAAAGTCAATCTGTTGGACTCGGTCCGGGCTCCAACGTCGCGGTCGATTGCTTATCAACCTGTTCAGACTAGGCTGCGTGGTTATACGTCTACAACTTCGAGTCCGTCGTCAAACAATGGTTTAACCCTGTCGTTGACAACAGGAAAGCCTAACGCACTCAGCTTGACGTTAACTGGGAGCCCTGGAAAGGTGGCAAATGGTTCTGAAGCTTTCGGGACGAATTCGCTCAAGGCCGAGTCAAGAGCGAGCTTCAAGAAGCTTGTCCTTGACAAGAAGGTCGACGCCTCCGATCTTCTCAAGCGGTCAGGTGCTTCACCGGGTCCTAAAAAGCCCACCTTCAATGCTTCCCTTGCCATCGCCGCTCGTGAAAAGGAGGCAACAGCCTTGCCCACCTCATCATCCGCTCGGGCGCTCCCCTCAAGCGATCGTGGACCTATGCACGCACCGCCAGATTCTCAGACCCTAGATGAGGGTCTTACCACTCCGCAGGAAGGAGATTACTGCGCAGAACCAAGCATCTCCACACTTTCCAAGCTTGGCTATGAAGAGCTGGCTAAGGTGAAGGGCCTCGTTGTAAAGCGCATAGGCTATGGGGAAATCCGATTCTTGGAGCCCGTTGACCTCACGACGCTCACCAAGCTGAGCGATTTGCTTGGCGAGCAGGTGCGCTTCGACGAAATGGAGTGCAGCGTGTACCCAGACAGCGACGGCGTTGACAAGCCACCTCCGGGTAACGGGCTTAACGTCCGCGCACGTATCACGCTGCTTCGCTGCTGGCCGCTTGACAAAGCGACCCGGCAGCCGATCAAAGACCACAAGCACCCGTCGGCTGTGAAGCACCTGAAGCGTTTGAAGAACATGAAGGACACCACGTTTGAGGGTTTCGATTTCGCCGAGGGCAAGTGGACATTCATCGTTGAGCACTTTTAGTTCACCGTTTCATCTTGACGCATCGTGGTCATTTTGGTAGTACATACATATACACTTTGTTATCTAGCGTTATGTGTACTCGTGTAGGGATGTGTTGATGCCATCATCCGGGTCACGCACCGATGGATGATGGCATCGTTAATGCAATGGGTTCGACGAATACGTTTCAAACATGAGAATAGGACTGAGACGCCAATGTCCGCCATGCTTGGTTTGAGTAGATATCAGAGTCAGGTACCACTATTTTCTCGCTCTTGTATGTTCTCACAAATCGCACGTCACACGATCGAGTGAGTCGGTACAACTACGACTATGGTTACTAGTGGGGTTTTATACCAGATATCGACTATCAACAAAGGCAGACCAATATGCTATTAGACATACAAATAGTTACATCAGATTCTGTTGGCAACAATGACCAGACCATATGCTCCATAAATCAAAATCAAACCATTCATCCGTTCAGGGGTTTGATGAACCCCAACCGTAATTTCACATACTTGTCACTACATAACAGCCTCCAATGGGGGTAACCGAGCACGAAGACACTGATGATCCGGACGGAGGGGGGTATGATCTTCACATGACTGGACAGATATTGACGAGGTTTGACACGTTAGCAACGGACTCACGATGATGATCCTGGTCAATGGCGTGGATTTCTCTGTCGCCCAGGTGTCATCCCTGCAGACCCACGATGTGCTTGGCTAGCCGACGTCGCCGACGGCCCTGGGGAAGGGAGCGTGCTCGCACGTGCCAGCGGTGATGATGGATACTCTTGTCCCTGCGGCGTCGGGGCCGCATCATAAGTCGGGCGACGGGATTTCTTGGCGCTAGGTTTCTTGCGTGATGACGGGGGTGGCGTCGAAAGCGTATCGTTTGAGCTCGCGAGACTCGACGCCACTGCGTCGTCCTCATCTGTCTCAGATGAGCTTGGCTCGTTTGGCTGTGAGAAAAGGCTTGCGGGCGGCACCATAACAGACGAGTCCGCCGTGGTAGACGACAGCGGGATGCGTACCCCTGGATTGTGCAAGGAGAGCCGGCCCGAGGACGAGCTCGCATCGGGAACGGGCACGCCGTACAGAGCGCGCGGGTCTCCTTGTGCAGACATCCTAGGGCTCATGACGCCGGCATTTGTCAGAGCGGCTGGGGTGGAATAGGGAGATCTGGGCGTCGTCTGGGATGGCGGTGGCTGTGACGGAGAGCCCATGGCCATAGGAACAAATCCGGGAGGGAGCTGTCCACTGGACAGAGAAATGACCTGTTGGCTGGGACTGCCCGCTGGGCCCGCGGAGATTTCTTGGTGAACTGCCGGGGACGACGATGGCTCCAAAGCTGACGTCGACATTGTTGGCGACATAGGCCGGTGGACGGCATCCTCAGCACTGAGGAAGCCCCGACCATAAGAAACAACCGGTGTGGTGGCTTGCGGCGTTTGTGATTGAGAGCGTGACTGATATGTATATTAGTACCGACCAGAGCTGACCGAGATAGAATTAGAAGATAACTACCGGGCCAACGACGTCGATATCTGGCACAGAAGACAAACTGCTCATGCGGCTCAAACTCCTCATCGAATGTCCGGGAGTTCTTTCGAGGACATGTACGGAGCCCGACGAGGAAGATGCATAACTGGGTCTATGGTATACATAATGATCCGGGACTCGGGAGCCATCCGCGACATCCGCCCGAATAAAGGTTGGGGATGCTGAGGCATGGGCAGACGCAAGGGGCTAAGAAGGATTATTAGCGGGACATCAAAGGAACAGGTGTAGGCTCACAGTTCCATGTGAAACACTCGGTGAAGAAGCTGGTCGAGATCCGCTGTCCCCAGAGATACTCCTCGGGTTACCCGAAGGGGTGTTTTCGGCACTGACAACTTCTGGAATGACGCTGAGACTTCTTCTCTTCCTGCGGGACTGTCGGGAGACGGAACCATTGGGTTCGCTTACTAGTTCAAACTGGGAGATAGTGGTTGAACCGGGAGACTCGGGCTCTAATGGAACAATTTCATGTCGCGTGTCTGGGTTTCGTATCATGAGTGGTTGAGATTCCATAGACGCTTGTCTAACGAGAGTCGGCGACGTGGGAGAAACAGCTCGGGCCATTTCGTGCGGGGGAGGTAAGCGGATAGTAGAGTCATTCTCCGCGCGTGGGATAAAGCCATCTGGTGGAATTATGGTCTCGGGATGGTGGGGAGGCGAGAGGGTGTTGTGGACCACAATTGGTCGGATATCACCTTGAGGCGGTGGTACCGCTCGATTGGGAGAGGTAACTGCGGGAGGTGATGGGGGGAAATTGAGCATGGTTTCTCCAATAGGATCCAAAGACTGCTCCACGACGGCAGGTGTGCGGGTGCGTGTGAAGGATCTGACGTCGTCTTCTCGTTCGTCCGCTTGAGGCGGATCGTTCGGAACAGACCTGGAGTCGCGTCGGTCGGTGGTTGAACGCGCCTGCTCTGAGGCAAGCCTACGACCGCGAGAAAAGCCCTCTTGTAACCCGAGACGACGCCCTTCTTCCCTTGCAAGATCGACGAGACTGTCTTCCCTAAGTTTTCTTGCCACGTTCCTAGCGTTTGCCGCACTGGTTTCTGCGTCACGACGTTGTACCTCTAGAGAGTCCAGAATTTCCTGTGCTTTGAAGATCTCCTTCTGAGCATAGTCGAGCTGTAATTTGTACAACCTCAGCTCTTCATTGGCACGAGCAGCATCTTCCTGTGCGGCGGCACGGGCATCATTTATGGCTCTGTAACGTTGAATAGCTTCTCGAGCACGGCGCTCATTGTCGTCTGCTCTCTGAGACTCCTGTTTGAGCTGTTCAGTCACCGAAAGGAGCATGCGACGAAGGTCGTTCGTTTCTCGTTCGTCGAGGAGTAACATGCTCGCAATTCTGGTCTTGGACAGGCGATCAGAAGAACGACGGTGGGAGTGCCGATGACTACCCGAATCGCGACGAGTTGCATGAGAGAAAATAGGCTCTGGAGATGAAGAAGTGGACCTCGAGGGAGTGGATGGCATGTTATCAAGTTCCATTTTGACCAACGTGAGAAAGAGCGACCAACTCGGCTGCTAACAAAACCTTTCATCACGTGATCGTTGTGTCCCCCCACCACAGCGGCTCCCAACCGGTCCGCGTGTCGTATCGTATCCGTATCCTACTATATATTCTATTTCTATTTCATATTTCATATTTCATTTCCCTAGCAATTATCGCTTGTTGTCATCCACTTGTCCCCGGACTTGTCAGTACATTGCGAAGGTGTGGTCATCTAGTATTAAAAAAAGGTGCAATGCGTATCGATGGCTCAGACTGAGACTGAGTACTGAGGGTTTGATTAAGCGATCTATCATGTGTCAGCCCGCTAGGAGTAATATGAAATGGAAGCTGACCGTCATTCATTCACTGTTGTGCCTCAGGCCTCAGGGCCTCGGGACCTCACTTTGGATCCTTGAGGCAGTCGTAAGCGAAACGGTGATCGTCTCGGCAGTTCTACGCTTCTTTCGATGGAGACAGAGAGTAAACAATCTCGTTTTATTTTCTCTCCCCGAACCGGGATCGGAAGGGGAAAAAGAGACTCGAGTTGTGTGGGCGCCAGAGAAGTGGGAAAATCATCGAAGAAGCATATTTTATAAATAAAAAATTATATTACCCAATTGTAGATCATCGATCCAAGGCGTGACCCGAGAGTTCGGCGTCGGCAGAAACTCAGCTCAAGAGTCCGCCTGCGCCTGAACAAGCGAGTTGGCGTTCGTACTGTACTTCTCCAGAGTCTCTCTCTAGACCCGTACCACAACCCCTTCCGCCTTCCCCTTTCTCCATTAAATATCCCTCTTGGTCGTCATCCTTCGAGTCCTCCCTCACACCTTACCTTCCCACTCACCTTCCCCTTTCTCTTTCATATGATGACTGCCCCCTACCATCCGCACCCTCCTTCAATCTCCGCCCAGCCCTCCTCAGCTTCTCCTTCCCACCACCTTACATCCTATCCAAAGCGCCAGTTCTCCCAAGATTCCTCCAATCTCAACCACCACCCTCAGTCTTCTCCTGTCATCCTCTCGACGACAAACAAAAAAAAGCACGTGTGTCACATATGTTCCAAGGCTTTCACCACGAGTGGCCATTTGTCAAGACACGCCCGCATCCACACGGGAGAACGGAATCATAAGTGTCCATTCCCGGGTTGTGACACCCGCTGCTCCCGTCAGGATAACCTCCAACAGCAGTCCGTTCTCTTCCTCATACTCTAAACAATAGTTAGTATCACTGACTCGTGTTACAATGTCAGCTATCGAATCCACTTGACGCCTGGGTCGCGGCGCAGTTCTGCATCAACACGTAGTCAGATCTTGTCCAGCAATAAAAACCACGTGAAGACTCTGCCTCCGCCACCTGAGGTGCCTTTGGACTCCCCCCCTTCTACTCCGCCTGCACTGGAGTTTGCCATCGTACCGCATGTATATGAGACCTCAGAAAGCTCTCCACTCTTGTCTGCTTTATCGCACCCCTCAGTGCAGGAATACGTCAAACAGGACTACCAAGACGCCGACCCTGCTTCTCACTATTTTGATCCACGTGGTTCTCCTCACCGTGCGTTTGATGCTGCAGGCCACCCTCCAGCACCCGAGGAATTATTATCTCCCACCTGCCCTTCTCTGGTTATGCCTGGCTTACGCCGTGGTTCATGTGACAATACATCGGGTAATGGGCGTGCCCTTTTCCCGCCCCAAAATCATATCTACGTGCCTTCTTCCGGCCCTTTAGTGATGACCGGGTCTCACGCCATAAATGGTATGTCGAACACAACGACTTATCCCGTGTACGGCACGTATGTTCCCCCGACTCATCCACCACCAAATCATGCTCCTCCTTCGCAATCGAGCAACACATCCATGCGTGTCGATGTGTCCCTTGTCCAGCCACAACCTCGGGACGGCCCAAGCAGTACACAGGGACAGCTCCCGTACTCGAGCGTACCATCAAATCAACCCCACAGGTCGCCGGTCACGTCCTCTCCCTCCCCAGTATCGTCACTATCGATATCTTCGCATAACTCGGAGCATTCTCCTTCCCTCTATCAAAAGCGTCTCTTACCCATAGCGGTCCCTAATGGTATGCCATACCCACCGCAAGGACCTCCTCAACCGACGCAACTCCAAGCCAGCGCTACGGAACATTATCGTCCGTCAAACTTCATCCCCACGGAGGTGTACAACCATGGAGGCACAACTGTGACTGCGCCCTGGCAGAACTCGTTGCATGACGCCAAAGGGATGTCAGCTCCGCATGAAGGAGTTGGCTATTTTTTGTGATGGGAGAGCATTACGAAGAGGTCCCCTTACCGATGCACGTCTGAGTGCTTGTTTCCCAGCGTGCTAGAGCTCTATGGGCCGCTAGATGGGACCTAACCCCGCTCCATGTGCGGCAGTAGCAATGATATATATTATCTTGCCAAGCTTAACCGCCGCCTGCACCCACCATGGCAGGTCGGTGATACATATTAGATCATTCTCATTCCACACATTATGTACCAGTTGCGATTAGTTACTGGATGGTATGAGATTGTGAATAGAAAGGGACTGCTGAGAGTGGGTAACATTTAAGTTTAAGTTTATTACCGTGTGAGTGTGAGTAAACTTAAGTAAGTGTAAGCGCGGGAAACGAAAGGGCGGAACGGACGAACGACGGCGCAAGTGAAATGCCTAGTGACCTCGATAGGTGCGTCAGTGTCGCAGAACTTTCACCTCTCGCAATTCATACTCTCCAAAGCCAAATAGAACAGCTCATCCAATGCACTCCTATATCAGAGGAACAGGTCAAGCGACTGTGCATCAAAGCCAGAGAAATCCTTGTCGAGGAGAGTAATGTTCAAGTCGTAGATGCCCCAGTAACCGTAAGTGATTGCGCCGTGGACTTCTCATCCTATCTCATTGATTTTGAAACAGATTTGCGGTGATATCCACGGCCAGTTCTTTGACTTGATGGAGCTCTTCAAGATTGGAGGCACCTGTCCAGAGACGAATTACATCTTCATCGGTAAGGAGAAATTCGTGCCACATTGATCGCCCTTTGGCTGTGCCCACACATCATTCATTCCTTATGTGCCTATCAAAAATCATAATTCAGGAGACTTCGTGGATCGTGGCTTCTACAGCGTCGAAACCTTCCTTCTCCTCCTGGCGCTTAAAGTGCGATATCCAGATCGCATCACGCTCATCCGCGGGAACCACGAGTCGCGACAGATCACGCAAGTGTACGGATTCTACGACGAGTGTCAGCGCAAGTATGGTAGCAGCAACGTGTGGCGCTGGTGTTGCGAAGTCTTTGACTATCTCGCGTTGGGCGCCATCGTCGACGGCCGCGTTTTCTGCGTCCATGGCGGCTTGAGCCCTGTGTTGCAGGCCATCGATCAGGTATCATGTTTTTCCTCCCTTGGGAACTCTCATATTTTTTTCATGTTCTTTAACGCTGACTTTTATTCTTTGTTATTCGTTCGATGTGGACGCAGATCCGGGCTATCGATAGAAAACAAGAGGTTCCACATGACGGGCCAATGTGCGACCTGCTATGGTCCGATCCCGATGGTACGTATACTATCCTCCCGGCTTCTCTCGATTTTGCCGCCCGAGTCCGCGAGCGGAACAGGTGGGTCCTAGGACGCCAAGGAGCTGACAACCCTTCGCATTCTAGACATAACCGGCTGGGGTCTTTCTCCACGTGGAGCAGGCTTCCTGTTCGGAGCGGACATCACGAAGACCTTCGCCCATAACAATGCTATCGACCTCATCGCCAGAGCACACCAACTCGCAATGGAGGGCTACAAACTCATGTTTGACAACACGATCGTGACCGTTTGGAGCGCACCCAATTATTGTTACCGGTTAGTGCTCAACGACCTACTCTGTTCCGTCTGTCTGCGGAGACAGCGCGGCTTGTCGATTGACGCTGATCAATAATACGTGTTTACTCAGCTGCGGCAATGTCGCGTCGATCCTTGAGCTCGATGAATATCTGGCCCAGGAATACAAAGTTTTTCAGCATGCCCCATCGGTAAGCCGCTTGTATTTGCCAGACGTCGCAGTATCTCCGGGGTTTCTGACGCCCGGCAGGACGTCCGCTCTGCGCCATTGAAACGACCACCGGCGGATTACTTCCTGTAAGTTTTTCACTCGTCGGCTACAGTGGTAAGCCGTGGCCCTCTTGGCCACTTCCGGATCCCCCAAGGACCGCTGCTGGGACGGCATGTTTGGGGCGCGGAAGCGGAACTGTGGCCCGAAAGAGATCGCCCTAACATGCCTGTAACATGCTTTGTTGTGGACCTCCTCACGTAACGGAGATGACCCTAGTTTGTTGTGCATCGAGCGCACGCAAAAAACCCATGCGCAAAAAAAAAAACCCAACAATGTTGTTTTGTTAGGACTCCGCGTTTGTCTATCGTTATCCACGCCTGTCAAACTGTCAATCATGTCAGAGTTTGGGCGCTCGTATCTTAAACAGCCAAATAGCCGCGCAATTTGACCCGAAACCGCAGCGTCTAATTTGATGGCTTCATTACAAGGCGGCGGCGGTGGTGTACGCAAGGGACACGTCAGGCTACCAAGGAAACATGTTCGATGTTCGGATCAACTGCCCGTTATTACTTTTGCAAGGTTTCTCGGGTCATCTCATCAACATGCATCAATGCGTAGCATCAAGGCCATCCCATTTAGTACTGCGGAAACAATTTTCCGGTATGCACATGTGTGGGCCTTTTACTATCGCAGAACCACAATTGTTCGGGAATTACCGCCGGTCGGCCTCTGTTTTACAAATTTAATGTGTCAGGCGAGCCGCAAGACGTGATGATGTCTTCCAAATACAAATCGTTTGCGCCTCTCCCTCGGTTCTTATTGGGATTATTAATCAGTCAATAGCTCTCCTCATCCTAGCAGTAACGTTAACGAGTCGTGAGCAAGTGCAAGAGGCAAACAACGACTCTAAGGCTGATATCATCGGCATCTGTTATTGCACCATCTCGTTGATGGCCCATACTAATTAGGAGTGGCGTTGCGAGTGCCTGACATTGAGCGCCCCGAGCACATGTCGATAACAAGCCATGAGTGCACGGTGAGGTGGAATTGGTCCCTTATCCCTGTGCCCTGAGGTGTGAGGTCGAAATCCCCAAATGCGATAATAGCAATCTCCAGGCGCCAAACAGCGGTACTGACGAGGCAGTGTGTACAAACGCCAAACCCGTACATCCGTCACATGTCCCAAGACATGTTTCCGCGAACCCATCAATAAATAGCATCCAGGAAAGTATCGCGTCCATGCATGCAAAACAACAAAATGGGGGGGGTGTCTATGTGGACCGTATCGGCCAAGAGCCGAGGAACTCTCACCGTTCTGCCCACAGGATTGGATCGCCGCCACTGATACCAGAATCATCAGGTTTTTCCGCATTGTCCCCTTCGGTCTCCTCCTCCAGCGGATTGTCGCCATCATTAGGCACAACCTCTCCAGGCCGGCCATCGAGGGGAGAACCCGAAGCTTGTATGTTGTCGACTGACGGCGTCGAAAACCTATCTGTCCACTGGCGGTAAGCGAAGGACTCAGGTATGGACGATACGGAAACGCGTTGCGGGGGTGTGGCAAGCGCCCACGGTAATAAAGGTTGCATTGGTCTTGATGGTGGTGCTTCGGAAGATGGCGATGGCGGGGGAGGGAATGTGAAATCGGGAGCGGATCGTACACGTTCCGAAAAGAAGTTGAATATCTCTGCCGTCGATACTTGTTGGCGTCTCTGACACGTATCGATGCTGGGAAGCCAATAATCAAGACTGGGTGGGTGCATAGAGGAATCACTTTGCATGGGTTGAGTTCGACCTGTCGAAGTCGAGGTCGACGATGAAGATGATGCTCGAGGGATATTGAGACCATCCGCAGCGGCCTGACAAGGAACATAGATCATTCCGAGTGGATTGCCACTACGATGGGGAAGGAACTCAGCACACCGACGCAGCAAGGAACGAACCAAGACTACTTACCAGGCACGACAACCCACACCTTCACGCACACACCCACATGCGCTCCTTATCATTTTGATTGAGGCGCAGTCGAAATAGCGAGAGTCCATCCTCACAACTGTTTCGGCCGCTGTCCCACAAGCAACCCACGTCCCTTGTCTCCGACGCGGCTGTGCGTTGAGATGGATCAACACGCCACAGCCATTCGTCCGCCTTACGCGCGAGTGAGAAGGTCGGCGCGTAGCGGGATGAGGTCGGAATGCAGATGCGCGATGCCTCACAGGGGTGTCGGATGGTTGCGGCGCAGCGGGTGGGCTACCATACCCACCGCAGAATAGCACATATGAAGAATCCTCGTCCTCGTCTTCGGGACGAACATCGGCCTCCTGCGGGAAGAAGAGCGGATCGGGGTCATTGGAATCGCTTGATAGCTCTCTCGAGTTAAGACGAGAACGAAAGAACCATCTTCCGACTCCGCGTTGTCGCTGCTCGAGGTCGTCGTCGTCAGTCTCGGATAGATCAGGTTCTGGATGACGTTGCGCTGTGTAAGGCCGACTGGTGGTTTCAGAGGTAGCCGGAGGCGGGGGAGGTGTCGTGAAGGGAGGTTGCACTGAAGATTGTGGAGCGGGTATGTCACGAATGGCTATGGCACCGCGGCGGCGCAGCCGGGAGACTTCACCCGACCGAACGAGGTCAGAGAGAACTATAGAAGAGTCCACGTCGGAAACATTGGCAAGATGCGAAGGGCGTGGAGGGGATGAGCGAGTGTAGGTGATGGGCATGGTGAGCGCTCAGTCAAGAGTCACGTCAGACGTCAGAGTAAGGTCTGATTGTGTAATCATTCTTTCATTCAAACTTATCCTCAAAATTCCTCTAATATTCCGTAATTTAACTAACTTAACAATACAAAAGGTGGCCAGCAACTTTGAAAACTACCGTTTAGCAGCTTCCCTCAATCTGTTCGCACTCGAACTCGCCAGCACGGCAATGTCAGCTTCCAACTCCGGGTTATAATGCGTATATGGCGACCCGCGACCATCTTGAAGCGACACATCTGACGCATTCCGGTGAATGCGTGCAGATCGCACCGAGGGCGAACGTATCGGTACCGGTAGTGGGGCAGGCGACGAAGCTCGTAGAAGAGGTGCCGGTGATGCGCCTCTGGGCAACGGGTTAGTAGGCGATGTCATGGAGCCATGAGGTGGGGATATTTGCTGGGCAAAGCCTGCGGGGCTAGGGCGAGGTGACACAGAAGGAGGCCGAACGGGGAGGGTTTCAGTTGGTGTGTCATTGTGGAGAGAAGTAATCGCCGTTCTCTGCCCTGCGTAAAGATTTCCGTTGAGCGATCTTGTCCGAGGGAGAACGGTACTTGGCGACGTAGTCCGGGTGTCGCGAGATGGGACAAGTAATCCAGGTGTGGATCCCCTACCCTCCTGCTCGTAATCAACGCCTGGTGTAGGCTGCCGTTGCAGATTCGGCTCGTTGTAGAGGGTCGGGGGATAACGGCGTGGCGACTGATTAGCTATGTCTGATGCGCTTATGTTGGGATTGGAAGAAGTGGCATATGGAGAGTACATGTCAGCGGGTGGAACGTGACTTTGCTGGGTTGCCAGAGGGGTGGCAGTACGAGATGCGGAGTTCGGGGAATAATATCTACTTGGCGGGATCTGTACCTGAACTTTGGGACGATGATTCTCGGGTTCCATCGGCCGGCCGGTTGTGGGATCGCCAGTAGAGTACGGAGGATCCGTTGTAGGGCGTTGGTCACGAGTAGAACTGGGACGATAATTCTGGGTGTCCATCGACTGGCTAGCTGGGCGACCTCCAGCGAAGAAAGGAGGAGCAGTTGTAAGTTGTGGGTCTTGAGCAGCGCTGCGACGAAGATTCTGGTGTCCCATCGGCGGCTGGACTGTTGAGGTATTGCCGTTAAAGAAGGGAGGAGCCGTTGCATGGGGTGGGTCATAAGCAGCGCTGCGACGATGATTCTGGGGTTCCACCAGCTGGTCAACTGGATAATCGCCAGGAAAGAGAGGAGGTGTCGTTGTATGGGGTGAGTCATACGCAGTGCTGCGACGATGATTCTGGGATTCCACTGGCCGGTCAACTGGATAGTCACCGGGGAAGAAAGGAGGAGTCGTAGTTCGACGTGGGCCATGAGTAGCGCTGGGATCAAGACGTTGCCCGTTGGAAGTTCGCGCTGGCATTGCGTACGTGCGCTGTTCTGGTATCGTGTCCGTCTAGCAAATCAGAGAAACTGAGTCAGTACGATGTGGTGAGATGAACAGTCAGTGCGTACGCGGCGTTCTGCATAAATTGGCATGACCTGTGGAGGGGGCTGATGCCGATTGGAGGTAGCATCTGGGGCAGCGTTCACTGGCAGCCTTGTGTCGCGCGGCATCCGATTGTCCGATTCAGATGGTCGCCTGCGAGGCCCAGTGCTATGAGATGCGTGAGCATATGGGGTGTTCATGCTGGGCTGGGGCGCAAGAGGAGCTGGCATCTGGGGAATAGAATATCGCTTTGGCGGGCCATCGTGGCGCGGCGGTGCCCCCTGAGTGCTCTGTAAGTGGGTGGGATACTAACGGCAGAGTCGGGGAAAGACAACGCACTGATCTACTGCTGGGCCTTTCCGAAAACTCTGGGTTCTGCCAGCCATCGACAGGCCGGACACCGTCAATATGAGTACGGGCGGCCCTAGGGGAATGGGTGGTTGTGAAATGTTCTCGCGCGAGACTCGGAATATCCCCAGGGATAATTTCAAAGTATTCTTGCGCAGGACTCTGAATAGCTCCTATAGTGCTCGAGAAGTTTTCTCGAACCGGACTCCGGGATTCATCGGGAATGATTCCATTAGTTAGGATGGAATGATCATCAAAGGCTCTACGTGGCGATGGAGCTTCGTAGATAGGGCCACCTGACTCCGGGGGGTAACCGTTGATGGGTCCAGAGGTGGGATCTTCCACGGTTCCTGGTGGTGGCTCGAAAGCGGCACTGCCCTGTGAAAAAGGAACAACCGGGGGGAGAACGCTAGTAAAATTTGACGCTTGGGGTGTTTGGTTCTGAGTATTTAGGGAGTCCCTCAGAGACCTCGACCTTCTGGGTGTGGAGCCCACGTCTGTGCTTGCAACTTCTGGGATCGTAGGCATAGGTGGTGGTGCGCGGGACGATACAGGTTGGAGGGTAGGGGCAGCAGGTAGGGTGGTCGTACTAGATGAATCGGTAGACGCTGCACGTTGTACTCCCCTCGAAGGGGATATAGGAGTGTAAGGTAGTTCTGGCGGCTGATTTGAAGCACCATTAGATTGCCGAAGGGGTTCACCGAATTGCGTCTGCAAGCGAGGATATACTTGGCGTGTGGGTAATGGCGTAGGCAAGGGAACTTCTGCATCATGTGGAGATGACGGATTGAGATAGACGTCTCGGAAAGGTGGGGATTGATCGAATTCTTCGAGTCTGTGTTGGCTCTCAAATATTTCACGAAATCTGGGCCCGTCGTTTGGATAAAACGCTCCATCATCCAAGGGACTTTGACTTTCATGATATCCGATACGTTGCCCAGCCTGGATGCCTTCATTGTACCCCATCTTACGGCCCTGCTCCCTCGCCAGTTCAATGAGTCGTTTTTGCTTCATCTGTCGAGCATTGTCACGGGCGCGAGCCGCGGATGCTTCGGCTTCGTATCGTACTTGCTCCTGGTCTTCAAGCATGTGCTGTGCGCGTCGAATCTCCCCATGCGCATTGTCCAGTAAAGCTTTGTATTTCCCTAGTTCTTCGCGAACGGTAGAGGCATGACGCATCGCGTTAGCCCTCTCCTCTTCTGCCTGGTTTACGCGGAGGACCATCTCAAGCGCAAGTTTCTCGGCGTGCGATGCTCGCTGGCGCGATTGATCAAGCTTTTCGAAGGCAGTATTGAGTCCGTGTCTTAGTTCTTTTGTGTCACGCGATGAAACGGAGAGCATGTGCGCGAGTTCACGGTGGATATGGCTATGGCGGCTGTGATGGTGACGACTACGCCGTCGCGGTTCAAGAGAGACTGCAGAAACGACCGAGAGCCTGTTGTCGGGCTGTGGATCAGACACAGATCCAGAAGCATGTAGACTAGAAATGTCAGGTGGCTGTTCTGCGGCCTGAGGGGGTGCATGCTCGTCGGGACTGCCGGGGTCGGGGTTGGCACCCTGCGGGGGTTGACGACTACGGTGACCATCAAGACGGGAAACACCGGTCTGGCCAGATTGGCACTCACAGCGATCCTTCGTAGGAAAGTTCGGTGCTTATTGACCCCGACATGGCGGTAGTGTCGCAGCCAGGAGTGTGTTCGTGGCAAGTTGAACTTGAACACAAAGATAACAGGCGAGGTCAGGGCAACCTTGCCCTAAATCAGGGTTAGGGTGTAGATGAATATTTCTCTTGCCCATTTTCAATCGATCACTCTCATCGTACCCGCTCTTTCTCTCTCTTCTTGCTACCATAATGCCGCCATCCCTGTCAAAGCAAAAGCGTTTGGCAGAAAAGGCAGCAAAGCAAGCTGCTAAAGCCAATGCTAATCTTGCTGGGTCATCTCTCACTTCATCTACACCACCAGGTTCAACGGATGGGGGGAGTTCGATCAATACGCCCTTGACCAGTCTGTCGGCCGCTACTAGCCAGGAAGATCTCACATCAATGGCAAAGCTGAAAATTGCTACAGAAAGGTAATTCTTTTCTTCAAGTCTTTTAACGTGGTACGTTTTTATCAACACTAATGCTTTTTTATGAAGGAGCACGGCAGGGGTTCTAGTTTCGGATCCGAAGGGGCGCGACATCAAGATTGACGCATACACACTATCCTTTCATGGCAGATTACTCATCGAGGGCGCAGAGATTGCCCTTAACTATGGCCAGAGATATGGTCTTCTCGGCGATAACGGTTCAGGAAAGGTGTGTCCAGGTGGTCAACCTCGGGAATAACTTGAAATATCTCATATACCACTAGTCGACATTCCTGCAGTCCGTTGCCGAACAAGACATCGCGCTCCCACCTCATATAGATATCTATCTTGTCCGTGGAGAGGCAGAGCCTTCCGACGTGAACGCGCTCGACTTCATCGTTGCCTCGGCCAAGGCGAAGGTAGCGAGACTCGAGGCTCGCATAGAAGAGATGTCGATGGCCGACAACGTAGACGAGCTTGCCTTGGATGCTGCTTACGAGGAGTTAGAAGAGATGGACCCCAGTACATTCGAAGCTAAGGCTGGGAGTATATTACATGGCCTCGGATTCTCTCAAGCGATGATGAAGAAGTCGACCAAGGATATGTCAGGAGGCTGGCGGATGCGTGTAGCTCTGGCCCGTGCCTTATTCGTCAAGCCCCACCTACTCCTCCTCGATGAACCGACTAACCACTTAGATTTGGGTGCTGTCGTCTGGCTGGAGGCATACTTGTCGACCTACAATCACATCCTTGTCATCACGTCGCACTCGCAAGATTTTATGGACAGTGTCTGCACGAATATCATGGATCTGACACACAAGAAAAAAATGGTCTACTACACCGGTAATTACACAACATACGTACGGACGAAAGGGGAGAATGAGGTCAACCAAATGAAGGCGTACCAGAAGCAACAGGATGAAATCGCCCATATTAAGAAGTACGATGTACTTCACACCAACTGTTCCGTACTAATATCTCCGTCATAGGTTCATAGCGTCGGCCGGTACTTACGCCAATCTCGTCAAGCAAGCCAAATCCAAGCAGAAAATTATTGACAAAATGGAAGCCGCTGGCCTCATCGAAAAGGTCGAAATACCAAAACCACTGAATTTCCGTTTCGAGGACATCCGAAAATTACCTCCTCCGATCTTGGCATTCAATGAGGTTGCCTTTTCGTACTCGAGAAAAAAGGAGGATTACCTCTACGAGAAGCTCTCTTTTGGTATCGAGTGGGTGTCCTGTTCTACTTACGCTACTTGGGTCTCATTCGTGGCTATGCAGCATGGATTCACGCATCGCCATTCTCGGAGCCAACGGCGCTGGAAAGTCGACACTTCTCCACCTCATCACCAGTACCCTACAACCCGTCGAAGGCACGATATCCAAGCATGCCAACCTTAAGCTCGCCAAATATTCCCAGCACTCTGCCGACCAATTACCATATGACCGCTCCCCCCTTGAATATTTCCAACGGCTCTTTGCTGAGAAGTTCCCGGAGAAGGATGTTCAGGTACCCTCTCTTTCCTGCGTCGTTTCCTTCGCTCATAACACCCTCCCAGGCGTGGCGCGCACAGCTCGGTCGATTTGGTCTTTCGGGTGCTCATCAGACGGGGCCCATCGCCCACCTCTCGGACGGTCTGCGTAACCGGTATGTCTTATGGATACTGTAGCGTTCGAGGTGTGCTAAGTCGACGGCTGCTTAGTGTTGTCTTTTCCCAACTTGCGATGGAGCATCCCCACATCCTCCTTCTTGGTGAGGTGTTTTTCGGCTGTGTCGGAAGCCTAAGTCCTGATCTTCTCTCGTTTCCAGATGAGCCCACCAATCATTTGGATATGGCATCAATTGATGCCCTGGCCAGGGCCATTAAAGACTTCGAAGGCGGCGTAGTAATCGTCTCGCACGATTTCCGCCTCATCTCGCAGGTAGCAGAGGAACTTTGGGAAGTTGCAGACCACAAAATTCGAAACCTCACCAAAGAGGATATCTCAATCGTCGACTATAAACAGAATCTCGCGCGGAAGTCCATGGCTGCCATTGAAAAGGCAAAGCTCATCAGTAAATCCGCGTCGAAAACCAAGACCTAGGTAAACCTCAGCAGCCTACTCGCATACATAGTACATACTGTATCCTTTAGTACGCATCTGCTTCCACCAGCAATCCAGGCGTTCACAGTGTATTAGAAGGTTGGATTACGTATGCATTGTATTTTTTTGGCGCTTCTGCATATGATCTAGTCTGGAGGTGTAGGTGAATTAATCAGGGCTTCCAAGTGCCTGTAGCGATGAACTTTTACACAATAGCTGTCTTCGCTTCACACTTGCAGGTCCAAATGTTCTTATACATCTCAAGGTAGTTGTGGTTCACGGACACTCTCGAGTCTCAGTTTCCCGGAATTGGCTTGTGGTGTTAACATGCGCCCTCTCCGCCACGCCATAACTGTCGTTACATGGACAAATCAGTCTGCATCGAATATAGCTGTTCTGCAGCCATATAGCATGGTACCGAAGTTAGGTGGTGATGAGATGAGGTGGGCCAATGATACGATTACACTGCTGAGACGGCAGAAGGATCAGCAGCCAAGACACATGGTGGTCTGTCAGTGGGAAAGAGAAACAAACCGAGGTGCTCGAATATGATATTTTTACATCGATCCGCATCGTGTATGCCAGACTATATCATCAGTTGTATATGTACAGGTAGCTCTTTTAGTTACACAATCAAAACACGCGATCCACAGCCCGTTGCAAATTGTATGACGGATGCCCAAGAACTGAAACCAAGCCAAACCAAAACACCGTTTAGAGATTCCGACAAGAAATAAAATTCTGTGAGACAATGTCCTTGTCCGTGTCAAGTCAATGTTGTGCTGCTGCTCCTTCCGCATCAGCCACGTCACTCATCCAATTGGACACGTCACTCTCCAGAAGAGAGGGAGAGCCATAATCACCTTCGTCGGAGCTCATGTCGCTCGACACCTGCGAGGGGAGCGAGAATACCTCCAAATCACCTCTGACAGCAGGAAAGCCGGTGAGACCACGTTGTATTCCCCCGGCAGCACCGGGTGATGGCGATCTCACACCTCCACTCGAGATTTCGCCATGTTGCGCAATGGCGTCCATGCGCGATTCCATCAACTCGCGGTACAACGCCGCATCGACGAACGGGGAGCCCGGGGGTGAGAAGGACGGCGAGGAAAGGAAATCGATGCTCGAATTCAAAGAAAGCGTCGGGGAGAGCGCATCGTGGATTGTGTGAGGCGAGAGGGTTTGGTCGTGCGGGGTAAGGTATTGATCGCTTGGCAGTGTTTCTGATGGGCTGAACAAATCCGTTTCAGGGAAGGAGGGTCTAGCGTTCTCCGGTTCAATAGACGCCATCGGGATAGACGTAAGGATATCGCCAAGCTCGATGACTGGCCAGGACTCGGGGACGTGCGGTATCTCGACGAGGACGGGGGTCTGAGAATCAATGGATTCCCGTACGTCAAGAGGATGCGGAGTACCACCGGAACTAGATGCATCGCTTTGTTGTACAGCTTGGACGGGGGTCTGTGTAGGTGTTCCAACAGAGAAGGGCGGCGGCGGAGACGCGACAACACGTTCCGAGGAGGGTCCATTCTCGGGTCTCGCAGTGGAAATTTCATCTGATATATTCAAGTTGTCTAAGGAGATGAGGGGTTGGGTCGAACTTGAGGCCGAAATGTCCGCGGACTGCAATCACAAGGTGAGCACAGCCGAGCTGGATTATGAGGACCGAATGACTCACGTTTCCCACAGGACGATCCCGCAGCTTCTGGGATTCGCCGACGGGTCGTTGACGTTGACGAATGCGCTTCTTATTCCCATCGGGTTCTATGCCGGCTTTGAGAGATTCACTTGCGATAAGTTCTTCGAGGACGATGTGTGGTGCATCGCTGGTTCGGGTGCCTCGCTGAGGAGACGACTGGGGTCCGTCATCACCCTCAGAAGGGAATGGCGACGATGAGGATACACCGTGCGAGTGGGGTCTAGCCCTTCTGCGTCTACGGGAGTCCCTCCAGGCAGAGAACTTTGGACGGACATGAGGGTCGAATATGAACTAATAACCTCACAATAAGCTGTGGGGTATGGGATATCAGGAAAGTATATGTACAGACCTCCTTGAAGACTAAGACCACGGCCATAGCGCCGACGGTTACAGCAACGTAGACAGCAGGCCCTGGCATTCAGGAAATAACGTGGAGGTTGAGAGGATGGAAGGTGTAAGAATTGAACGTATTGAACGTTACTGGTTTAGTACTAGTGTAGTCGTCGTATGTGGCACGCACACAGCACACACCTCCGCCCGGATCACGGGCCGGCCGTAGAAAAATGTATTATTAATTGGTATGTATGTGGAAACCAGGTCCGTGGTTCGAGTCCGAGTCCGACGTGCTTGGAAGGAACGGAAATAAAGAGTAACGACCAAAAGGTTCTGAGGATAGTAGCAAAGTAATAGAAAATTATCCGTTCGGTCCATGGTGATGCGATAGCGACATGTTTGCAGTGGCAGTGAGAGACAAGACAAGATGCGGTAACTGGTACAAATGCAGGGGGGCAAGTCCTCATGACTCGGACAAAATTTTGTCGATCGACTCATTCAAAAACGCCTTTTTCGGCGTGAGATCTGCTCTCGGGAAGCGGGCCATGATTGCCTCACGAGCAGTCCTAGAGTTTACATCGTCTTGTAAGCCAAAGTGGCATTAACAGCGAGCAGACACTCACTTCTTCGTGACAGTCATCAGATCTTGCGTACTCAGGTAGTTCCGCAGTGCCTGGAACAACTCCTCGTCACTTGGATTTGGATTCTGGCTTGGTCCCGCGAACGGATTAACGGAGGTCGCGAGGGAAAATGTTGACAAGGGCCGTTGGTTCACTCCAGCCGATGGAGGGACTGCGCCTGCCACAGACTGAGATGGCGACATACCACCAACTGTGTGGGCACCGAACATGTTCAACCCGGCCATCATCGCACCTTGTGGTACTCCCACCATAGATGGCATGCCGTATATACTTCCTGTATTCTGGTATGGGAGGGCGGCCATAGGCATATGACCTCCATACTCCGATCCGGCAGGTGAACCGTTGAAGCCGCCTCCACGGGGCATGGGGGGTAGTTGAGGTATACCACCGTACATCGACATCGGGGTTTGGCCAACATTCTGGGACTCGCCGCTATGGGATGGTTGGTTGCGGAAATTGCGGTTCGACATCGCATTTGTGTCTCGGTAGTAGTCGCCTGATTGCGACGCTGGCTGATAACTGCGCGGCGAAACTCTACCAGACTGTACACGCGATCGAGGCTTGCTCAGCCCAGTGCGATAACTCTCTTCTGAATGACGCGAGCCAGTTTCCCAAGCTTCTGCTTCATACTCTGTAACGCACCGTGAGATGGTTGTATCTTCCAAGGATAAAATGCCATACCGCTGAATTTCTTGAGAGGAATCATGGACTCGTCGAATTTTTCGTCTTCATTGATCATCACCTTCTTGCTGGTCCCTTCGCCGATGACTAGACGCGTATTACCCCATCCAAAGTCATCCATACACCAGAAGGAATATACGGGCAACAAGAAGCTGTAGACTGGATAGCTATCGCGGAAAGTGAGTACTAAGTTCTTCATGTTGTCCTAGGGTTGATGTACTTACGATATGAGATAGACAACCATCCAGCCAACCAGCATGAATTCTCGTCTGATGATGAAGATAAGGGCCTCAAGAAAAACACAGTTAGCCAGAAAAATTGCAGCCTCTACATAATCTTACCTGTAGACCATACACAGCCGCAATCATTAGGACCGAGATGAGTGGGAAGCCGGAGTGTCCCGTGGCAACAATGACGATGAGATAGATCAACTACAGGTGTTTGGTAAGTAGCGACTTCTACAAGAGGTGATCGGCGACCTACATATACGACAGTTGCAGGAAGGATCTAGGTGGACCATGAGTGAATGAACAGTGGCTCCCAGCGAGTAACTCACCAATGTGCCTAACAAGTCGAGAAAGACGAAGAACCGCATCGAGAAACAACAAAATCCGAACAGCTCAGGAAGTAAAATAAGCTCGCACAAATTATGCACAGTCGAATTAATCCAACGACGACGTTGAGAAAGAAGCACACGCCAGGACTCCGGGGCCACAGTGTGCGCTCGAGCGTCCTGCGTGAATTTAGTCTTGAACGTCGGGAAATGTTTCATCAGTAGAGTTGTCAGGAAACGGTCTTCGCCAAGAGACAGCAGATTCTTCTTGTGGAGTGTGTCGACGTTAGGCTCCGAGTACTCGTCGATGATTCGGTTGGAAATGATGATCGGGCGGCCTTTGTCAGCGGTTCGAATACGGTACATAGAAAAGCATCCAGGTAAACAGGTGACGGAACCAAATAAGCTCTCAAATGCCTTGGATAAGTTGTGGGAGATATAGTACTCGTAGACCTACGTGCAAATAGCGGGTGAGGGGTGTTAATTCATGCAGACATTGAAATCGAAATACCTGAATCATGGTCCACCAAGAATCTTCTTCATTCTTGAGCCGCGTCTCACCACAGATCCCTATAATACTCGAATCATCGGCAGCGGAAGCCACGAGACGGTTGAGAGATTCTGGGGTGACCGTCTGTGAGGTGACAAATATCAGTCTGCGTCCTCACGAATAAAAAAAATGAGATTACTGTATCTGCGTCAACGGTGAAGATGTATTCATAAAAGGCGGGGTCAATGCCGATGACGTTGCGCATCTGGTGATAGATTTCTAATTCCAGAGGTGACATAGGGTTGTCAAAATGAACGCGGTTGAGATAATGCATGAGCAATATTTGGCTATCACGCTTTCCACGATTGCCAGGCTTAGATCGCTCAGTCGGTTTCCCAACTTTGACCACAACCATGTAACTTATGTCCCATCAGAAGATATCGAAGAGGTTGAGTACGAAGAACATACGGTACGACGTGACCCTCGAATTCATAGAGACCAGAATAAACCTTGCCATAGTTAAGCTGCTGGGAACCTTCGCCAATTGATTTGAATAACAATGGCTCGGGTTCAAGTTTGGGATCCACGCCGAGGATATCTAGCACGATACGAGGTGTCGTCCTGTCGTTACCACTTCCGATGATGTTGCCGTCGCAAATAAGGAAAAGTAGCTTCCTCTTATCATCATAGTTGAGAGCCGCGAGGGAATCAATGGTTCGGCGTAACGAGTCCTCGCCCTCAGTGTAACAAGGAACTTGACAAATAACGAACTTATCAAGCATCTCAGGATTCCGCTTCCCGCTCAGTTGGAGCGCAGCCAGGACTGCACTCGGTTATGAATGTGTCGGTAACTAGATGAGGGTGCGGGAAAACTCACATTTCACGGCAACGGAAGCGACTAGAATGCTAGATGCTACAAGGAGGAAATAGTTTTGCACTTGACACCGCGCCTCCTTGCGGAAGTCCTTCTTCCCGACATAAAACATGTTATTCAAACACTGTACGTTTTGCTGAGCCGTTGTTGAGTCTAATCTGGCCAGAGCAGAATTGAGTTGCTTCGTGATGTCCTGACCCGGCTGTTGCTGGAAGATATCGGTGATAGCACTGTTCAAGAACGTGTAAGGACCAGTGTTGCCCTGGTTTTGGTTGATGGTATAGAAGTAGTCCGTCAAGTCATAGATGGACTTGTCCCAGACCGCCCATGTCCTGTGCAGCACCGTGAGCGATGCAATGCAAATTTTCGGATGTACTAACCTCGGGTTTGTTTCATCGTTCGCAGCGGAACTGATCGCTTTGCTATCGTAGACTAGGGGACCCTTTTGGTATTGCTGGATCGTTGGAAGAAATCGCGAGGTGTACCAATCTGAAGCGTCAAGCTTCGTGTCCTGCGCGGGCTGTTGGGAACCAGAGGTATGGACAGCTGTGGGGATCACAGCTGTGAAGTTCTGATGCTGGAATATCAGACTTGCATCAGTCACGAGAGAGGGGCAACCGAGAACAAGGGGTGGTGGGAAATAGTTCGTCATATCTTGGCCAGCTAAGGCATCTAAGGTGTCCTGGGCGTTACTGGGTTCACCTGATATATCGCTATGCTGCCGCTGGATGAAATTCGTTACATCATAGACTTGACCCTGGATGGTTACCCAGTAGTCATTCTTGCCAGTGTGCTCACCGACTTCCGTGAGTGACCATGCCTTGTCGAAGTCTGGACAAAGGAGGCGTCCGAATTCCACGATATAGAATATAATGGTGGCATTCATGAGAAAGATCAGGAAGAAGATTGTGACCTTTTCTCGCCACGCAAGACGGATGTCAGGACGCTTCATACGCCCGATTGACGAGAGGCAGAAGCTAGGCATCCACCACGTAGTCGCCCAGACAATGAACAGCCAGAATCTGCGAGAACGACTTGTAGGAACTTCTTCGATAGTATTCGGAGCATCTTTGACAACTAGCCCTACTTCCTTGGAGGAATCTGGTGGTGCTTCTTTCCTGTCATAATCGGACCCCCATCCACTTTCGTCTTCCCGGTACGGGGGGGCAGATAGGCCAGGCGTCAAAAGGCCACCCTGTCCGTAGCTGACATTAGGGTCGCGATATTGGGTTCCATTGGTGGTGACTCGAGTCAGTAAGAGATTATCGTCGCTCTGGCCAAAGGCAGCGCTCGGAGGGGGAAAACCTGGGTCCTGGTGGGTATATTCGGTGGTATCGTCGGGATAATTGCTCTCGTCGTCGACCTCTTGCAATTGCTTCCGCTGCTCCTTCTCTGTCGAGCGGATTTCATCTTCTGCGGTCTTCCAAGCGCCATACGACAGCCAGATCATCCTATGACCGAGGGCGAAATCGATACCTTCCCTCCAACCGTTAGCCAGACTATACTGTCGAATTTTTCCTTCCGTAGTGCCAGGAGCCGTCGCGAAGTAGCGGTCGCAGAAACTGTCTTGTTCCATGTCGGCCACATACTCGGTCTTCCGCCGCACAAGGACATTCGGCAGCAGTAGAGAACGTATCTGCGTCTTGACACGGCGCTTGTCAAACGAATTGGGTGAGCCCGAATCATTAGGCCGAATACATGAAACTGTCCACAGGCGCATGCGATCCAAATTCTCGATAACCTCGGATAGCGTAAAATTAAGTTGCGTAGTTATAGGGTATACCTTGGAGGGATCGAGGTGTGGGTGTTCTTCTCCAGTCTCAGCCCGGCTGAGTGATACGACTGGAGTAGGGTGACGAAGTGGCTTGGATGAGACCTGTGCTTGTACAATCATGCTCTCGTCTTTGCTATGCTTCTCTGCAGCCAAACTTGGTCCGGCAAAAAGCTTCGAAATGAACGGGTCACTCGAGTTGCGAAGAAGGGTTACGAAGGCCGAGTCCAAAATATCGGTATCCTTTTCAACGAACCCCGTGGCGTCATAAAAGCAACTCCCTGCATAGTGATTGATGCCAAACAGATTGCTGTCCCCAGATCCGGCGACGCTGGGATTGGCAACGAAAGAGGCATGAACCCCAAAACGGGACACGAGGTCTTGCAACAAATCTTCGTCCTTCTTCCCGCCGCTCTTTCCGGACTTGTACGACGAACAAGCTTTAGAGAGGACACCGAGCATTCCACTTGGCTTCTTGTGAGCCCGTTCGGAGAGCTGTGTGCCGCGGAGCAGCTCCACGCAGGCGGAATTGTCGATTGTCGTGATAGCTGGCAATGGAACACCATCTCCTACAACATGGCCGTTGTAGCCCACCGTGTCCTCGAAAATGGCTCGGAACACATAAGAATGCAAGAGTTCATCTGCGAAATTGATACAGAATTCGTCGAAGCCATTCTGCCCATACGCCTGGACGAGTGGAGCACTGCCCGTGAACATCATGGATCCGCTGGATGACGGCCCGCGAGATTGAAACCCCGGTTGATCCAACAAAACGATTTGTGAATGAGGTGGTGGGTCCTGTGGATTCGGGGAAACCTTGTGGTTTGCAGTCTCCACGACGAATGCAAAAAGGATGGCGTAGAGATCCCTTGCGAAATGGTCCCTCTGTAAGTAACTTTGATGCGCATCCATAAGGACGGTATAAAGTTCCTTGCGAACATAACTCGTCTTGTTCGTCAGTGTTTGGGCGAGGTCATCCGAGGCGACGCCAAGGAGTCTTGAGATGTGGTCGAGAACGAGTGGGTTTGTGACATAAGCGGAAACATCACGGGCATCACCTTCCGCGAATTGAAGGTTACTAAGAAGGAGAATGGCGACGACCAGGCCAAAGATAGAAGTCATGTGCTTCGACTTGAACCCCAAAGTCTTCATGTCTTCTCGTAATTGTTCCATAGCAATGGCATCGTCGCTGAATGGCCCGGATGGAAGGCGGTAGGTGCCGGACGAGGCAAGAAGGGCGTAATCAGACGGATCCTCTAGAGCAAAGAAATCTCGTTCGGTGGGGGTTGCTCCTGCGAGGAATTGGTAGAAAACGTGATACGTGCGTTCCTCGTGGCTAAGGCGATTTAATCGGGACTTGTCAAGACCATATGTAAGGACTTTGGCGCCGCTGATGCGGCCGCGGTTATTGAAATGGAGCTCAGAAAATCGACCATGGCGAGAGGCATTTGGATTCATGAGCGTCTTGGCATTACCGAAAGAATCTACCAGCGACGTGAAGGCCTTGACAAGCTCAGCAAGCTTTGTCTCCCGTTTGGAATGAGCCGAGAGCCGCAAAACTTGCTTGACGACCAAGTCTCTGGTGAAGGACTTGCCAGACCCTGTGATACCGCTATGTGGACGTTGAGAAGAAAAGTTGCAAGAATGAGTGACACTTGTCGCTTACCGAAAAACAATGGCCTGAGATTCGCCTCTCCTTCTCATTAGGAGATAAACTCTGGCAGCCAGGTCATAGGGATGGGGAGGTAAGGGTGATTGAGAAGAGGTAGAGGGTGGGGAGGTGTCTTTATAACAACGCTCTTCGTATTCTTTGGCACTATTATCATTTGTGTTTGCCAATGACTTGAAAGGGTTGACCACGAGAAGATTGGAGGTGTTTATCCTGAAATAAGGGCGATCAGCACGGAAAGATGCTTGAAGGACTTGGAGGATGGTTTCGTCGGTTGGGTGGACGGTTGCAGTGGCTGAAGATGAGACAATGTCAACGAGATCACCTGAACCAAGAGCAGGTGATGAGAAAGATGAGGAAGCCATGGTGACTGAAAAAGAAAGGAGAGGAAAGGGTCGGTACTGGAAGATTGAGGACAGAGGGTGCTGTCAGTTGTGGTACGCCGCGGCACACGTCCTCCGTGCTCTCTGCTCTCAGCTCTCAGCTCTCAGACGACACGACCAATTCCGCCGGCCCGGCGGCACTCGGCACGGCACGAAAAAGTTCTGATTGATTACAAATGAAACAAACGAATCAAACTACGGGTATCATGCCCCTCCCTCGTTCTCACGCTCCACTGCCTCGGTGCACCCTTCCTCAAACAAGTCGCCATGTTCGGTAGGAGAAGCGATAGAAGCAGCCAACTTAGACCGTCCTTTACCTTCGAGGTCTGACCTCCAGGCATTCACTATCTCCGGAATTTTGCTGCAAAATGAAATGAGAATGCCACCCGACGGCGTTTCAAGTATCAAGTACCTTGGGGCATATGTTCGTGCAAATAGCGCGGCTTCCGGTGTACGCTGCGTTTTTGCGAGCAGATCCACGCATGCATTGGCGTCTCCAAGCTGGAATAGAGTTGCAAAAGCAAGGTTATTCTGACCCTTTTTCTCTGTTGATGGGTGGTTACTCTTAAGTGTTTGTGGGAGAATAAGAAACTGGCACACCTGCTTGGGCCGCCAGCTGCCGCAGCCCGGCTTGATCCCCAGTAGAGAGTAGAAGTAACATGAGCGCATTGAGATCGCCGGCCTTATCGAAGCATTCCCGGGCCAAGTCAAACCTCCAAACAGCCAGAGCGCGGTCACCAACAGCTTTCCATTTAGTCTCGGCTTCTGCTTCAGGTACAGCACGTGCAATCTCAAGGGCAGAATCAAGATCGTCAAGCTGTAACGCCAGATCGAATTTATGGTCGGGTTCATTAGTGACTTGGAAAGCTAATTCCTTCAGGTCTGTAGAGAGGATCAGATGATCATAGTCGACATCATGGTACCGCTGCATACCTTTGCCTTCCAAGAATCTGGCGACCTTGTTGCGTTGTTCTTTCGGCACAGTGGGCAAGATTTGCTCAGCCGTGGACATGTCACCTCTTAATACTGCGGACTGATATTCAATCATGCTCAACGCAAGGGTGTAGCCAGAGACATTCAAGTTCTTATCCATAACATAGACTCGGCTCTGTGCGGGAATATAGCCGAGAAGAGACATGGACCTGAAAGCCATAGTATCAGTGTGCTCCTGCTAAAAACTGGTATCGCATACCGATCAAAACTGGTAACAGAGTAAGATTCAGTGCCAATGAAGTAGTTTAATCGGTTGGCCATGTTGGTGTAGATAAGGCAATCGCCAATCCACTGAGCCGTTTTTATCCTGGTAAGGGTAAGCCAGTGTCGAGCAAGAAATGGGACATCAAAGCTACTTCTCGGGCACTTCTGTCACGATCTCAAAGGCTTCTTCAACTCCTTCATCCCCTAGATCTGAGCCAGCCTCGACCTTTGCTGTGTAGGCGTCACGATCGAATCGAAGGATGTAGAACGATTCTTCCGATGCGATGGCAACCAATGTCCCGGTGGAGGACCAAAAGACCTGTCGGGGTGAGATTAGCTAGAGCAAAACGAGCTTGTCGACATTGACGTCAACGCACGTTCTTTGCCTCCACATCAATGCGTCTCACTATCTCACCCGTCTCCCAATCCCAGAAGACAACAAAAGTGCTACCACGACCACCTAGGAGAGCCCCTCCATGCAACCCATCGATGATCCAAGACCCAAGACCCTTCATAGGCGGACCGGAACGTTCCTTGAAGCTCTTAAAGACATGGATCTGAAGCTTGCCTTCGAGGACAGCATAGGTATTAGAGTCGCTAGCCCACGCGAAAGAATTGCCAGTGCCAAAGGCCTTGTTTCGCCATGCAAGGGCAGTGTAGATGATGTACTCTCCATCACCGACAACCGTGACAAATCGACCATTGGGAGAGTGATTAAGTGATGTAGGGAATATCTCTGTTGAGCCGAGCTCTTTTATGGAAAGAGGAATACGAGAGCCTTCAATAAACGAATCGTCGGTCACGGTCTGAAGGTTCGCAGATAAAACTTCATTGTTGCGAGTATAAATGAGTTTTCCAGAAGTGTCCATCGAGAAGGTAGGTTCGTCGCGACCTAACTAAGGGGTACTTAGTATGTTTAAAATGTCAACAAGGCAGTGAGACGCACCTTTAGGACAACGGAACCTTCATCAAAGCCTACAGCAACTTCGTTTCCATCCTTGCGAATGGCAACACACCAGACGCGCTCTAGACCATAGTTCAGCGTGTTCTCCAGGCGGTATGTCCCGCTGTTCCAAATCTTGATTGTTCCGTCCTCACTACCGCTAATGATAATGGGGAGGTTGGGATGAAAGATGGCAAAAGAGACGTTGTTAGTGTGGCTCTCCATCGTTTGTACGCAGCTCTTGCTTAGATAGTCCCAGACCTTGATCGTCTTGTCGTCACCTGTTGTCACAAGATAGGGCTTATCTGCGCCTGGATAGAACTCTATATAATTAACACCCTTTTCATGTGCCTCCATCGTGAAGTTTGGGGCTGGTGAACCGATCGCCCATAGCTTTACTGTACGATCGAGGCATGAGGAAGCAAAGGTGTTCGGGTCCTTGGGATTGATTGCAATGTTCATGATGTAGTGGGTGTGACCTTCATAAGTCTAAGTATGTGTCAATATCTGGTCATTTGCTCAAAAGAAGTAGTTCACCTGGATACACTTCCATTGTTTTTCCCAGTCCCAAGCTTTGATTGTCATATCGTCACTCCCGCTCAGGACGATGTTTGCGGTAGGATGGACAGTGAGACATCGAATGTAGTCAGGATGTGCCTCAAATGCTGTGACCTTCTCGTGGGTATTGTAATTGAAGACGCGTAGCTGAAAATCGTCGGAACCCGCAACGAACCAGCTCTTGCGGGCGATGAACCGACAGCACCGCACTGGGACCTCCGCGACTTCGAACGTTTTTACCAATGCGCCCGTCTCGTGGTTGTATATGTTCACGGAGCCGTTATAAAGACCAGCTAGGAGCCATGGTTCCGTAGGATGAAAATCGACTGCCTTGACGCGGTCCGACCTGTTGAATACTTTACGCTAAAGTCGTGGCGTTTTAAAAATAGTCAAGAAGACAGAGATGTACACACGTTAACTTCTAAGAGCATCGTGTCATAAGAATTTTGATTATGAAGAAATGACTTGTGTGTTGCGTGGAAAGCGACCAAGGACTAATGGAGGAAAAGAGGTACGAAGAGCGCTCATCAGTGGACGGACCCGTACGGTACGGTAGGTAGGGCAGCAACACCGCGCTGGGTTAGAACACCATACCTCACTGCTCCTTCTCTTCCTCACAGCTGAAAGCGAGACAAAGTCCAGGTCTTCAGTTCCCCAAAACCCCTACCCGTCCTCCTCAACTAGTTAGACCGCTCTTCATGATCAAGGGATCCAACCCACGTGGTTTCCACGTTCACGCCCCTTCCATGCCAATCACACATGCTTGCAACCAAAGACCCCGCAGCCAGGCTCGCCATTACCGCGAAACGTTTCGAACTGTCCGTTGACGTCGTATATTCAACTCATTATCAAAGTAAATACATCCTATTCTGCACGCAGTAATGAGCTTTCAATTGTATTCGGCTCATATGCTATCACAGTCGTACGCGGGGACGGGAACGACACGCCTGAATTTGGGATGGAGTTCGCGGGCTGTGCATTGTGTCACGCCTTCACCTGTGCGAAAGCACGTCTTTTAACACGTGTGTGCCTCGCGAATCGCTCATATCACTCTCCCGCAGCCGGGAATGGCGGGGTGCGCCATCCAATGGCATGCATTTACCAAAGTGGCGGCTATTCCGTCGCCGTCACGTTGGCCGCGTTGCGAGCAGAGACACGCTGTCGCAGTGCTGGCCTCGATCAATGATGCGCCAGGAGGCTGCCTCACTCTGAGGGGTTGCGAGCGTTATGATAAAAGCCCCTCCCCGAAGATTGATTCTCTACCTGCTTTCCATCCTCCCATCGCACTCCCCAGTAACATCGCCATCCACATCGTATCAAGTGGCCATTCGTTCACAACATGTCTAAGCAATCTCAGCCCCAGGGGTCGCCCAACGCAAAATCGCTCCGATCCCGCATGGGCACAATAATGAGGAGATCATCAACTGCTCTCAGCGCCGTCGGCGGTTTGGCGAGGCCAGGAACTCCCTCCCGGTCATCGACCGAGTCTCTCAGGCTCGACGCTAACGCCCCTGGCCCGGAGCATGCCATGCCAAGTCCCGTAGCTGAGTCTCCAGCCCGTGAAGCTGCTGAATCTATGGCAGAACCAACGGGGCCATCGAAACTGTCAGGCCCTTCCATCACTGCCGCAGGACCCACTGCCGAACCTCCTGCCGCTGTTTCCTCTGAAGAGGCATCAACTCCCCCCGTACAACTCGCGTCGGAGCCCGTTCCTGCTGCAGACGTTGTACCTGCCCCGACATCGGATGCTGTCCCGGTGTCAGTTCCGGATACCTCTTCCACCGCTGTTCCAGTAAAATCGGTAGAACCTGCGTCCTATGCCGCGCACTCTTCCGAATCCGTCAGTCGTGCTGCATCCGAGCACGCTGCGGACGAGGCTCTGCCTGTTCGGCGGTCCGAAGACTCCGGCAGCACTCGATCACATGGACAGGTTCTCCCTCCTCATGAACGACAGCTAACGACCGAGGGTCTTGCAGCGCCTTGGGACAGTGGTCCCCTCGTGACTGAGAGGTCTTCCCAGCCCGAGCAAGTACCTGTGGCCCCTAGTGCAATTCCTGCTAGACCCAATCCAGTGTCCACCGACCGTGCTTCAACACCTCCTCTAGGGTCTTCGGTAGCTGGTCTTGCGTTGAAGAATAGGACGCGGGGTTCCACTGTTTCTTCCCAGGTGCGACCACGCACGCCGTCTATTCCCAACGGCCCAGCGTCTAGGAAGCCGAGCATATCCTCTTTGGCGTCTTCGGCTGCAGTATTGTCCAGCCAGCCAATCAATACTGCTTCTATGGAACCTCGTCGGGAGGGTGTTGCTGCGCTCCCTGCCGGTACCAGGTGTGTCCGTTGCTGCACAAAGGCGATGCTTGAACATGACACCGTTTTATCAGGACAATGGAAGACCCATTTGCCAATCCATTTGAGAATGTGCGATCTGCCACGCCATCTGGCCCAATAGACCAACCCGCCATGTCGATGCCCGAGTAAGATCATTTTTTTATACTGTGACCTTCGACGTGACGGTGTTACCAGACCAGCTTTAGTCGAATCCAGCTCCAAGAATGTTTGGGCTATAAATGACGTTCCCCTCCCACCCCCGGATGAGGTTGTGTATGCGATGTGAGTCACTCCCATACCAGTGAAACCCAGCTGATTCGAATTGTATACTTCTTCAGGCCCATTCAGGCCGTGCCGTCAAACGTCGGTGCTGCAGGCAATGACAGGGTATTTTCACCCAGAGAATTCATGGATTATGACGCAGAGTACGTGATCCATATGCTACAAATCGGGCTTTCCTTATGATTGATAGTGAGCGGCGCCCACTCCTTCAACCATCCGCAACATCTCTCAGAACTCTTCCTACTTACGGACAGAATGAAGCCACGCGGTCTGTCTCGATCCTTGCTCCACCGATTGAAGGCCCCATGTGGTCAGTGCCAGTGCGCCGATTCGCAAGCCTGGGGTGGCAAGAATTTTCGTTACCTGATGGCGTTCGTTACTTCTCGAATGCTACACTTCGCACTGTCACAGACGTCGATCTGTCCCATCCTGAAAGCCTAGATGCAGTCACGACATTCCTTGAAGGACACGACACAGAGATTTCACCTCCGCCAGAGTGGGAGTTATGGCTCCGTGAGGTGAATGGCACAACTGCAGCTTTTATCAAAGCCTGGGTACACCACGGGGCGCGGATGGTGTTGCTCGAACGCCCTTCATCAGATCCGGGGGAGATTATCAACAAAGGCTTGGACAGTACGTCACCGAGAATTCACCTGCCCTCGGTGCTCGTGTTGATGTTTCGACAGAGACGGACATAGAATATCAGTACTGGTCGTTTATGGTGTCGCACCCCGCCCATGCGCTGTTGCCATCGGGATCTGTCTCCGAAGCCATCGACATCCTGACATGGTCTTATACTGGTGGGTCGCTTCCTTTACTCATCTTCTGTTGCCAATTATTCACCTCGTGTTAGACCGTCTGCTACCAACGCCCCACCCTTCCTTACCCCCATTCAGCCAAGAAGAATGCCAGGAGCTTTTAACGCTACTCCGTTCTTTCAGCCGTGAGTATCCTTATTGTAATCGCTGGTTTCTTGACATACATCCCACTCCTAGACGTGCCTGCGCAGGCCGTGTCAATTATTCGCACACGTGTCGTATCCAAAGTACTTCTTCGCATCGGTATATTTTAACCCACACGCAAGTTACCTGATCTTCTCAATCGAGTTTTATTTAGCTGCTTGGAAGCAAGGTCGTCACTGGGACGGTTCAACATATCAAGCACAACGAAGGACCAACAATGGAACTCGCACTCCACTTTTCCGTACGGCGGGGGACTTCGTCATTTCTTTCGTCTGTCTTGGCCTCCCTTATCTTTTCTTGGAACGATCACATCATCAGCGGTTCGACACCGAGGGCGGCGCACGTGGTACTGCGGGCCCCATGCTCGTTGTTGGCGCGCTCGCTTGCTTGATCGTGAGTTAGGAATCCCTCAAAATGTGACAGCGTTTTTTGATTCCAAGTCTGCCCCCAGGCTGCGATTATCTTGAGTGCCTCAGTGACGTTCATTACGCTCCCTGGCATCGATGATGTTTCACGTGTTGCTGGTTTCCTCGCCATTCTTCTCTCCGCGTCCAGTCTTATTTCTGCTGTGATCGCATTGTTCCGATATAAGTCGGATATAGAGAACCCGATTGCCTATCCTCGCGGAGAAGGGCTAGTTCTTCTTTCGGTATGTGTCGTTGGCGAACGCTTTCTTTCCATAGCTGACTGGAATTTCAACCTGAAGCGACGAAGCGTTCTCCTATCCCTCCCTTTGGTCTTTTTGCTCTACGCAATTGCCGCATTCATGACGGGGATCACGCTGTACGCCCTTCGAGGGATGACGTCGAGTATAGGTGGACGTCACTTTGAAGATTTCACGAAGTGGGCGGTCATAGGGACCGTTGGAGGATTGGCTTGCATACTTTTGACTTCGCAAATGTTGATTCACTGATCATTATATTGTTCGCATGTTGTGCACATATCTATGTTCTATGCTCGATCAATGTCAGACACGTGCATTTAATTAACAATTAACTGTTAGAACAAATAACTGGCAGCCATGCGGCGAGAGAAGGACGGTTCATATAATATTCACGGCCCGGTTACAGACCTACTAATGTTCCCTCTGTCTCGGGCTACCACAGCACCGCTATCTCTGCGAGATGCTCACATTATTAATGCAGTTCTAACTCTTGGATATGTTCTTCCACTATACCTCACCAAGTTCACCCGCCTTTCGTTCTCAAGGAACCCACAAAACAATGGATCTCGCTCGAAGGGCCCGTCGGAACGGTGGCGAGACCACCCTGCAGTCATCAAAGCCCGGCTGTTGTCAGTTTCCGTCAGCACGATAGCATCGGTGTATTTGATGCACTATATCATAGCTGCAGTTCAAAGCGACCCACTAAAAGTAAGCAGAGCGTCGCTTTCCGTGCGTGTCGCTCATACGTTTGGTTTTCACACAGACTGGGTGGGACACAACGATTGTCCATCTCGGGTTCTCTTTATGCAAGAGCAATATCCCAGCCCACTTCGTGACACCCGCCTTATTCCTTGGCCCCCTGTACGCTCAGTATCTGGGTCAATGGCTGCCTTTCATGACAAATTGGAATAAGAGGGACTTGTTAAACTGGGTCAGCATTCGGAATTATGTCGCCGTAAGTGTTTAGTCCCATGAATACTTGCAAAACTTACAACCGTGTATGGGGGTGTTCAGGGGCCCATATCCGAAGAACTGGTTTGGCGTTCATGTATAATTTGCGCATACCGCCTTGCTGGTGCCTCAAACAAATTCCTAATATTCTTCACGCCGGTGACATTTGGATCTGGTGCGTCCTTCTCATATTGATGCGGTGGAATCAAATCCGAGTCTATACCAGCTCATCTGCACCACGCATGGGAAATCTACAACATGCATGGCCGCACCACCCAAGCCTTGCGGCGTGCTATTTTCTCAGCACGTAAGGAGTCCCCCAAAACCGTAAACGTATCTACGCTGAATTAGCTTGACAGTCTTCCAGTTCACTTATACCACGCTCTTCGGATTCCACTCTGCCTTCCTATTCCTGCGCACGAGTTCGTTGATACCTGTGATAACCTCCCACGTATTTTGCAACATCATGGGTTTTCCGGCACTGCAGTATGAGCTGCGCTGGTACCCACATCGCCGAAGACGTACGCCAGACCTATAACTTATTTCGCGTATTGGGCTGATCTGTGCGCAATCTAGAAATTATGTTGGCGTACTGTGCTGGCGTCGTCCTTTACATATACGGAATGAGAGCATGGACATTGCAACAAGACAGTCCCTTCTGGTTCCATGGGTCCAACCTGCAATAGAGACAGTCATCCATACCCTCCAGGTCGTATTTTATTGGTTGTCGCGGTGAGGTAGAATTAGGGTATTGGGAATTGCTTTGATGTAGATGTATGTATGTTTTGCCAACATCAACCATATATTGTGGGTGTATGAGACGTTGGTCATAAATAGTCAGGAACACTTTCCGGGCCGCCGCCTCGAGTCACGATTCCACATCCTTAGCTCGTCACTGCTCATCACCTCGAGCCCGAGCCCAAATTTGAATGGCGCCTTCACGGAAACGTAAGCGGGATGTCAGAGGCGACGGACATGGTGATGGCGATGACGACGATGCGCATGGCATGCGCCAGATACTCCCTGTCGCAAATCTCCCCATTGATTTCGATGGTGAACCTATGGACGGTATGCAATACCTCTTCACCGTGAGGTACGTTCTATCTGTCGCGTTCTCGAACCCTGGTAACATAGCATCCACAGGCGAGATGCACGGAGACTACCCAACATCAAGCACGTCAACAATCCTTACGCTTGCGACCCTCCACGATCCGCTCAAGCCGCCACCGCCGAACCCTCCAAACCAACCGAACACGCAGAGGCGTCCTCGCCGCTACCAAGCAAAGCATGGCGTAGCGAATTCGAACGCCACTTTCGCAACTTTCGTGCTGTGAGTTTTTACGACTGTTTTTTTTTTCTTTGACTTTTCGTTCCTTCGAAACTCGCGCGCTCATCTCGCCGGTAGAACTTATCTCAGCTCACCGCCCAACCCCGGCTAGCGGGACCGTTGCAGAAGATGATCCCTGATAGGAAGAACAGGGATGCCTGGTGGGCCTTCCTGGAGGGTGCTCCGGAGTCCGTGTGGAACCCTTCGCCGCGACCAACGGAGAAAGGCAAAAAACGCGGCGGGGAGAGCCATGAAGGTGTGTTCACACCTTATTCAGGACATATACTCCCCTCTAATGGAACCCCCAGCTACCCCACAGTCTTCTTCCGTCACCCCTGATGATGATACCCCACAAAAGCCAAGAGAGCTTTCGCCAACGCAACTGTTCCATATCGATCCCGTATGTCTCTCCCTTCTCGACATTGCTGGATCTCTAACAACATGTTTGAACCCAGCGCTTCTCTCTTCATCTTATCACGTACTTTACGCACTGGTTCAACTTGTATCTTAAGTCCATGGATGCCGACACTACCAGCAACGGCGTTAATTCAGCCACGACCCACATGCCTACGGATGTACACATGCGATGGATCTTTGCGCTCCTCACCCGTATAGACCTGCTCTGTTCTGCGGATGAAATGAACAGTCTACGCAGTCTCGCAAGAACATGCCTTGCGCTAATCGCAATCATTCGTCGTAGAAAAGCGGAGACTCCGTCACCGTCCGCCAGATCCACCCACGATGAGCTGGCGGATACAGAGAAGGACCCCGATAGTAGTGGAACAGGGACATGTGCGACTCACTTAAATTATGAGGGAGATTCCAAAACATTGAGCGAATGCTCCATGTGGATGGTGTTTTGTGCGGTGACGTGCATTTGGGGACAGCGAGATTTGTGGAATGACGCTGAGGAGACGCTGCGTTAATGCCACTGATTTCCCTGCACCTTGCCCCACAAAACCACCTTCCCAGCTGCAGCCTGCCGTGTTGGTGGTTCGTCTCCTGCACCTCGATACTTTACCTCGCTAGATAGCACCTAGGCTGGTACCCAGAATAAAGCGCTTTCCAGAGAAGTGTTGTAATGGGTCGTGTTGAGCGACTCGGACGCAATATGGGTTCGGTATGAATTACACGACAGTCCCAAAACCCTGCGTCCCACCCTAGGTCTACGCTGCTCTACACATGTGGACTACACAAAGTGGTCAGGCTGTACATATGATCTTGGTATGCAGTACACATGAAAAAAATATCACAACGCTCAGTCATAAAGCTAAAGTCGCGTGTAAAGTCCCACTTGGAGGAATGATACAGCAGGGAGATATGCGAACCCTCGCAACGCTGAAGAGACTTGCGACGGCAGGTTATGCGAAGGGATTTTTTGTATGATTGGGTGTCTGTGAATGGGGGATCTCGGAGGGAAGTTGCGGTACCGGGGGAACTGGCAAGTTCGCAAGTTCATCGACCACAGTAGGAACATGGTCGTCCCGCGCTAGGCACAAAACGTCAGGACTATGGCATCACCAAAAAGTAGCAACCTTACACAGGGCATGAAGGTGGTCGAAATGTCGTGCTTTCTCTAATACCAAACTATCTCGTGGACGGCTCTGTTTAGAGTGCGCATGATCCCTGCGCGGACTTGAATTGCTGGTCCTAAGGGAATTCGACCGAACCATCGCCTCTCCATTTCGAATGGGAGACGAATGTGTGTTCGATGTAACGAGTAAAGAAGTCCGCCGATCTATTGGTGGACTACGTTCTTCAGCAGGGTGTGTGGAAGAGACGCTATGTCGTCCTTCTGCGCTATTGGAAGGTATACGCAGCGATTGTCGGTGCGACATAGGGAGTGGGGGAACAAGGGGTAGAGAGCTTGGAGGTGATGGGGCAACTTGTGGTACGGCAGGGTGTGCGTTAATTGACTTTGAGCGGGTCCGAGATCGCGTTTGGATTCCTCCCAACGGTTCGTCCTCAGTCAGTTCAACAGATCCGTTTATTGGAGTATCCGCCCCAAAAACTTCCTCATGGAGCTCCCTATGTGTTCTCCTTACCCTCCTCAAGAAGGGAGCATGGTCTGAGGCGGAACTCCGCTCGCTGACGGGAATTGGATGTTGCGGTGGGGCTAGGTTCTGCATAACAGGAGGGAAAATCTCAATATGAGGATAAATCGGAGGGTCTGGAACGTCTGTCAGATGTTGCAGCATTACGTGAAATGTTGCCAGAACTCACACAAGCTGAGCGCTGGGTATTGTGCGGGCAGTAAAGTCGAGAGTGGTACCCATTGGTCTTCCTTAGGGGAACCTGTGCCATAGATATCAAAGTACGGATATACTGCAGGGTCTTGAAGGTATGAGATGGTGGAAGGGATAGCAATAAGCAGGAAACCTACATATGTCAAACTGGGGATAGACCGGTTGTAGCAAAACAGAAATATGGGAGGTTGCGACGTCATTTTCTCCGGCCGAAACGTGGCCAGGGTAGATCTCTAACCACGGATAGACGGCGGGATCTATAAAGGTCGAATTGATGATGTCCCAAGGGTCTCAGAAAGACGTACATAGTTGTAAGCCCGGATATTGCGGCGTCAGATCTGTCTTCTCAATGCTACCTGTCTCCTCGGCGAAGACGGAAGGGTAGAGAACCAATTCAGGATATACCGCAGGATCTATGGGCCAAATGGAGTCAGCCCTTGCGCGTAATCAAGTTGTAATTGAACGTGTTCTGACAGAGCATCAACCTCGGGTAAACTTGAAGATGGAGACCCATGTTAGTCGCTTTCGAGGGTCCCGCGACTGCTGGGTAGATGTCGAACACAGGATACAGGGGGGCGTCTGGTACTATCGGTCTAGTAAGATATGGGTGGGAGGGCAGGAGGTGTGCGTATGCTCACTCAAATTAACCAATTGAACTTTGCGAGACTTGGCTGTTACGATGGTGAGGCCATCAGGCTCAGAATCGGCAGGTATTCACATATCTGCTCACCAGTCTGATCTACCTCAGTGAAGGAAGGAACTGTTTTGGGGAGGTAAGGTATGACAAAGGGATATTGTGGTGGATCTAAGTAGAAAAATCAGTCATTGGTATTTCTAGGCCACAAGGACGAACATAGTTCTATTGCAGGATAGCTGGGTGGTAGGCGGACTTGTAGTGAAGTAGCTGAATTAGACCACACTGCTGGTGGATAAATATACATAAGGCCACTTGGATAGCCAGCTGGATCTGCCAGAGGTGCCTTACATTAGGGTTCAAATACAACTGCATAAAAAATCCTTACACAGATCGAAATAGGGATATTGGGTGCCCAGATGTGGATTAATAGAGAATTTGTGCATGGAAGAAGGCTGGACCTCTTGCTTCATGCCCAGGCCCACATGATGCGGAGGATATATGGATAAATACGGATAGACTGGAGGATCTACATATAGTTTAGATGGGGAGTTAATGAGACAGACATAACGGACTTACAGATCACCAAGCTTGGATACCTGATCTTTAGATGGACATGGGTGGCTTCAAGCAGAGGCTGAACGTCTGTGACACGCTTCGTGAATAAACACTGAGACGTATCGTGTAGTGTTTTCTCACGTGTCTCGACTACAAGGTCCAGGTTGGGGAATTGTAACGGCAGTGGCTTCGATGTAGTTTCTGTTGTGAAAAAAGGCCAGACAAATTTCCATGCGGCGCAACTTGGAACGGACAAGTATGGGAAGACATGACTATTCGGATAAAGTCCAACAATACCCCGTGTCCCACTTATATCTTTTTTGGCAAGAGGTGAGTCTCCAGTTGAAAGGATTGACAGAGTATACGGCCAGATACACGGCATACGCATGCCGAGATTAAGTGAGGGGTGACATGATACCATAGAGAAGGGTGGGTGAAATGGTTCTTCCGGCAAAGATGTAATTGGCGTTGGTGGGCAATCCTCTAACATGCGCAGGCCAAGGTCGGGCGAGGGAAGGCGGAACTGCACGGATGCGGGGGAGAACAAAAGCTCTTCTGGTCCCCATGACGTAGCAGTGGATGGCGTGGGAGGGCAATCCTCGGTTACGCGTTGTCCGATGTCGGGTGAGGGAAGGCGGAACTTTACGGATGCGGGTGAATACAGAAGCTCTTCTGGCCCCCATGACGTAGCAGTGGAAGGTGTGGGTGGGCAATTCTCGATTACGCGTTGGCCGATGTCGGGTGAGGGAAGGAGTGACGGCGTTGATATGGGAAAGTCGTCGAGTGTCTTTGGACCCCAGGAGGTCGCTGTCGATGGGGTAAGGAGGACAGAGCCTTCGAGGCGACGATCGAGATGTACAGATGGAACGTGGGACATCGACATGGGCGTCAAGAGGGTCTCGTAGTCAGGGGGACCCGCGGAAGACGTAGACCACGCGAAGTCGTTAAGGTCGATGTCATCAACACCATCTGTCTCGGCCAAAATATCGATGTCGCTGAGCTGAATGTCGTTTGGAACGTGTATGGTCTCGAAGCTCGTCTGGCCTGTCGTTGCCATTGGGGTAGGAGCAACAGATGAACTCACTCTCCAGGATTCGACACGCTTTTCGAGGGCAATTTTAGCTGTTTTTGGCTCGTCTTCTTGAAGAACCGTAGCCAAAGAGGTCGACAGGGCATGGACAACACTGTTTCCCGCGATTGCGTTTCCCGCGCTCGATGTCAAGGAGAGTGTCTCGAGTTTGTCAACAAGCGAGAGTTTTTTAGGGATGTGGCGGCTCCGTGATTCTGTCTGCAACCCTGAAAAGACTTCTGGGCGTTCATCGCCACGTTCGTCAAAGGAGGTTTTGCTATCTTCGCGGTAGTGAGACAGGGATGGCGGCACTGATACCGGGACGTCTGCTACATGTCTGCGATCGGAATTCAGCCATGGATCGAGCCAGCGTGCCTTCCGCCGATCAATATCGAACTCGACGCGTCCACATATCGGCATCTGAGAGGTCGACGCTGGAGATCGCGCTTCAAACAAGTGACCCCAAAGAGCCGGCCAAATCTCATCCGAAATGCGGGGCGCCATAGTGATGCCGTGTTCCGTGACATGCAAGTAGAGACAGAGGCCGACAGGACTAGGGAAGTTGAATTCACGGGCAATGGCATTAAGTTGGCTATACATCTAAGCGCATCGTTAAGCAAAACATAAGCAAAAGGTGCCTGTTCTCTTACAGTTGGTTGGAGGGGCATCACAATACCCTGGGAGAGACGGTGCGACGGGCCAGAAGTCAAAGTGTTACCAAGCGGCCCGTGGTCCTGGACGAGGGATGGCGGAGGAATGGCGATAATAAGCCAACGAGATTGTCGTGGATTAGGTCTCTCGCGTGGGTTATGAAGAGGTGAGTTGTGATAGGCAAGGGTGGATACGCGACGGAATGGTACACCCGCGAATGGGTGAGGGTTCAAGTCCGGATCCGTGCCATGGACAGCGGATGCATTCATAAGGTCTGTAGTGTGATGGCCACTGGCTCCGGCTAGGAAGTCGGTGTCTGTCTCGGGTGGAGTTGGCAGTTGACTGGGACGGCTAAGATTCATGGAGTCGATTGAAACGCGTGGGGGTAGAATGGTATATTACGGACGCTGTTCTATAATAGTCAAATTTTCAGTGTCAGTGTCCGGCACCAAGGAGTTGGAGGAAAAGAGGGTGAGTGCCGAGAGGTAAAATTCTAAGGTGAGGTGAGCTACCAGGCGGTGCAATGATTGATCGTTGCGAGGTACATCTTCCCGTTCCAATCGCAGCGTCGGCGCTCTTTCCGTGGTTAAGCGCGTTAAGCCTCTTACGATCAAGTGCGGCGCCACCAACGAGAGGAACACGCCGCTTTCAGTCTCTGCCGCTACTGGCAACCATGGATCAGAAGCTTGCTCAATTGTCCACTCTCAATCAAAAAGACAAGGGCACGGCATATCTGTCCCTATTGTCTAGTCTCTTCTCATCACAGGGGAACGCAAATATCGCTCATGACATACACGCTCTCGTCGATCATCTCATAAATCAGGATGCTGGCATCATCGCCGGCAGGCAGGTTTTGACTGAGCTCGTCAAAGGTCTCACGTCAGCGAACATACCGGACACAGAGCTACGCAAGGCGATTGTGGAGGATGTACTCTCTGTCGTGCAGTTGCGTGCCACCAGCTATGAAGAACAAGTATGTGCTGCACAGCCCAAAGGTGCATCCCGATACTGATCAATGAACAGGTAAACCTCCTCAAGTTTGGACTTGCCGACATATTAGAGCATGGCGAGGATTGGTCGGGCGCCGCCCGTGTTCTG
>Ga0307510_10000233_pt1 | contig 49994 bp, 47 predicted proteins | sample 12_EM_MG_FD_207224 | JGI IMG/M metagenome (GOLD analysis project Ga0307510, IMG submission 207224) | Populus trichocarpa ectomycorrhiza microbial communities from riparian zone in the Pacific Northwest, United States - 12_EM | ecosystem: Host-associated > Plants > Roots > Unclassified | place... | reverse complement strand
TGCTGGCCGATGGCGGTGATGGTGACGCCCAGGGGCTCGGCCAGCCTGGAGACCGACTGAGGACCCAGCGACAGGCAATCAAGGATCGCCCGCCGCGTCGGATCGCCCAGCGCTTGAAAGACGCGATCGATGTCCAGGTTCATCCCTACTCCGTCAGCGCTTTGCCGAACAGGTCCAGCAGATGTTCCCAGCCGCCCTTGCGCATCTCAGGCCCACCGGAACCTTCGAAAAAAACTGCCTGGTGGGTAAGCGTCATCTTCGTTCCGCCGCCCGATGGCGCGAGCTCAAAGGTGATCAGGCTACACGAGATGCGTCGGCCGGCCAGGGTCATGCTGGTGGCCAGCACAACGCGCTGGCCCGGCACGATGTCCTGATAGGTCCCTTCATTGGCCAGGACCGCGCCAGGAAACGGCGTGCTTTCGTCCATCCGATAGCTGCTGCGCTCGATCCCGCCCTCGCGAAAGTCCATCTCGAAGCTCGCCTCAGCGGAGGCCTTGCTGCGGGCATACCACTGGCGCTTCTTGGCTGGATCGGAAAGGAAGGCGAACACCCGCTCAACGGCGGCGGGATACGTACGCTCGAGCACGAAGGTGTCGTGGATCACAGTGGGCTCGGCCATGTTTGCTTCCTCCGCACTCAGTGAAGTTACAACTTCAGTATTGAGCGAAGGGAGCACATAGTCAAGTCCATACTTCGGTATTTGGCACTACTTAATCCTGTTGCCAGGCACGGTGCAGAAGCATGCCAACGATCATCGCAGGTACGAACCACATCGCTTCCTTCGACATCGCTCCCAGGCCCGCCAGCGCCGGACCAGGGCAATAGCCAGCCATGCCCCAGCCAATGCCGAACACTCCGGCACCGACGAGCAGGCGCAAGTCGATCATCCGCAAGGTCGAGATCCGGAACCTGTCCGCGAACAAGGGGCGCTCGCTCCGTAGGACATAGCGGAACAACAGTGTCGTGGTAGTCACCGCGCCACCCATCACGAACAGTAGCGTGGGATCAAACTGACCGAATACGTCCAGGAAGCCGAGGACCCGCAATGGGTCGGCCATGCCGGACATGGCCAGACCCAAGCCGAAAAGACCACCGGAGAAAAGCGCTGCAAGAAGGAAGCGATTCATATCAATTCAGCACATGACGGACGAGGAAGGTAGTGACCATGGCCGTCAGGATGAAGGTCACCACGGCAGCCAGGGATCGCGGCGACAACCGGCCGAGACCGCACACGCCATGGCCGCTGGTGCAACCGCTGCCCATCCGTGTGCCGAACCCGACTAGCAACCCGGCCAGGACCAGTCCACCACGCGGGAACCCTTCACGCGGCACGTTGGTGCCAGGCAGCAGGGCGAAATACAACCCGGCAGCCGCCATCAGCCCGACCAGGAAGGCGATCCGCCATACAACGTCATGGCGCTCCGGGCTTAACACACCACCCAGCACGCCACTGATGCCGGCCATGCGTCCGTTGAGCCAGAGAAGCAGCGTAGCGGCGAGGCCGATGAGCACCCCACCGGCAAGTCCCGCGATCCATGGACTCATGGCACCCTCCCAAGCGTGTTGAACCATCGTTTCGATTTCCGGCCCTGCCGACCCCACACTGGCGCGATGCATGGGAGCGCCCTGGTTGGCGAGACTCATCGTACGTCTGCTGAGTTCGGGCGTCAGGAAGAAACCCGACACTCCGATAGCTTCCATGGAAATTTGTCCGCATTTTTACGACCGTTACTATGGAACCTCACCGCGCTGTCGGCCATCATCTCCCTCGTTGCCGGCAACACCGGCAACCGGGTGTAAGAAGCCTGCGTTTGCTACGGTCGACTACCGCAGGGCAATCCTGCGGTAGTCGGGTTCCCCGTCTCTATGGCGGGTGGGCCAGGCGGGCTTATGCCCGACACCGTCCCGTATCGCGGTCTTCTTACCCTGGCTCGCCCGCCACCCTACTTCCAGTGAAAAAGAACGGGGTGGCGGCATCCATCGGGCCAGGCCGGGTGGATGGACGCATGGAACGCGTGGAAGTGTTTTTGGACAATACCGGTCGCTCCCCTCCCCCACGCGCGACCGGGGTCCACGGGCTCCAGTGAGGCCCGCATCGTTCATCTACCCGATTCGTTTGTAGCCTGGCCGCGGTGTCGCATTCACGTCACCGAAACTTGATCATCCAGGGCGTATATTCGCGGACAGCCCGCGTGCGTGATCCGGGCTATCCGAAACGGAATCAGCCAGCCCTGGAGCCAGCCATGTCCGAAAAGAAGCCTGGAGACCTTGTCGAAATCCAGCTCGGTCGACGGAATTTTCTCCAGATTGTCGGCATGACCGGCGCAGCTTCCGGGCTGGGATTGCCGATCGCGGCCCAGGCGGCGGCCATCGCCGCCGTGGCGCATTCTGCCGCCCCCACCGAAGTCGATGGCCTGGTCTCGGTGCGGTTTACAGTCAACGGCAAGGCGCAGACGCTCAAGGTCGATCCCCGCACCACGCTTCTGGATGCACTGCGCGACCATCTTCAGCTCACTGGCACCAAGAAAGGCTGCGATCACGGCCAGTGCGGCGCCTGCACCGTGCACGTCAACGGGCGGCGGGTAAATTCCTGCCTGAGCCTCGCGGCGATGCACGAGGGCGACGAGGTGACCACGCTGGAGGGCCTGGGCCAGCCCGGCAACCTGCATCCGATGCAGCAGGCATTCCTGGAGCATGACGGTTACCAGTGCGGCTACTGCACGTCGGGCCAGATCATGTCGGCGGTGGCGCTGATGAAGGAGCCCTGTGGCCCCGCCAATGCGGATGTAAAGGAAGCGATGAGCGGCAACATCTGCCGCTGTGGCGCGTATTCCAACATCGTGGCGGCCATCCAGCAGGTCCGCAAAGCCTAAGGAACGAAAGATGGAACCGTTTGCCTTTTCCCGCGCCAACGACCCAGGCAAGGCGATCGCTGCCGCCGCGAAGTCATCGACTGCCCAGCAGGGCGCCGAGGTACGTTTTGTCGCCGGCGGCACCACCCTGCTCGACCTGATGAAGCTGAATGTCGAACGGCCCACCCAGGTGATCGACATCAACCACCTGCCGCTGGCCGATGTCGAACGCACGCCCGACGGCGGCCTGAAGATCGGGGCTTTGGTACGTAATTCCGACCTTGCCCATCATCCGCAGGTGCAACGCGACTATGCCGTGCTCTCGCAGGCGCTTCTTTCCGGCGCCTCCGGCCAGTTGCGCAACATGGCCACCACCGGCGGCAACCTGCTCCAGCGCACGCGCTGCGTGTACTTCCGCGATACCAACATGCCGTGCAACAAGCGAGAGCCCGGCACGGGGTGTTCGGCCATCGACGGATTCAACCGCACGCTGGCCATCCTTGGTACCAGCGAGCACTGCATCGCCACCAACCCATCGGACATGAATGTCGCGCTTACGGCGCTGGAAGCGACCGTGGTGATCCGTGGCACCGGCGGTGAACGCCGCGTGCCGATCGGCGAATTCTTCCTGCTGCCCGGCGATACGCCGCAACGCGAAACGGTGATGATGCCGGGGGACCTGATCACCCACGTGATCCTGCCGCCGCCGCACGCGGGTGCACGGTCGCATTACCTGAAGCTACGGGATCGAGCCTCCTATGAGTTCGCGCTGGCTTCGGCGGCCGTGGTGATCGCCGCGGATGGCGGCAGGATCACCCATGCCCGCGTCGCCATGGGCGGTGTCGGCACCCGACCCTGGCGTTCGCCCGAAGCCGAAAAGGCGCTTCAGGGTCAGCCGCCGAACGCACGCACGTTTGCCGCCGCTGCTGCTGCTGCATTGCGAGATGCAAAACCGCAAAGCCAGAACGGCTTCAAGATTGATTTGGCCCAGCGCTGCCTCGCCCACGCGCTATCCACCGTGGTCGCATAAACGCGAGTTCGAGGAATCCTTCATGTCCGAAGATACTTCCAGCGTCACTCCCCTGCCCGTCGCCGGCCATCAGTTCGCCCGCGTGGATGGTCCGCTCAAGGTCAGTGGTGCCGCCCGATATAGTTCTGACCACAGCTTTCCCGGAATGCTCTACGCGGTCCCGGTATGCGCGACGATAGGCAACGGCCATATCGATACGATCGATACCCACACGGCTACAGCGATGCCTGGCGTGCGCAAGATCTACACACGCCAAAACATCGGTACGTTCTATCGCGTCCCTAAATCGGCCCAGGCCGCGATCATCGACGAGCGTCGACCGCCGCTCGAGGATGATGTAATCCGCTACTACGGACAATACGTCGCGCTGGTGGTTGCCGATACCTTCGAGCAGGCCACCGCCGCGGCCGATAAGGTCAAGGTGACCTATAAGGGCCAGCAGGCGCCGAATGTCGCAGTGAAGCTGTCGGCCGACGAAAAGCCCAAGGCCGATACCGAGCGCGGCAATCCCGAGGCGGCCTTCGCCTCGGCCGCCGTCAAGGTCGACCAGACCTATTCCACGCCACCGGAAACGCATAACCCGATCGAGCTGCACGCCAGCGTTGCAACCTGGGATGGAACGCGCTTCACGCTTTACGAAACGACCCAGGCGATCGTCAACTTCCGCGGCGTGATGGCGCAGATGCTTGGCGTTCCCAGCGAGAACATCCGCGTGGTTACCGAGTTCCTGGGTTCGGGATTCGGCGGGAAATTGTGGCCGTGGACGCAGGCGATGCTGGCCGCCGCAGCGGCGCGCGACCTGCACAAGCCGATCAAACTGGTGGTGTCGCGGCAGATGATGTTCCACAACGTCGGACATCGTCCGCAAACGCAGCAGCGCTTGCGGCTTGGCGCCACGCACGATGGCAGGCTCGTCTCACTTCAGCACGACTACGTCTATCACCGTGCCCTGTCGAGTGACTATTCCGAGGACTGTGGCGAAGCCACGGGATTTCTCTACAGCACGCCCAACCTGCGCGTCACCGCCGGCTTTGCCGAGCGTCATGTCGGCGTGGCCACGTCGATGCGTGGCCCAGGTGCGGTTCCCGGCCTCTACGCGCTGGAATCGGCGATGGATGAACTGGCGATCGCCTTGAAGATGGATCCAGTCGAACTTCGCCTGCGGAACGAACCGACCATCGACGAAAGCGAAAACGTTCCTTTCTCCTCGCGCCATCTCAAGGAATGCCTGACCACCGGCGCGGAGAAATTCGGCTGGGCCAAACGCGACCCGAAGATCGGTTCGATGCGCAAGGATGGCCTGGTGCTGGGCTGGGGCATGGCTGCGTGTTCATGGATCGCCGAACGCTTTCCCGCAGCGGCCAGCGTAGCGTTCAACGCCGATGGCAGCGTGCGCGTGGCCAGCGGCACCCAGGACATCGGCACCGGCACCTATACCGTGCTTGGCCAGATGGTGGCGGAGCTCGCCGGCGTCGAACTGTCGAAGGTGAAAGTGGTGATCGGCGACACCAACCTGCCACCCGGGCCCATCTCCGGCGGTTCGATGGCTACCGCCTCGCTGGTGCCGGCCGTGGCGCAGGCCACTCGCGACGCGATCGATAAACTTCTCGCTGCCGCCAGTGAAGGCGACTCGCATTTTGCCCATGCCGCAACCGATCAGCTCGCCTTCGCTCACGGACGCGTGCACCGCAAGAACGAATCGCCCGACAGTGGACGTCGCTTCGAGCAGGTACTGGCTTCGGCGCGGATGGGTCACGTCGAAGGCCAAGGCAAGTCCGAAGGAACCTTCGGCAAGCCGGGAAAGAAAGAGTATTCATCGCACTCGTTCGGTACCCATTTCGTCGAAGTGACCTGGCAGCCGGAAATAGCCCGCCTGCGCGTCAGCCGCGTGCTGACGGTGATCGATGCCGGGCGGATCATCAACCCGCTCACCGGGCGCAACCAGATCGAGGGCGCGGTAGTGATGGGAGTAGGCATGGCACTGTTCGAAGAAACGCACTACGACAAGCGAAACGGCATGGCGGTGAACAGCAACCTGGCCGACTACATCATGACCACGCACGCCGATTCGCCTGACATGGACGTGGTATTCCTTGACTACCCGGACCTCAAGCTCAACGAGATGGGCGCCCGCGGTATCGGTGAAATCGGCCTTGCCGGTATTGCGGCGGCGATTACCAACGCGGTGCATCACGCCACCGGCGTCCGCGTCCGCGACCTGCCCATTCATATCGAGGATCTTCTGGCGTCGAAAGTTGCGTGAACTCGGCGCATGAACTGGTCACCCTGATCGACGCGCTGCGCACACTGCACAGCGCAGGTCGATCCCATGCCGCGCTCGCCACGCTGACGCGCACGCGTGGCTCGACCTTTCGGCGGCCCGGCACGCGCATGCTGGTGTTTGGTGATGGACAGGTGGTGTGCGAGCTTTCCGGCGGGTGTCCGCAACGCGACATCGTGCTGCGTGCGCAGGAGGTGATCGCCAGCGGTGAGCCGAGGTTGGTGAACTACAACGCCGAATCAGGTCTGGATGTATTGATGGAAATGGGTTGCGGCGGTGAACTGGAGGTGCTGATCGAGCCGATCGGCCTGCCCCATGCCAGCGACTTCGTCGATGCACTGGCAAGGTGCCTGGAGCATCGCCATCGTGCACACCTGGTTACGCTGTTCGCCATCAACGACAGGGTCGTTGTTCCCAGGCGTTTACTCTGGTGCGACGCCGCCGTCCGGCACGATGATCTTGGCGATGCTTCCTTGAGCGAAGTTGTCATGGCAGCTGCCAAGCTCAATGAATCCGGACGGGCGACCACCCTGCGCATTCCCTTCCCCGGGGGCATCGCCGATGTACTGATCGAACTGATCGCCCCCACTCATGCGCTGGTGGTGATCGGCAGCAGCGCGGCGGCGCGAGCCCTGTTGCCGCTGGCGGACGCGCTGGGATGGCGCACGGTGCTGGTGGATCAGGATTCACAACGACTGCAGGCTGCCGACCTACCCTCCACCGCGCACAAGGTCTGTGCCAGTCCAGCAACCATCCGCGACCTGATACCCCTGGACTCCCACAGTTCGGTCGTGGTGATGACCCATAACCTTGAGCAAGACATGGCCTATCTCTCCGCGTTGCGCGGGACACCCGTGGCCTATCTCGGTGCGCTCGGTTCGCGCGAGCGCGTCGGTCGTATGCGCCACGAGCCCGCCCTGGAGGGTCTTCGGCTGCACGCGCCCGCAGGGTTGGACATCGGCTCGGAAACACCGGAGGAAATCGCGCTGGCGGTTGCCGCGGAAATCATGGCGGTGATCAACGGTCGCGATGGCGGCCCCTTGCGCGACAACCAGGGCGCGATCCATTGAAGGCCGGATTCACGGTCATTGTCCTGCTTGCCGCCGGTGAAGGCCGGCGCTTCGGTAGTGTCAAGCAGCTGGCCGATATCGATGGCGAGCCGATGGTGCGGCGAAGCGCGCGCCATGCGACAGCCAGTGGCGCGCCGGTGATCGTGGTGACTGGTGCCGATGCCGAACGGGTCGAGAACGCGTTGGCCGGGTTATCCGTGCACAGCGTTCGAAATGCGACGTGGGCGAAGGGCATGGGCAGCTCGCTCGCTGTCGGTATAGGCGAACTTTGCCGGCATTTTCCCCAGGCCACCGGCGCCCTGCTCTGCCTTGCGGACCAGCCGATGATCGAACAAGCCTTCCTCGAAACGTTGATCGCACGACACCGCCTTGCCGGCGATCGCATTCTTGCCAGCGAGCATGCCGGCGTAACGGGGCCGCCCGTGCTGTTCCCCCGCGATTGTTTCCAGGCGCTCGTGAACTGGTCGGGCGCCGACGGCGCTCACGCTTTGCTAAAGCGTGAATCCGAACGCGTGGAGCTGTTTTCCAATCACACAGGCAACGACGTGGATACGCCGGACGACCTGCGGCGCGTGCGCGAAGCCATCGACTCACGCGCCGCCTTGAGGCGTCCAGGTTAGGAGTCACGCCCTCACCTCTTCCTGACCCGACGCTGCTCCATCCAGTCATACAATACCGGCAGCAAGACCAGCGTAAGCAAGGTCGAGGTGATCAGGCCGCCCACCACCACCGTGGCCAATGGCCGCTGCGTTTCCGCGCCGACGCCAGAGGACAGGAGCATGGGTACAAGGCCAAGAATGGCCACGCTGGCCGTCATCAGTACCGGCCGCATGCGCAGGGCCGTGCCCCGGATCACCGCGTCACGCACGCTCAATCCCGCGTGCTGTTGCTCGTTCAAGAAACTGACCAGGACGATGCCGTTCAACATGGCCACGCCGAACACGGCGATGAAGCCAATCGCCGAGGGCACCGACAAGTACTGTCCCGTCATGAACAAGCCGACAATGCCGCCAATCACCGCGAACGGAACGTTGGCCAGGATCAGCACGGCATGGCGCACCGAGTTGAACGCGGTATAGAGCAGCACGAAAATGAAGAAGATCGTCGCCGGTACAATGATCGACAGCCGCTTCAGCGCGCGCTGCTGGTTCTCGAATGCACCACCCCATTGCGTGTAGTAGCCGGTCGGCAGCGTCACCCCTTGCGCGATCTTGGCGTTGGCCTCCTGGACAAAGCCATCGATGTCGCGACCGCGCACGTCCATTTGGATCACCGCGTACCGCTGCAGTTGCTCGCGGCGGATGAACGAGTAGCCTTCGGCTGTGCTGACCTTGGCCACCTGGGAAAGCTGCACGAGCGCACCGGAGGGCGTACTCAGGGGAATCCTCTCGATTGCCGGCAACGAGGCCTTGCTCGCATCGTTCAACCGCACGCTGATATCGAAGCGCTTGACTCCGTCCAGCAAGGCGCCCACCGGCTCGCCACCGATGCCGTTACGCACCACGGTAAGGATGTCGTCGGCATTCAGGCCATAACGGGCCAACGCGTCGCGATCGACCTCGATGCGAATCTGCGGCTTGCCGATGTTTGCTTCCAGGCCCAGGTCGGCGACGCCGGGCACGCTGGCAAGCATGTCCTTGAGTTTGGCGCTTAGCCGGTCCAGTTCCGCCAGGTCGTCGCCGTAGAGCTTCAGTGCAAGGGTGGCACGAACGCCGGAGATGAGCTCCTCGATACGCATCTGGATGGGCTGGGTGTAGCTGACCACGGCCGTCGGAAGGATCGCGGTGAGCTCGGCTTGCATCGCCTCTTCGATGCTTTGCAGGGTCTCGCCCTTGCGCCATTGCTGCTTCGGCTTCAGCGGCGTGTATACCTCCATGTAGTTCACATCGGCGGTCTCGCCTTTCTCGGCACGGCCGATCATGGCCAGGGTCGTCTCGACCTCGGGGAATTTCGCCTTGATCCGTTGCGCAACCTGGTTGGAGATGCCGATGGACTCGTCCAGCGAGGCCGACGGAATCGAGGTGATGCGCCACATGATCGCGCCTTCCCGCAGGTTGGGCATGAACTCCTTGCCCAGGAAGGGGAAGAGCGCAAGGCTGCCGATGAGCGCCGCCGCCGCCATGGCGATCACGGCCTTGCGGTGGGCCAGCGACCAGGCCAGCGCGCGCGCGTAGCCCCGCTTCAGGTAGGCCACCAAACGGGTATCCCTCTCCTGCCCGGGCTTCAGGATAAGCGCGGCAAGCACCGGAATCAGCGTCAATGCCAGGATCAGCGAGCCGGCCATCGCAAAGCTGATGTTGAAGGCCATGGGCTTGAACATCTTGCCTTCCAGCCCCTGCAGGCTGAACAACGGCAGGAAGACCACGATGATGATGCCAATCGCGAAGGCAATGGGACTGGCAACTTCACGTGCCGCCTCGAGCACGGCGGCGGTCTTGTCCACCGGGCCGCCATGCGCCTGCCGTTCGGCCATGATGCGGAAAGCGTTCTCGACCATCACCACCGCGCCATCGACCATCATGCCGATGCCGATCGCCAAACCCGCCAGCGACATGAGGTTGGCGGACAAGCCGGCCTGCTCCATGCAGATGAACGCGATCAGCATGGCCAGCGGCAACGTGACCACGACAATCAAGGCACTGCGCAGCTCGCCCAGGAACAGGAACAGCACGATGGCCACCAGGATCGAGCCTTCGATCAGCGCGCGCACGGCCGTGCCGACCGCGGCGTTGACCAGGTCCGTACGCTCATACACGGGCTTGATCGTAGTCCCGGCGGGCAGCGCCCGCTTGACCGTGTCGAGCTTGGCCTTGACCGCGTCGACCACGCTCTTGGCATTCTCGCCGATGCGGGCCAGGGCCTGGCCCATCACCACTTCCTTGCCGTCCCGGGTGACCGCGCCGGTGCGCGGTGCCCCGGCCTCGGTGACCGTGGCTACGTCACGCACGTAGACCGGGGTGCCATCGTCGGTCTTGAGCACGATGTTGCCGATGTCGGCGGCATTCTTGACCAGGCCAAGGCCGCGGACCAGGTACTGTTCGCGGCCCACGTCGATGAAATTGCCGCCGACCTGGGCGTTATTGGCCTGCAGTGCCTGCATCACCTCCTTGAAGCCCAGCTTGTGCGCGATCAGCCGCATCGGGTCGACCTGCACCTGATACTGCTTCTCCTGGCCACCCCACGAGGTGACATCGTCCACGCCCGGGGCCGTGCGCAGGATGAGCCGCACAGTCCAGTCCTGCAGCATGCGCAGGTCCATGTCCGACGGAGCCTTCTTCAGCTTTTCATCAGCGCGCTCGACGGTGTACCAGAACACCTGGCCCAGGCCCGAGGTGTTCGGGCCCATTTCCGGCTTGCCGTAGCCTACCGGCAGACGATCGCCCACCTGTTGTAGACGCTCGTTGACCAGCTGACGAGCGAAGTAGATGTCCATGTCATCGGTGAAATACACAGAGACGTAGGACAATCCGAAGAGGCTTACCGAGCGGATCTCTTCGACCTTCGGCAAGCCTGCCAGTGCCGATTCCACCGGCGTGGTCAGCAACTGCTCGACGTCCTCGGCAGCCAGTCCCGAGGCCTCGGTATAGACGTTCACCTGAACCGGCGTGACGTCCGGAAAGGCATCGATCGGCAAGGTGCGAACGGCCTGGAAACCCAGGAAGCCAACCACCCCGAAGATGATCAGCACGAGCACCCGGTACTTGAGGGAGAGTTCGACAAGGCGTGCCAGCATCAGTCTTCTCCCAGTTGCGAGCGCAGGATGCGGGCCTTCAGGACGAACGCGCCTTGGCGCACGTACGGCGTGCCGGCAGCGAGCCCTTGCTTGACTTCCGTCCAGCCATCACGCGTCTGGCCGACCTCGACCGGTACCGGCTCGAACTGGCCCGGCTTCTTGCCACGCACGAACACCGTGGCCTGGTTCTGCAAGAGCACGATGGCCTCGGCCGGTACCGCCAGCTGCTGCGTTTTGGAGGTCATCGCAACGCGGCTTTCAACCAGTTCACCCGGGTGCAGCAGATCCTTTTCGTTGGTCACCTGGATTCGCACATCGACCGTGCGGGTCTTCTCGTCGGTCTGGTGCGATCGCTGCATGACCTTGCCCGGCAGCTCGGTACCGTGGGCAACGATCGTCACCCTGTCGCCCTCCTTCACCTGTTCGGCGGCGGCGGGCGACAACCTCGCCTCGACCCACACCGAGGCTTCGGTCACGATCGTGAACAAGGGGCGGCCGGGTTCGATGCGCTCGCCCACCAGGAAGGCGTCGGTCGTCACGCGCCCCGCGCGCGGGGCCAGCAGTTCGAAACTCCCGTCGGCCGCGGACGAGCCGCGCTTGATCAGGCTGGCTATCTGCCCTTCGGACAGTCCGTAGGCCTTGAGCTTGGCCTTGGCCTGGTCGCGCTGCACGAGGGCTTCGTTGTAGCGGCGTGCCGAGACGGCCTGGGCGCCGAGCGAAGCCACCCGCTGCCAGTCCTGGCTGGCGACAATCAGCTGGCCTTGGGTTTCGGCGACCTCGACACTGGAGAGCACAACCAGTGATTGGCCGGCGGTAATGACATCGCCAAGCCTGGCTTTCCGAGCGACGACCTGGGAGGCGACACGCGGCGACACCAGCACGGTGCTATAGGCGTCGACCTTCACCTCGCCGGGGGCCTTGATCTGGTCGGAGACGGTTCGAACAGCCAAGGTATCGACCACAATGCCGGCCGTCCTGATCGCATCGGCATCGAGCACGAGCGGGTTACTGCCCGCGGCATCTTCCGCGCTGGCGGCAAGGGAAATGCCAGCTAGCAGTACGGCCAGCGTGAGGAACAAAGCGGTGGGACGGAGCAAGCGCATAGTCATCGGGACATATCCTTGGAGGGGCCATCGATCCAATCGGTCAAGCGACCGGCGGCGGCAAGGTAGTCGAACCACGCCTGCCAGGTCTGGCTTTCCAGTGCGAGGCCGGACAGCGCCGTATCGAGGCTTTGTTTGAGTTGCACGAGGTAGTCGGAGCTTCCGATCTCGCCGGCTTGCCAAAGCCGCTCTAGGGTCTGGGCGCGTTCGTCGAAGGCGTTGGCCCGGCTTAGCCGGAACGACTCGGTCGCACTCCGTAACGCGGCATAGGTGACCTGGGCCTGCTTCAGGACGGCATCCGAGCGCAATGTCGTTGCGCGGCGAGAAGCGAACGCCGCATCGGCGTCGGCCTGCGCCGCGGCGATCTCGGCACGGCCTGAATTCAAGACCGGCAGCGGGATGGACACGCTCAAACCCACCACGCGATCGGTACGCGTACCACTGCGCACGCTTCCGCCCGTCAGGCTCACCGTGGGGTCAGGTCGACGCCCGCGCTGGGCGACGATCACGCCGGCTTCGGCACGGTCCTGCTCCGCCTGCGCCTGAAGCAGTTCAGGCCGTTCGGTGAGAGGCACGGGAACGATCATCTCCGCGCCTGGCGGCATGATCGGCGGCAGTCCGGGCAAGGTGGCACTCTCGGCGTCGACTCCAACGATGGCCAAGGCGGCCAGGGCGCTGGCTTCCTGACTGGCCAGCGATGCCTGTTGGATTTGTGCTTCGCCCAGGGCCAGACCTGCCAGGTCGCGCTCGGGGCTACTGATGTCGCCCACCTTCAAGCGTTGCGCGGCCAGCTCGTCGAAACGTCGCATGAGCGCCACGCGGCGGCGGCCCAGTTCACTTTGTTCACGCGCGAGGGCCGCCCCGGCCCAGGCCTTCAGCCATTCCACCGCAACGTTACGACGCTCGAGTGTGTAGGCAGCCTCCTTGGCGCGAACATCCGCATCGCCCTCGACGACTCGCGCACGACGCTTGCCGAACAGGTCCAGCGCCAGGCTCGCACCGGCCGTGCGCCGATCGACGTCGGCATTCTCCCCCTCCAGTTGAACGGAGGGGTTGTAGAGCGGTTGCGCGGCTGCACGAGCGCGGGCCTGCGCGGCGCGCAACTGGGCATCGGCAACCTGGACCTGCGGACTTCTCGCCCATAGATCACGTAACGCCGCTTGCAATGCGGGAGGCGGAGACAAGGGAACCGGAGGGGCGCCCTGGTGGGGGGTAGCGGAAACGGTGGCGGCAACGAACACGCACACGGCGCCCAAAAAGGCAGCACGCAGCAAAACCATGAGGGAAATCTCCTGAAAACCAGTAATGATCGACGCGCCGGCAAGGCCGGACTGGCGTCGGACACGAAAGGTTTCAGGCGATAGGGGGTCGTAACGGCGAGGGAGAGACCAACAGCGAAGGCGCGGCCGGCAAGTGGCTTACGATAATCGGCAAGCCGATCACGGTCGCAAGAGCGGGTGCGGCCACCGGCAACGCCGCGGCATGCGCGCATGCACAGTGGCAACTGCTGCCTTCACCGAGGAGGCACGCCTCGTCATCGTTGGCGGAAGCGGTATCGGTGGCCAAGGTCAGCGTTTGTCCGTTGGAGGGCGGACTGCCTGGCAGAGGCGATTCATCGAGCAAGCACACGGTCCCCGTGGCGACCTTGATCATCAGCGCCGCGATCAACAGCATCCAGCCGCCTTTGTGGCGGCGCAGACGCTGAAGCAAGGTGGGCAGGGAACGGTGCATCCCCGGATGCTAGACGATGGCCGCATTGTTAGACAATTTCATCTTGCGCCAGCGCTGAGTCGTTACTGCTGCGGGCGCTTCATTTGAAAGCGTTGGGCCGTGCCAATGGTAAAGTAATCCGCCGGCCCACCGGCCCGAAGAATATGGCCGGCCTCCCCCGTGTCGTACACGCCATCCTTCAGCAGACTCTTATCGATGTAGACAGCCACGACCTCGCCCAGTACCAGCCAAGTGTCGATGCTCTGCCCTGCAGTGTCGGTCAGCTGGGTGAGTTGAGTGAGCTTGCATTCGAACGAAACCGGACTTTCCAGCACCCTTGGCACGCTGATTCGACGGGATGGCGCGCGAGTCAACGACGCCAGCTCGAACTCGTCGACGTTCGGCGGCGCCGGGGCCGACGTCGCATTCATCGCTTCGGCAAGGGACAGGGTTGCCAGGTTCCAGGAAAATTCTCCCGTTTCGCTGATATTGCGTACCGTATCCTTCCACCCGGTGCTGGCGAAGCCGACGATAGGCGGCTTGTAGTTGAAGGCGTTGAAGAAACTGTAGGGCGCGAGATTGACCACGCCTTCCCGGCTTATCGATGAGATCCAGCCAATCGGCCTGGGACCTACGATGGCGTTGAAGGGGTCATGTGGCAGGCCGTGGCCATCACGTGGCTCATAGGTATGAAACTCGCGCATGCAATGCTTACTCACCAAGCGATTCTTCCAAGTCCGCGCGTTAATTTGACTTGACGTAAAACACATAGGTTGCCGTATAGGGAACGCCCACTTTCGTGCCGGCACGAGTCGGCGGCGTGGCGGGTGCAACGCCACCGACCGTTGATATCCGTTGAACATAGACCACCTTGCTCAAGACGCCGGGCGCAGGGTCGGCAGTTACCTTGATGAGCAGCCAGGGAATGTCCGAGGCCGCCTGCTTCGCCGGTACCGTCGTCACCGGTGTGTCCATATCACGAGAGATCTTGCTGCCATCGGCAGCTTCCCACGAAGGGCCGGCATAGTGATGGATCACCTTTCCATGATCATTCAACTCGGCCAGCGGCGCCTCGAAAGTCCATTTCGGTGCTGCTCCAGCCTCGGCTGTGCTCGTATAGATCTGGACGCCGGTGGCCTTTGCGGTGAGGGCAACGGTATAGCCGGCCGGTGGCTGCAGCGTCCTGGGCACCGCATCTTTCGCTTGCGACACGTTTGCACCGGCCAGGAGCAGCGCAACTGCTGCTGCCAGTGTCATTGCAGATCTTCCGATCATGGATTTGTCCTGACTAAGGTAATGCATCTGAAGGTGGATTCATCGCGTTCGCCAACGGCTGACGGTTTCAGGTTCATCCGCCCGCTTCGTTACCGTCGACGTCTTTGATTCGATAGACCAATTCTGCGGTGAACAAAGGGTACGCATCCGACTCAAGGGCGGAATGAAGGGTGACGCTCAGTATCCAGCATCCGCCATCAAATGCAGGCTGAAAGGTGTCTATCCAGCCCTCACCCGCCTTGGCCAGCACCTGGGCGGCCCCGGTCAATGGTCCATCGGGATAAAGCGTGACGGGAACCCGGGCCCGGATCGGCGAATAGTCCCCGGACGGGGTATCGCTCCGGGCCAGTTCGTACGAGTAATCCATTCGCCACGTCGCTCGCGTGCTGGCCAGAAGACTCTCCGGCGGAAACAGCGTGCGGATAGCACCCTCCAGCGCCGCCTGCAGATTGGCGCCCGCTATTTCCTGCGGCCGGCTTCGCTCGATCAGCGGAACAACACTGCTTGCCACCGCCCCCGCGGTCTTGAGCAGAAACACGGGATTCGTGGGCAACTTGGCAAGAAGATCCTCGTTGCGCACGACGGACAGGTGACTGCGCGCGTTCTGGAACGCCGATACACCCAGGGCATTCCATGTCAGTTGAAGAGTTTGCCGAGCGAACGCCGGGGCTTTGATACCGTTCTTAGGCAAGTAGCCTACGGTATGGCTCGACGCATCCGACGGTTGCGCCATGAATGGCACACTGAGCCCGTCCGGAAGCACCACTTCCACCTCGGGCCACCTATCGCCTGACCCTGGTTGCGACGGGTCCTGGATAAGCGACACGCTTTCGATGAGTTTGCCATTCTCCGAATACATGACCCGCAAGCCGAAGGTATGACTCGACCGGGCAAGAAAGCCGCCGTCCGGCACATGGTCGCTTTCGTCGTGCGGAAGACGAGTGGTCCAATGACCGGCGATCGCCGCCGCAAGATCGGCGAAAGTGTTGACCGCATTCACGTGGGGGGCTTTGTCCAGCAGCACCCACAGCTTGTCGGCGACTGCCATGTATTGTGCCAGGCTGTTGAACAGATCAACGCCGATCGACGATGAACCCTGCCGTGAGACCCGGCTCGACAGGTTGAACTCGGTAGTCACTTCCACCAGGTCTTGCTGTGCACACTCGTGTGTAAACGCAAGCTTATACGTCCACTGCGCAAGCTGTTGCAGCGCATCAGGTTCATCGAAAGTGGGCGATGTCGTTTGTTCGACGATGATGGGCGCCGCCGGATGGATGCGCAGTGGCACAGGCTTGCGGGGTGGCTCCGGATCGGCTGCCTCCGCGAAGGAGCCTATGACCGGGACGTCATAGCCCTTGATCAAGCTGCCATTGAGTAGTTGCGCAAGCGTATCTCGCGCGTCCTGCAGGCCTTTCTGATCGAGGGGGCCGGCGAAGACGCCTTGAAGCTGATCGACGATACCCGATGCAATATTGCGCTTGCTTTCGATCACACGGGCAAGCACGGCGCTCAGGCCCAGCAGGCCGCCGATCCTGGCCGACGTGGACGGGGCCAGGAAGCGGTCCAGATCACCAAGGAATCGCCGCGCCCAAAGTTCGACATCCATAGTCGTAAAGATGGTAGCAACGGTGGCATCGCCGAGCGTGCCGTCATCGCCCAGGGATTTGATATCGACCTGGCGCGTAACAAGATGATCGTACAGCGGTGCCAGCGCAAAGAATTGCGGCATGGGTTTGAGCACGGAATTCCCCTGATTGAGCAATGAGACTAATGCATTCTGTGAGGAACCCTGGCTTATTCGGTAGTCATTGCATCCTGGATGGCTTCCAAGCCATGTCCACGCGTCTCGATGCCGCTGCGCGCGAGCATCCAGCCGGCCACGGCCATGGGCATGGCGATAAGAATCGCTGACAACATGAAATGCTCGAACATGCCGGCCACGCCCAGCCCGGCGCCAAGTATGCCGCCGAACTTCGAGCAACCGGCGATCAGCCCGGCGCCGGTGCTGCGCAGATGCACGGGATAGATTTCCGCCGCGTAGGGAATGAGCGTGGCGATCACACCGCTGATGCTCAGCAGCAACGCCACGGTGCCGATGGTGGTAACGGCGGAGAGGCGCACATTGACCAGGTCGATCAGGAAGAAGAACAGCAGGGACAGTGCCGTGACACCAATGAAAAGTACCAGCGTGCGGATACTGCTCCAGCGCTGATACAACCACACGACAAGAACGATGCCAGGCAGCGCGAGAATGGCCGAGCGTGCCAACAAGGCGCTGCTGCCGTGTGCGTCGATACCCAGTTTCACCAGGTTCGCCGGCAACCACAGCAGAAAGCCGAAGTTCACCAGTCCCCAGGCTAGGGCACAGGTTGCCAAGCCCAGGGTGATGCGTGCGTGCCTGCCGCGCAGAAGGCGGCGCAGGCCGGTTTTCTCAGGTGTCAGGTCCGCAGGTTTGGCATCGCCGATGTGCCCCATGTCAGGCACATCCACCATGGCACCGCCGGAGAATCGCTGCAGCACTGCGCGTGCCTGGTCTTCCAGTCCTGCCAGGGCAAGAAAGCGCGGCGACTCGGGAATATAGCGGTTGAGGAGGACGATCAGCGCGCCGGTGGGAAGATTGAGCAGCCACAGCGCCCGCCAGCTGTACGTCGGCTCGAACAGCGTCGCCGCGCCCGATGCCAGCAGGTAGCCGGCCGAGGTACCCACGCCACCGAGCGCCACCAGCAACCAGCCGCGATGTGCCGTAGGGATGGTCTCGGCCATGAGCGTGAAGGTGATAGGCAGCATGCCGCCGGCTGCCGCCCCCATCATGAAGCACATCGCCAGGTTCCAGCCGAATGCGGGCATGGCGCCGCAGATCGACGTGCCCATGAACATCAGCGCGGACAACAGGATGGTGGCGCGGCGGCCGAACAGGTCGCCCAACCTGCCCCACACGATCGAGCCGACCGCCGTGCCGGTGAGTGCGGATAACGCCAGTAGCCCGGCAGTGGAAGCGCTGATCCCATATTCGCCCGACATGCCCGGCATCACGAAACCGATCGTGGCCGGCTTCATCACATCCACGGCAAGCGCGATGGTGAGTACGGTCACCAGTTTCCAGTGTTCGCGGTTCAGCGGAACACTGTCGGCAACATCGAACGGCAACGGGCTACGCCCGGCATGCAGCGTACGGCGCATCTGCTCGATTCGTGGCATCAGTCCATACGCGGCCAGCAGCACGCCCAGCGGCACCAGTGCCATGCCCACGAGCATCGCGTTGTCCATCGGCATGCCGGCCAGGTGGTAGTGCATGGGCGCTGCCATGGCGAACATCGGCAGGTGCGCGAGCACACCCGCGATGACCGCTGCGCACCCGAACCAAAAGGCCACCGGGTGGTGGAATGTCAGGTCCTTGGAACGCATGGCCCCTGGGCGCGTCAGGAAAAACCCAGCTTATCAGACGAAGGGATCGGCTAACTCAGGTTAGCTCAGGTGTTGTCGGGCTGGCATCGGCTTCGGTAGCGACGAGAAGCACCACGCTATTGGCCTCGAGTTCGTGCCTCCGGCGGAGCAAAGGCTCCATGGCGACATGCAGAAGCCCGGCTAGCCCGGCCGCACCCGAAGGCGTCGTGGCGGGGCCGCCCGTATCACGTAAGGCATCGACCGCGTCCTGCAGTTGCTCTTCACTTACAACGATCGAATGTGCTTCGTGTTTGAGCAGTATCTGCACCGCCGAGGCTGATGCGAGGCCGCACGCCAGCATCTCAGCGCATGTATGTAGATCGCCGCCCAGTCGCTCAGGGTGCCCCAGGGCCAGGGCATGGCCCACACATGCGGCTGAGGCTGGCTCCACGACGATCATCTGTCGCGGGCCTTCTGGAAGGGTACAAAGGCCGTCCGCCATGGCTGCCGCCAGCCCACCTACACCGGCCTGGACAAATAGATGTGTTGGATAGCCTGCCAAGATTTGCTGGCATTGCGCCACAAGCTCCGTGGTGAGCAGCCCGTATCCGGCCATGACATCGTGGACGATGAGGTCGTCGGGATCGCTGCTCGTGTCGGAGATAAGAAGGCCATCGCCGCGCGACGCCGCGCGCGCGGCTTCATCGACCGCATCGTCGTAGGTTCCATCAACCCAGATGACCTCAGCGCCCTGGGCCTGGATCCTGTCTGCCCTGAGTCGGCTTGCGCATCTGGGCAGATAGACCGACGCGTCCGCACCTGCGCGTCGCGCGGCTGCCGCCACCGCCAGGCCGTGATTGCCGTCGCTGGCGCAGATCAGCCGGGGCAGCGATGTGTGAGGTGTCTGACCCGACAGCAACTCTTCGATGGATGCCCCGGCGGCACGCGCAAGCGCGCACAAGCCGGCCGTCATGCCGCCGAGTACCTTGAAGTTGCCAAAGGGCCGGCCGCTCTCCAACTTGACCACGACACGCCCTACCCCGGCGCGCTGCGCAAGACGCGGCAGCTCGATCAATCGGGTCGGCTGGTAACTGCCCCACAAAAGGGTGGCAGCCGCTATCACGTCGTGCAGGAGGGAATCGTTCATGCACATCAGTTTGCCGCGGTGCGCCGAAACTTGGCCGCAATATTGCCGGGCTATTTGCGGGAAAAAAGCGTCATCGGCATCCCCAATGGTTAAAAAACCCTAGTCGTCGACATCAAACGGAATGGGGATCGTCAGCCCGCGTTTGACGATCCCCAGGGCGACGTTGGTGGTGAAGCGCTTTACGTTCGGATTCTCGCTCACCAGGCGCGACATGAGCTCGTCATACACTTCGGTATCCGGCGCCGTGATGACCAGGATGAAGTCCGCCTCGCCCGTTACATAAAAGGCTTGCTGTATATGTATTTGGGCGGCTATCCAGCCGCGAAGCTGCGCGAGCAGTTCAGGCCTCTCGCGCTCTACCTGCAGCGACACGATGAAAAAGGTCGGCTTGCCGATTTTCTTTGGATCGACAATGGCCGCGTCCCTGACGATCACGCCCTGCTCGCGCATACGGCGCAGGCGGCGTTGAACAGCCGATGGCGAAAGGGAAACCTGCTCGGCCAGACGCTCGGCCGTCAGCCCCGAATCCTCTTGAACGAGATTAAGAAGTTGACGATCGAATCTGTCCAGTTCCATGCCGGCGGGCCTTTACAGTCACTCAAAACGCAGAAAATAAGCGTGGAGGCCAAGCATATTGCCACGAATATGCTCGACAGCGCCCGTAGGATGCTAGCGCCAAGTCTGGGATATAGCTCGTGCGACAGCTTGATCTTCCGACCGAATCCAAGGTCCGATTCCGCAAGTCACCACTACAGATGATGAAGCTTCTCTATCAGACTCATTCGCCCTACGCGCGAAAAGTCCTTGTCTTTGCCCATGAAGCGGGCATTCGGGACCATCTGGAAGTGATTCATCACGAGACCAGCCCCTTGCGTCGCAATGAGGTTGTCTTTGCCGAGAATCCGCTTGGCAAGGTTCCCGCCTTGATTCGGCCAGGGCTGGCATCGATCTTCGACTCGGATGTGATCTGTGCCTATCTTGATACTCTGCATGGCGGTCGCAGGTTGATCCCCGAAGCCGGCGAAGCAAGGTGGCAGGCGTTGCGCATTCAAGCCGTGGCCCAGGGCCTCGCCGAGGCCGGCATCGCCATCCGTTGGGAGACGATGCGAAGGCCCGAACCACTTCGATACGGACCCTTGTGCGATGGCTATGCCCAGAAGCTGACGACAAGCTACGACTGGCTTGAACGCGAGTTGGATGCAGCCACGCCAACTCACGTGGGTCATGTTGCCCTGGCAACAACGCTCAGTTGGATCGCGTTCCGGGAACTGCCTATGTTTGGCAAGGACCACCCCCGCCTCGCGGCCTGGCTTGGGGAGTTCGGGAATCGGCCTTCGATGCTCGCGACACCTCTATCGGGTGAAACATACGACTGACCTGGAGCACACAGGCTGCCTCTTCTCACTTATTATTTCTCTGTCTTTCGTCACCAAGGGGGAAGTTTGTGAAGAGTCGTCTTTCGATAGTGTTGTTGCTTGGCTTCCTGATCCCGCCGGCGTGGGGTGCAGATGCGCCGCCCACTGAGGCCTCCATCCGCGAACTTATGGATGTTACGCATGAGCAGAAGCTCGTCGACGGGATCATTGATCAGTCCAACGGCTTGATGTTGAAGTCCGTCCGACAAGCCAATGGAGGCGTACCTCTAGATCCTGAAGAAGAGAAAATCGCCGCTCGCGCCGTGGGGAAGTTGACCGATGTTTTAAGGCAGCAAATTTCCTGGGCGAAAATGGAACCCATGATGATCGACCTCTACAAGAAGTCTTTCTCGCAAAAGGAAATAAACGACATGCTGGCGTTCTATCGGACGCCGTCGGGCCAGGCAGTCATAGAAAAAATGCCCGCGCTTATGAATCAAACGATGACAGTATCCCAGGCCAAAATCCAAGCGATGCTGCCTCAAATACGCGACATAGGCACCGAAATGGGACAGGAACTTCAGGCATATCACCAGGCGCATCCGAAACCGGCGAGCCCATGAGCCATTTCGACCTGTGCCTTGGCTACCCGCAATGGCAAGGCTCAGGCGACGGCGACTACGCGCTGCAGCGCGAATTGAACCTGAAGCAACTGGACCGGCATGCACCGATCGAGGGACCTGTGCATGTTCACTTCGACCTGGATGTGCTCGATCCGAGCGAGTTTCCGTACGTTGCCTATCCTGATGGTGGGCTCAAGATCGACGATGCCATCGCCCTGGTTCGCCGTATCGCACGGCAGGCAGACATGGTCGGTTTCACGGTGACCGAATTCGCCCCGTCCAATGTTGATGAAGCGCGTAGTGGTAGCGAAGTGATTACCCGCCTATGCGAGGCGGTAACCTGAGACCGCCAGCTTTTACGCCTCTTTCAGGTATCGCTACTCGGCGCTCACCCAGCCTCCACCAGGCACGGCGTTAGCATGATGTGCCATGAAAATCGCCACTTTCAATATCAACGGTATACGCCCTCGTCTGCCCATCCTGCTGGAGTGGCTCAAGCGTGAAAAGCCGGATATTGCCTGCCTGCAGGAATTGAAGGCCGCTGACGGGTTGTTCCCCGTAGAGGAGATCAACAAAGCCGGCTACGGGGCAATCTGGCAGGGCCAGGTCTCGTGGAACGGCGTGGCCATCCTGGCCCGCGGCGCTGATCCAGTGGAAAGCCGCCGGGGACTCCCCGGCGACGCCAAGGACACGCAAAGCCGGTACCTGGAAGCTGCCGTCCATGGCGTGGTCATAGGCTGCCTTTACCTGCCCAACGGCAATCCGCAGCCAGGTCCGAAATTCGACTACAAGCTGGCCTGGTTCGAAAGGTTCATCCGCCATGCGAAGAAACTGCACGCCAGCGGGCATCCCGTGGTGCTGGCGGGCGACTACAACGTGGTACCCACCGACGAAGACATCTACAACACGCGCTCATGGCTGAAGGATGCCTTGTTGCAGCCGGAAAGCCGCGAGGCTTACCAACGCCTGCTTTCGCAAGGCTGGGTGGACGCCCTGCGCGAGCTGTTCGGCGACGAGCGCGTCTATACCTTCTGGGATTATTTCCGCCGGCATTGGGAAACCAACTCCGGATTGCGCATCGATCACCTGCTGCTGGGGCCGGGGCTGAAGTCGAAGCTGCGCGAAGCTGGCGTGGACACCTGGGTGCGGGGGCTTCCCCACGCAAGCGATCACGCGCCCACCTGGGTTGATCTGGAGATCGAGGGCCCGGCGCAAACCCGTCCGGCCAGGAAAGCGACCCTGAAGAAAGCCGCTGCAAAGAAGAAATCCAGGCCTTGATGCGTTTGGCCGTCCAAGCGTCTAGATGGCAATTTTAGGCAATTTGGCAAATTTCGTAAGAAAACTGTTGACAAACGTTCGTTGCGGTGCAACAAATGACCTGCAGGCCGATTTTGTGCACCATTTTCCTGTACCGCACGGGGATAACTCCAGTGACTGCGTTCAGCTACAACCCATCACTCGCTGTTGGCGTATCGCGTCCCGGTATCCGATGTAGCGACGTCTGTACCTGCTGTCCGAAGTAACGAAACAGCATCCGCGCGTAGCACGGCATTACCCCAACGCTGATTAGCCCTGGTCTCATGAGGCCGGGACGGACAGTTTCGGCTTGGGTGTACGTCGCCACGGAAGAACGCGCTTTGCATCGCGGCCACCACGTGGCCAAACACATCGTCCCAGGCAAGTGCCTGGACCCATCAGCGTGCGACAAATGTCGCTCTCGGTAGAGTCATGACTAAAAAATACATCGTTCGCACCACGGCGCTCAGCGCCGCCCTTGGCCTGGCACTGTTTGGTACCGCTTCGTTCGCCCAGTCCACGACAGGTAGCCTCTTTGGCCAGGCGCCCATCGTCAGTGGTGAAACCGTTCTTATCGAAAGCAGCACCGGCATCAGCCGCGAGGTGCCGGTGGATGCCAAAGGCCGGTACTCGGCGGGGCAACTGCCCTTGGGTACCTATACGGTAAGCCTCCGTCAGGGAGGGGCCACGGTCGATACCCGGAAGAACATCTCGCTGGTAGTCGGCGCGAACACGGAGGTCTCTTTTGCCTCCTCCGATGCCACCACCTTGAGCGCCGTTAGCGTGTCGGCTGCCGTGACACCGCTGATCGATGTCACCAGCGTGGATTCCCGCACCGTGATCACCGCCGACCAGCTGACGAAGATGCCGCTGGCACGCAACGCCGAGGCGATCGCGCTGTTGGCTCCTGGCGTGGTGACGAACAGCGGCAACTTCACCGGCCCCACCGGACAGCAGCTCACCAGCTTCGGCGGTTCGGCGGCCAGCGAGAACGCCTATTACCTCAATGGCTTCAACACCACCGATCCGCTCCGTGGCTTCGGCGGCATCACCCTGCCCTATGGTGCGATCGATCAGCAGGAAATCTATACCGGCGGCTATAGCGCCCAGTACGGCCGTTCCGATGGCGGCGTGATCAACCAGGTAGGCAAGCGCGGGACCAACGACTGGCACTTCGGTGCACAGGTGCTCTGGCAGCCGGCCTGGGCGGCGGCGGACGCGAAGAATACTTACTACACCCAAGGCTTGCCGGCGAGCCCGGTCGCCGGTGGCCTTTACGATCCCAACAGCAAGGACAAGACCTGGGTCACCACCGTCGATGCCTATGTGGGTGGCCCCATCATCAAGGACAAACTGTTCTTCTTCGCCGCGGTCGAAGCGCAGCGAAGCAACGCCACCACCGTCAATTCGGTGGAGAACACCAGCCCGGAAACGCGCTACACCTACAATCAGCCCAAGTGGTACGGCAAGCTCGACTGGAATATCACCGACAGCAATATCCTTGAGGTCACCGGCGCTTCAAACAAGCGCAGTGCGAACGGGTCGATCTACGACTATGACTACGTCAACCGCGCGCGTGGCGCCTACATCGGCGCCACGGACAGCACCAAGACCGGTGGCGATCTCTACACGGCAAAGTTCACCAGCTACATCACCGACGACCTCACCCTGACCGCGCTCTACGGCAAGATGAAGACGCGCAATTACGACTCGCCGGGAAGCTACAACTCGGATTTCACCTACGTCAACGGCACGTCCTCGCAGAATCCGGTGCTCAACGGCGGCAGTGCCATCACCAGCCCGCAGACCGTACAAACGCTCTACAGCCCGGACCGCGCCAACCACACCAACAACCTCCGCGTCGACCTGACCTACAAGATCGGCGACCACACGATCTCCGCCGGTATCGACAACCAGAACGCACGCGCCCTGTCGCAGGGCTCGCAAACGTCAGGCCCGGGCTACTACTGGACCTATGGCCAGACCGATACGCCCGATGTTCCGTTGTCCTCCGGCCTTGGCGTGGGCGCCACCTCGGCCTTCCCGAACGGAGCCGATGGCTACTACGTGGTCAAGCACGTGGCCAACTCGCTGGCGAGCGTGCGTTCGGCGCAGCGCGCTCAGTACATCGAGGACAGCTGGCAGGTGAGCGACCGATGGCTGGTGAAGATCGGCCTGCGCAACGACCAGTTCACCGACTACAACGCCAATGGTCAGGCCTATATCACCCAGACCAAGCCACAGCTGGCACCCCGGCTTGGCGCCAGTTGGGACGTCAATGGCGATTCGAGCTTCAAGATCTACGCCAATGCCGGCCGCTACTACCTGGGCTTGCCGCTGAACCCTGCGTTGAATGCCGCGGGCGCTTATGTCAGCACATCGCAGTACTACACCTATGGCGGGATCGCTGCCGATGGCACGCCCACGGGACTCACCCAGATGTCCGTCCCGGTCTCGGCGAACAATGCCTTCGGCATCCTGCCCGATCCGAAGACGGTAACGGCGCGGAACCTGAAGTCGGAGAACCAGGACGAATTCCTGCTCGGGTTCACCAAGACCGCGGGAGACAACTGGATCTATGGCGCCAAGGTAACGCGCCGGATCCTTCGCGATGCGATCGACGACTACTGCGACCTCGATACCGTGCTTGGCAAGGCGCAGTCGCTTGGCTACGACGTTACCAGCGACAGCAATCCGGTCAGTTGCTGGCTGTTCAATCCCGGTTCGGCCAATACCTTCAACCTCGTCGACTCGGCCGGCAATTATCACAGTGTGAGCCTGAGCAACAAGGAGCTGGGCTTCGATGCGCTCAAGCGCAAGTACTACGGCCTTGAGACCTTCCTGGAGCATCCCTTCGATGGCACCTGGTATGCGAAGGTGGATTACGTTTTCTCGCGCAGCTATGGCAATACCGAAGGCCAGCTGCGCTCTGACCTGCAGCAGACGGCGGCGTCCACCAGCGAGGACTGGGATAACGGCGCCATCATGGACAACACCAACGGCCCGCAAAGCAACGACCACAAACACCAGTTCAAACTGTTCGGGTATTACCAGCTGACACCCGAGTGGATCGTGTCGGCAAACCTCAGCCTGGTATCGGGTGCACCCAAGACCTGCCTTGGCTACTACGGTCCCGACCAGACCGATCCGGTCGGTTATGCGCCGTCCTATCATTGGTGCGATGGCCAGCCGTCGCCTCCCGGTAGCCATGGCCGGCTTCCGTGGGTACGCCAGCTCGATCTCGGCGCCACGTGGCGGCCGACGTTCGGCGCGGGCAAGCTGGCTTTCACCGCCAACATCTACAACGTCAACAACGGGCAGACCGAGACCAACATCTACCCGTACTCGGTTACCGCGCCCTACACCGCCGATCCGAAATACGGCCTGGCACTCGTACGCCAACAGCCGCGCTACGTGCAGTTCGGCGTGAGCTACGACTACTAACGTACCTCCGTCCGGCCCAACGTCTTCCCCACCCGTCACGGTGGGGAAGACTATTTCTTCCTTCCCAGGTAGCGCACGTCAAGCGGCGCCTCAACCACCTCTCCACGCCTGCGCGAAACGCGCCAGGCCTGGGCATTCGGGCGCGAACTCACCGCCTCCTTGAACCGCGTGCCTTCAAAGTGCAGGGCCACGCCGTCGTCGGCTGCATAACCCGCTGGCGCGCCTTGCGCGATCATCTCCTTGTAGGCGGGACGCATCGTCGTAGTGCGGGCAGGCCGTTGCGCGCAGGAATCCCACGCCATCCTCAGTTGAGGCTACGACAACGAATATTGCGTCGCAACATGCCTCAAACCGATAGCCGTTGTCTTTCGTCATCATAACTTCAATCAATTTTCGCAATATCCATCCTCGCCGTATGATCGATCAGCTACGTGTCCACATGCCCGCCGGCGACTGCCCTAAGTTCGTCTCCGGCCAGCCCACCCCAAGGAGAGAACGCGAATGTCGACGACCGAAGCCAAATGTCCTTTCAACCACACCGCCGGTGGCGGTACGACCAACCGGGATTGGTGGCCCAAGCAACTGCGCGTTGACCTGCTCAACCAGCATTCGTCCAGGTCCAACCCGATGGACCCGGACTTCAATTATGCCGAGGCCTTCAAGAAGCTCGACCTTGCGGCCGTCAAGAAAGACCTGAACGCCCTGATGACCGACTCCCAGGACTGGTGGCCGGCCGACTTCGGCCACTACGGTGGCTTGTTCATCCGCATGGCCTGGCACAGCGCCGGCACCTACCGCATCGCCGATGGCCGTGGTGGCGGCGGTCGCGGGCAACAGCGCTTCGCGCCGCTGAACAGCTGGCCCGATAACGTAAGCCTGGACAAGGCCCGTCGCCTGCTTTGGCCCATCAAACAGAAATACGGCCGCAGCATCTCCTGGGCGGATCTCTACATCCTGGCCGGCAACGTCGCCCTGGAGTCCATGGGCTTCAAGACGTTCGGCTATGCCGGCGGCCGTGAGGACACCTGGGAACCGGACCTGGATGTTTTCTGGGGCACTGAAACCGAGTGGCTCGGTGGCGATCATCGCTATGGCAAGAACAGGCCCGACGCAGGCAGCCACGAAAGTGGTGTGATCACGGCGGAAGCCGAGAAACATGGCCATGAGCAGGACCGTACCGAGAACGGTCGCAACCTGGAAAATCCGCTTGGCGCCGTGCAGATGGGTTTGATCTACGTCAATCCGGAAGGCCCCGAAGGCAACCCCGACCCGGTCGCCGCGGCGCACGATATCCGCACCACCTTCGCCCGCATGGCGATGAACGACGAAGAGACCGTCGCCCTTATCGCCGGTGGCCACACGTTTGGCAAAACCCATGGTGCCGCCGATGCGAAACACGTCGGTGGCGAACCGGAAACCGGCGAGCTGGAAGACCAGGGCTTTGGCTGGAAGAACAGCCATGCTTCCGGCAAGGGCGCCGACACCATCACCAGCGGCCTGGAAGTGACCTGGACCCAGACACCCACGAAGTGGAGCAACCACTTCTTCGAGAACCTCTTCGGTTTCGAGTGGGAGTTGACCAAGAGCCCGGCTGGTGCGAACCAGTGGGTGGCTAAAGGTGCCGGCGATGTGATTCCGGACGCCTACGACAAGTCCAAGCGCCACGCGCCCACGATGCTGACCACCGACCTGTCGCTGCGCCTGGATCCGGCTTACGAGAAAATCTCGCGTCGTTTCCTGGAGCACCCCGACCAGTTCGCCGATGCCTTTGCGCGTGCATGGTTCAAGCTGACCCATCGTGACATGGGGCCCATCGAACGCTACCTGGGCCCGGAAGTACCCAAGGAACAACTGATCTGGCAGGACCCGGTGCCGAAGGTCGACCATCCGCTGGTCAACGAAAGCGACGTGGAAGCGCTCAAGGCAAAGGTGCTGGCCTCGGGCCTGAGCGTGGCGGAGCTCGTGTCCACCGCCTGGGCGTCCGCGTCGACGTTCCGCGGCTCGGACAAGCGTGGTGGTGCCAATGGTGCGCGCATCCGCCTGGCACCGCAGAAAGACTGGAAGGTCAACCAGCCGGCGCAGCTGAAGAAAGTGCTCGACAAGCTGGAAAGCATTCGCTCGGAGTTCAACGCCAGTGGGAAGAAGATATCCCTGGCTGACCTGATCGTGCTTGCCGGTAGCGCGGCGGTGGAAAAGGCAGCCAAGGATGCCGGCAATGCCGTGAAGGTGCCCTTCGCCCCGGGTCGTACCGACGCGACGCAGGAGCAGACCGATGTCGAGTCCTTCGAGCCGCTGGAGCCCGTCGCCGACGGCTTCCGGAACTTCGTCAAGGCCAGGTACAGCGTGCCCGCCGAAGCGTTGCTGATCGACAAGGCGCAGTTGCTGACGTTGACCCAGCCAGAAATGACGGTGCTTGTCGGTGGCCTGCGCGTGCTGGGCGCCAACGTTGATGGCAGTTCGCAGGGTGTCTTTACCGATGCACCGGGCAAGCTCACCAACGACTTCTTCCGCAACCTCCTGGACATGCGCACCGAATGGAAGCCAGCCTCGCCGGCGCGGGAGTCGTTTGACGGCTTCGAGCGTGGTACCGGCAAGAAGAAGTGGACGGCCAGCCGCATCGACCTGGTGTTCGGCTCGCATTCGGTATTGCGTGCTCAGTCGGAGGTCTACGGCACCGCCGATTCACAGGAGAAGTTCGTCAAGGACTTCGTCGCCGCATGGACGAAGGTGATGAACCTTGACCGGTTCGACCTGAAGAAATAAGCCGGGTAGGAGCGGGGTCAGAGTCATTACTCTGACCCCGTCCCCAACCGGGAAAGCCACCGCCTGAAGGCCTTGACCATCGGCGAGTCGGCGCGATGCCTGGGCGTCACCAGGTAGTACCCGCCCGACGACGCCAGGGCCACGCGACCGATACGAACGAGCTTGCCCGCGGTGATGGCATCGGCCACCAGCGGTGCCCGCGCTAGGGCAATACCCTGCCCCGCTTCGGCGGCCTGCAGCAGCAGAGCCGAATCGTCGAATACAGGACCTGCCACAGCCACGGTGCGGGCTGTCCGTGTTCGTGCGAACCAGGCATCCCAGGACTGAAAATCGTCGCGCAGAAGCAGGCCGCGCTTCATGTCGGCGATCCCGCGGATACCGAGGTTCTCGACATAGCCGGGCGACGCCACCGGAAAGATGGCTTCGTCAAAGAGCTTCTGAGCCCGGAGCCCGTCCCAGCGTCCCGAGCCAAAACGGATGCCGGCATCGACGTCTTCCGCCTCCAGGTTCACCAGCTCGAACGTGGCGCGCAACTTGAAATCCACCCCCGGATGGGCACCTAGGAACCCGCCCAGCCGTGGCAGAAGCCAGCGGCTGGCCAGCGACGGCGGCGCCGTGAGCGAAAGGCGATCGGCGGGACGAACGCGTAGCTGCCGGCTCACTTCGGATAACTCGCCGAGCAATCGGACAACCACGGCCAGCAACCGCTCCCCGGCAGGAGTCGGCGTGACGTCGCGCCGGCTTCGGAGGAACAGCCGCGTTTCATAGAACTCCTCAAGCGCCCTGATCTGATGGCTTATCGCGCTGGATGTCAGGTGCAGCTCCTCCGCCGTGCGGGCGAAGTTGCGCAGGCGCGCCAAGGCCTCGAAGGTGCGCAGCGTGTGCATGGGTGGAAGGACATGCTTCATGGATGAATCACATTCATCGTGGGGTGAGGAATGATCGCTTCAGGGTGTTCAGCTTCTTGCGGATACTAACCCGGCACAGACCGGAGCAGAACATGCGAGTTGAACGTATCGAGGATGATATCTGGATATTCCATGGCGATTTCTACGAATCGGTGGCCACGGTCTTCGTGCACCGGGGTAATGCTCTGCTGATAGACGCTCTCGGAAGCGATGCGGATGCGCAATGGATGAAGGCATGCATCGAAAACGACCTTAAGGCAGAGGTCAAGATGATCGTCATGACCCATTACATGAGCGATCACATGGCGGCCCTGCGCCTGTTCCCCGGCGCGCAGATCCTTGCCCATCGCGATCACCTGTACACCTACCTGTCTCAGCGCCATCGGACGGAAGACGACGATGCGAGATTCGTTGCGCCCACGGCGACCTATTCCGATGAGGTCACCCTCTCGTGGGGAGGGCGTGAAATCAGCATCTTCCACAACCCTGGCAAGACATTCTGTGCCACGGCAATCGACGTTCCCGGCTGCAACCTGGTGTTCTGCGGCGACGCGTTGGTAGGAAATATTGCCTACATCGGCTCATCCGCGCCAAGCCTTCTCGATACCGGCCTGTCGAATCTCGAGCGCTTGCGCCGCGGGCGTATCGTTCCTGGGCATATCGGCATGCTGGGCGCGGACGCATTCTCCAATGCCCGGATCTACCTCAAGAGGCTTGGCGCCCTAGTCCGCGCCTGCCCGGGTCTCGACGCCATCGCCGATATCAAGATCGAAGAATGTCTCGCCCCCGGAGTGCAGCCGGTGCCTTTCGAGGTGGAATGGCACGGCCGAAATCTTGGCGTTATTGCCGAGCGCCGCGTGTTCGCCGTGGACCATGATCTTGGCCGGATTTCGACGGTGCGCGCATGAACACGTTTCATCGTTTGCTCGCCACGGTGCTGGGGTTCATTCTTGCCGTACTGCCCGTTTCCGCCCACTCCGAGGGGCTTAATGAAGGGTGGCAAGCCGTCGACGGTGTTCAACTGTTCTATCGCGAGGGCGGCGATCCATCCGCACCGACCCTGGTTCTGCTGCATGGATATCCGTTGTCATCGTTCATGTATGCACAACTGATGGATGAGCTTGTGCAGCAACGGCATTTGCACGTCATCGCCATGGATTACCCGGCCTTCGGGTACTCCGATGCGCCCGATCACCGGCAATGGGCCTATACCTTCGACCATGTCGCGGACACCGTGCGTCATTTCCTGAAGCTTCGCGGGATCGAGCGCTACGGCCTGTACATGCAGGATTATGGCGTGCCGGTAGGCTTTCGTCTGATGAGTGCCGATCCCGGCGCGGTCAGCTTCATTGTCGTGCAGAACGGCGTGATCCACCTGGATGGCTTTCCCGCCGCGCAGGATGCCAACACCCCACTACGCCGCCACTGGGCGCATCGGGACGCCGCCACCGACGCAAGGCGGACAGCCTACGCCCAGGGGCTTTCCGCGCCCCATGGTGACGGCTGGACGGATGAGGAAAGTATCGGCGCCGATGCGACCTTGCTGATGGTGCAGTCCGCGCAGCGCCCGGGCGTGGTCCAGTCACGCAACGACCTGTGGTTCGACTACGGCAACAACGTAAAACGTTACCCCGCATGGCAGGAGCTGTTGCGGAAGATGCATGTGCCCGTGCTGGTCCTGTGGGGCAGTCGCGATGACTTCTTCACCACCCCGGGCGCGCTTGCTTATCTGCGTGACGCCCCGCAGGCGGAGATCCACATTCTCGACGCCGGCCATTTTGCCTCGCTGCAGGTGCCGGACGAGATCGCCGGGCTCATTACCGCTTTCCTTGGGCGACATCCGGAGATTGCTGGCAAGTGATCATTTCCTTCGATGGCGCGACAAAAACCCATCGATGGACCACGGCCCTGCCCCGCCGATGCAAAGCGCAATGATACCCGCCAGGTACAACAGGTCGGTTTCATAGCCAGGCTGGCCAAAATGTGCGCCGGCCGTGTCGAAGGATTGCAGCTTGATCGAGCTGAAACCGTTGGGCAGGTGCACGGTGAAAATGGCGACCAGGAGCACGCCGATCATTGGCACGGCTGCTACGGGAATGAGCGCGCCGCAGAAAATCATCAAGCCGCCCAGCAGCTCAACGATGATGGTGGCCCATCCCGCCAGGAACGCATGCGGAACACCGATCGCATGCAACACACCGATGAAGTCGTCGGGGCCGCGAGCCCACTTGGCATAGCCATGCTGCATGAATCCGAAGCCGACGATCAGCCGAAGGGGAACGGCGTACCAGGCTTGCGGTAGGGGAAGCGGGGAAATCCCGAGTCTAAGGAGGCGATTTGGGTAGCTCATGACTACGTAGACCGGTCCGGAGCGCTACATCAAACAACACTGAGTGCAAATATCGACTCCACCTGAAGATTCAAGGCGCGGGCAAGCTTCAAGGCAAGGAATGTCGATGGGACCATGCGCCCGGCTTCGATGGCGTTGATCGACTTGCGCGTGGTGCCGATCATCTCGGCCAGGTCCGCCTGGGTGAGATTCAGCGCCGCACGATGGATCTTCAAACTATTGGTAAGACGCTCTTCGGCCACGAATCAGGCTCGGTCGTAAAAGAGAAAGACGCCGATAAAAACGGCGGTTCCCAGGGCCACGGTGGTGGCGGCAAGCAGGCCTGCCGACCACGAGAGCGTCACAACAAAGGAAAGTAGGCAGAACAGCGCCTGGGCGCCAAGCATCGAAAGGAACCCCGCCCTGAAAGCATGTTTCGAGGCGACGAGCCGCAGTTCATCGTTGAGCATCGCGCGCTGCTGTTCTTTCAATTCGGCCGGTTTCGCGCCCTGTTGAAGACGGTTGACCCAAATCGCGCCGAAGACGATGACCAGGGGAATCAAGGTCATCAGCCGCTCGGCGTATCGCATTTTGGCCGGATCCGACGACATGCCCGCCAGCAGGGCAACCACGCCAAGCAGCACGATCACCAGCAGGCAAAGCCACAGGCCGCGCCGCTCGTGGCGAACGAGCCTGTCGCCTGGTTCGTGGGAATGCTGATTTATCACTGGTTGCTCCCCGTTGGTCGGCCTGGAGGCCGTCGGGGCGATCATATAACCTATAGGTTCCATTTTGCAACCTATAGGTTACTTATCTCTAGCGATCACTTTGTCCATTCAAGCAGCGGCTTTCCCTTGGGAACGATGTACGTGCCGATTTCCGCCGCATTGGTCTGGCCGACATTCTTCGCACTGTGAATAACGCCTTTTGGGACGAACAGGACGTCGCCGGCCTTGAGCGTTACCGGCGGCTTACCCTCCAGTCGGTACTCGAGCGTGCCCTCCGCGACATAGATGATCTCTTCGCCCGGATGCCTGTGATTCGGGGCGATCTTGCCCGGATCGATGTCCACGCGTAGTTGCACTGCCTCCCACCCGGGGATGCTGATGTCGTTCTTGGATAGCTCGGTGCGGTGGGTTCCCGCCTGCTGCGCCTGTGCCTGTGCCTGGTGCGACGTGCCAGCGATCGCCAGAAGACCCACGGCCGCTAGGTTCAAAGCTTTCATGGGATTCTCCTCCGGTGGATCCCGGGGTCAGAGTAATTACTCTGACCCCTTTTAAATGCCGCCCCCTCCGTTAATAACCAGATGTGGGCATGACACCAAAGTCTGTGCGGGTCTGATAACCAAGGTCTGTGCCGCAAGGGCGTGTTATGTACGTACTTTGCTTGCCGCCGAACAGTAAAGTTTTTGCGCAGATAGCTTAATCAAGCACTTACGTGGAAGGTTTCATCGAAGACGGGTGCACTTTGACAAGCAAAGTGTGTGCTGGTGCCGGGGCTCTAAAGGTTCGTGCTACTCAATCTCGGGAGATCGTCGCTGGACTTTGCACTTTCAGGCCATAGATTGCTCCACTAGTCTTCGACGCACTGGCCAAGCCAAATCAACACAGGGGTTCATCATGGAAGATCTTTCGGAGATCGTGACCGCGATCGAGCAGAAACTGGCCGGAACACCGCTGGCCGACTTCTATGCTGAGCGGAGGAAGCTCAACGGAGGGAACAAGTGGAGAGGCCCTTTATTGCTCATTCAACGCAATGGCACACAAGATCGCCAAGGGTACGCGTACCACAAAGGCGGCCGTGAAGAACTTCAGTTCAACGTGGGCTTCGAAAAGGGCGGTACACACTTTCGCTATGGCGTCGCCTTCAGTCTCGAATCCGGTCAGGATTTGCCCGATCCAGCAGCGGCGCTTGCGCCAAAAATTTTGCAATTCAATCGCCTCATCCAGCACTTCCCCGAGTTGTCTAGGCTCAAAATGTGGGTTGATGAAGGTGACAGAAGCCATCCTCTTTCACTTGGTCCGATCAGTAGCCAATGGGTGCGCAACGGGGCGTTCATTTTCCTAGGCGAACGTTCGCGTATTTTCGAAGGTGGCATCGGGCGCGGCACGATTGTGAGAGCTGCCAAAGTGCTTAACATGCTATGGCCGCTGTACGAAGCAATTGAACGCGAACACTCTGGCGCTACCCAAGCTTCGGAATACAAGGTGGCTCGGTTGTGCTGGAACACCAACTACTGGCATTGCCCTACCGGTCCGGAAGGAAAACTGACGGACGAAGAAACTTTTGAGGGCAAGCATGGATATGGGCACGAGGAATGGTTGTTCGACCGCAGCACTTTGATTGATGGCTGGAAGTACGGCTTCATCCAGGCGCTGAATCACTCTCACGAGAAGTACGAAGGCCAACATCTCAACCTGCTTCTGTATGCCATCAACCACATCAGCAAGCAGCGTTACTGGGTTGGCGCCATTAATGATCTCGAAGTTCTGACCAAACGGGACGGTAGACAAGTCAGTCGGGTATACAGACTGCGAGGCTGGCTGAAGACAATGCGAGAACAGATCGGGAGTCTTGGTCTGAAAGCAGACACGCTCGACGATGCCGAAACATTGGTGAACGTGCGCTATCGCCCTGAAAGTCTACGAATGTTTGAGTCATTGATGCCGTTTCCATCGCAGGATCTCCCATCCGCGAGATACGGCCAGTTACAGAAATTGCCAGCTTCACAGGCGGCGGTTCTTGAGAATGACGGGGGAGTCGACGAGCCGACTGAGCGCAATCTGCTCAAGACCAAGTCCACTCGGAATATTTCAGGCGGGTCATACGAAGTCGAACTGGTTCAAACCCAGTGGCAGCAGTCACTGAAGTACACCCTGAAAGAGGACATCAAAGGCGCGAAAGTTGATATCGAACGAGATGTCGGTGGACATCGAGTGGATGTCGTTCTGACTGTGGGTAAGCGAGAGATATTCATCGAGTTGAAGACCTTCGGCCCCGTACGCCAGATCATTCGCGCGGCTTTGTCGCAGCTCCTGGAGTATGCATATTGGCCAGACGAATATCGGTGCCAGACCCTCCTTATCGTAGGTCCGTCGGAAGCCGGGGTAGCCGGGAACATTTACTTGGCGATGCTCCGAAAGCGCTTTGGGTTGCCAGTCCACTACTTGCCCTACCAGAACGGCCACATTGCCGGCGTGGCAGATTGGGTCAGAACACTTTCCACTTCGACCGCCGGTGATTGATAAGAGCTCACACGATCATCTTTCTTGCGGAGGGGCTCGCTGCTGACGCTTGTCGCCCGTGCCAAAAACTGAGGGATACTCAGCTACAGCAAGTCTGGCTCTGCACGAAGCTTCCGAAAGACTGGTACGTCCAAACTCCCTGCTGCGCCTAAGAATGGCGGCGTCCCCTCGCCTGATTCGGCCTACGATTGAGTGCTCGAAGCAGGCTGATAGACGTGAGTACGCTTGTGAATATGCTGGTTGTTCGCGTAGTACTCGTGCAGGTTGTGCGCCTCGGCTGACCGGTGATGGAAGCCACGCTCTCCCCACATGAGCCACACCAGCGCCTTGCCAGACTGTGTCAAGTAGCTGTCAAGAAGGTCACGACGAAGATAGCTGAAAGAGCCACTGATCTGTGAGCCATACTCGCCGACTTCGCGGTACAGGGACGCCACGCCTGCAGCATCGTGCAAGTCCCATTTGTTGGCGCGGTACCTGAGACTCAACGCCTCACAGAGCCATTTGGAGGGCAGGGACGCACCGCTGCTCTGGTTCATCACGCTGTGATAGCTCTCCCAGTTGTACTTCTGCACTGGGATGTCGACCGCGACGCCATTATTTGACCACCGATCAGCGGACACCATGTATTCGGCGCGGTCGCCCTCTTGCTCATCAGCGACAGGCAGTCCCGGAATCGAGGAGAAAGGCATCTCCCCCGCATAGGTGTAGTAGTAGCTTGGCTCTTCCGGAATGGCGTCATTGCCGGGGTATTCGAGGCCAGTGAACAACGTGCACAGGCGGTCGACTTCTCCGCTGTCCACGAGTACACCTCGGAGGAATGTGAAGACCTGTCGGTCATCAGCGGGAGCGTTCTGTTCGAGGAACCCGTCAAGTACGACCCACGGCCCCGTTAGTCCATCAATCTTCGCGATTTCGAGGATGCCGCGGTAGTCTGAGTGCAGACCTCTCAACATCCAGTCGCCAGGACCCGTAGGCTGACCGCTGAACAAGTCTGGGAGCGGTAGGTCGATACTCTCGGCTTCGAGCGGGAACGTCGGGTCGATGTCCGCATCTGAGGGGCGAGCGCTGCGCTCGTCTGCAAGGAGGCCCTGCGCGTACCGGATACCCCACATCTCGAAGTAAGCGATCCAGCCGTACTTTTTCCCGTATCTGTCGACCTTGTGCTTGTCATTTCCCATACGAGGGCCGGAGTTCATTTGCCGGTCAGCAGCTTCGAACTGCTCGGGGTCATAGCCAAGCACCAGCATTCGCGAAACGATTGCCGGCAGCACCCGCTGGTATTCTGGGTTGCGGTCGTCGTAGTTTGACCGACCTGGAATCAGTCTCCCCATCGTGTAGTTGCCGAAGTCCATTCGAATCGCCGCGCGCTTCGCACGTTCGATCACCTCTTGGTCGTACTGCGGCATGTTCTCAAACGGACTTGGCAATTGGCTAAACGGTGGAAGTAAATGAGCTGCCTCGTCCTCAGACAGGCAGGCGGGATCGACCATCCTTGCGATAGCAATCGTTCCCAGACAGTACTGTTGATATAGGGCGTGCCAAGTGGGATGCGCCGCGCCAGGTGTGAACATCGCTTGATAGATCTCACGAGCAACTCTAGGCAGTACTTCACGCATCTCCACAGCATTGATATCCGACCAAGTGGTCAGCGCCGCACCGTAGGCTGCGGCGAACATCCGCTCAGGAACGTATGGGTCTGAAACGGAAATTGCCTCAATTGCCAGCCGGAAAAACTCTGCAGGCCGCTTGATGGCGAACTCATACAGAGTCTTGGTGGCTACGTCGCGCAGGCCTCTCGACGTTGACGTCAGCGTCCACATCGCCCAGCGGGCTCGCCGAATCTCTCGCTCGTCTAGGTCACACGATTTCCATCTGGACGACAGGAATTTGAAATCGTCTTCAATTTCCTCAGACCTCTCGCGAATCCACTCAGACCAGAATAGATCGCGCTGCCTATTGGGCATGGCCAAGAGCACTCCGTGCAAGAAGTCCATGTCAAACGGATGCGCTCGCGCCGCCCTGGTACTCCGAAGTCTCTTGAAGGCAAACTGTGCAAACTGCTTCGACTCCTGCATTGCGCGCGCGAACCGTTCCACCGTTTCCCGCCCGATATGTCTTGGGTCTGATTGCGCTGTCAACAACAGGGCGTTCAAGATGAGGTTCTCATCCGTCAAGTCCTGCCAAAGCTGGCGCCAGCCAGGGCGTTGCGGATACAGGCCTACCAAAGCTCGGAACACGTCAAAAGCGAAGGTATGCGACCCAGGCTTACTGAATTGGAACTGCGCGCGTCCTTCATCGCTTTGCAGCCACTGTGCCAAGGCCGACCTGGCAAGCAGGTGGCGCGCCATCATATGTCCGGCCATTAGGTCGTATGCAAACGCGATCCCTTGGCCGCCGTCTTCAGAAGTCGTTCGAACGAGAACACCTTCGGACTCCAGCGCGCGAATGACGCTGGCGTCCCAGCGACCCACGTCTCGAACTGCCGTCCGTGCAGCTTGAAACTCCACACCTCTCGTGTTGCCCTCCCAGAGGAGACCCGCAATCGTCCGCAGCGCATCTTGCACTTCCTCCTGATAGACGCGATGCGCTATCGGTGACAGTTCGGCGACTCGTTCGGCGACCTTGTCGAAATGCTCTTCGAACAGGCTTGTGAGCGAACTGGGCAGCGCCTCCACCCCGACAAAGTGCTGGCGACGAGGGTTCGCCACCTCGCAGAAAATTTTCAGCGTCAACGGATGCTGTAAGAACTCGATTGGCAGATCCGCGTCAGTGGCGTCGATCTTGTAGTATTCAAAGTACTTGTCGATGGCCTTCTGAGGGTCTTCCTGGAACCCGTTGTGTTCAACTTGAGGAAATTCCTCCGGCAGGCACATCTGCGCGAACTCATTGCGCAGCGTGACAAGCAGCAGGACATACGGAAAGTCCTTAAGAAGCTCATTCGCCCGGGAGAGCTCATCCCTCCAATTTCTCGGGTCCTCCGCCTCATTCAGGCCGTCAATGACGATGGGGATGCGCTTGCCCACGCGCTGACCCGCCGCATCTACGGCCTCTACAAGCTGGTCGAAGCTCTCCGCTGGCCTGCCAGAAATCTTGAAGGCAGACACGAGATCGTCAAGCCCCTGGCCTACATGAAGATTCTTGCCTAGCAGCAAGACGCCTCCGGGAAATTCTTCGTCCGCCTGCGTTACCTTGACGGCAAGCTCTGATTTTCCTTCACCCGCAGCCGCAAGCACGGCAAGGGCTCGAACACCGATAGACCGTTCCAGACTTCGCAGCGTCGAGGAAACTGCGTAGATGTCCGCGACCAGATTCGCAGCTAACGGAGCTCCGTCTGAACGCGCCCCGCGCAGCTTCGAGAGCAGCCTGTCGTAGCGCACCGGCCGCGAAGGATTCGCCGCCAGTATCTGTTGTACAGAGTCGAAGTCACCCTTGCCGAGCGCCGAGTGCAGGTTATCAAGCAGGTCTGCCAATCCGGTGGCTCGAGCCAAAAGCGAGTCGACTTCAGCCTTGATTTCAGTTTTGAGCTGCTTCGTCAGCGGAGCAATATCCGTGCAATTCCCCTTGAGGTCACTTGAGAGCTTCTTCAGTGATGTCCACGCGCTCTGGCCGCCAAGACGCCTGAGTACTATTTCCTCGGCCCCAACGACAACATGAACTTCTGGCTGGTATCGGCGCTTGAATGGAGCGGCAGCGAGCCTGCATTGCTCAGCAAGTAGAGCAGGCGTCAGTACGAGCTCGCCGAAGTAGGTTTCTCGAAGTAGCGCTCCTGGTCCGACCAAGAGATTTTCTATGTCCGTTGCCGACAGCAGCTCCAACTTCAACTCGGGGAATCGGTCTTTCTCAAGCGCGAAGAACCACTCTTGATCACCCTTTGTAAGCGTGTGGTGTGTCCAAAGCTTCCAATCGGTCACACCTGGGACATGCTTGCGCGTCTTCTCCATGCCCTCGATGATCTTGCTGCGGCGAGAGGCTCCCAAGCCTTGTCCGTTCGCCAGCTCATACCATTTGCATTGCCAACCAATCCAGCGTGGAGGCTTTCCGAGATCACAAGACTCCGTCAGCTGAAGATGGAACTCCACGCCAGGCTGGTTTGCGAGTTGTTTGAAACGACCGAAGCGCCCGTAGTGTCGGCGCACCAAAGATCGGCAAAGCTTCTCAAAGTTTTCGTCCGCTGCTCCGGGTAGCTTACTGAATACATCCCAATTTGCCTCAGGCATCGGCGCTTTCTCTGTCAGTTGGCATCGTCGGAATCGGACGGGTAGTCGTGCGCCGAAAAGACTTCGACCTTCGCTCCAGCGTCGATGAAGAGCTTCACGAACGCGGACACTTCGGCCTCATCAGTCGTGACAGTGATTTGATCGCCTTCACGCTTGAGGTGATGATCAGATACCAACTGGCCGAGATCAGCGGGCCCCAAGGTATTGAGGTTAAGGCTACGCAGCAACGAGAGCATGTCATCTGAAAATCTCTGGTCCTCTGGCTCACCAAAAGAGACGGAGTGGCTGTCATCTTTTGAAGCCTGAGCGCTGAGCCTGTCGATATCCTTCTCGACCTTCTCTGCGTCTTGCGCTCGCTTGAACCTCCCGATGAGAACCAGGTTCATCGAGTGCTCAGACCCGTATCCGTTCCAAATCTTCATGATTGCGTCTCTCCACTGATCTCTAAGGTACTTCGGAGTCGCTTAAGCGCCGACAGAACGCCGGTGTCTCCTATCTTCGCGCCGGCGGGCGAGTAAGAACTCGCGCGCAGCCTGCCGGACGCATCTATGTGAGCATAAGCCTGAAGGCCTCGCTCATCGGGGAACGGGTTGCACGTAGGCAGTCCTGAGGCACCTGCCTCACTGACCGCAAGGCGAACCTTGCCTCTGTAGTTGGAGACCCAGTCTTGAAGCGCTCGGCTGACCACTTCATCTATGCTTGCTACCGCGGTGGTTGCCTGCTGAGGAAGCAGTAGCAATTCGCTAGCCCCAACCTTTTGCGCGAGTTCGCTCATCGCATCAAGCTCTGCAACCGTGCGCTCGTTTACCACGACGTTGATCCCAAAGGGCGACAAGGTTGCAATCGACTCCATGCCTCGGAGCAGGTTGGCGAACTGCTTTCCGCGCTGTTCTTCATAAGTGCGACCGACCCCGTCAACGCTAATGCGTGCGAAATGGATCGAGCCCTTGAGGCGATCGACCAGCTGCGGTGTCAATCGATGACCATGAGTCGTGAATGTGACCGCGAGCTGAGTTTCTCCCGCGGTTCGTTTGCAAATGTCGACGAAGTCAGGATGCAGGGTAGGTTCGCCGCCGCCAAATCCTACGCCGAGGCACCCCTCCGTATCCAACTCCTTTAGCCAGCTAAGCACCTGGTCAGCATGCAGTGAGGCCTTGTGCTTCGGCGCGTAGCAGTAAGTGCAGTGAAGGTCACAGACATTAGTGAGCGCAATAGACACCTGCCTGGGTGACGTCGACCAAACCGTCTCTTCTGGGCGCAACTCGTCTAGCAGGACGTTCAGGCCTGAAAGCCGATTAAAAAGATGCATCCCGTCTGGGCCGATTCTTGACTTCATAAGACATTGTCGCCGAAAGCAGTTCCGGATTGAGTAGAAAGGCCCGTGTCTCCTTGTCATAGGGGATCTGAAGCGAAACGGCTGGGCAGACTGGAGGTCGATAAAACCGACCTCAATATTGTACTCCGGTCTCCCATTTCATCATCAACTCGATGTTGGCGGTGCCTGTCGCGAGTTGAGTCGCCGCATTGGCCGCTTGCATGCAGTCGTGTGCGTGGAAAACAGTTGATCCCGGTTCGTGCACCAATTGGTTACGGCGCTTGCGAAGTATGTGTACCAGGTTGGCAATGTCGGCTGGAATCAATCCGTTTTCACGGAGCTCATTGACCATTTCGCTGACTGGAATGGGGCGCCCGCCTGTTTGCGGTCTTCGGCCAACAAGGGCCTTGATGGAAGACTCGATCACAAACCATAGAAGCGTGAAAGAGACCTTGTAGTCGCTGTTTTTATATGCTGACTTCGCCTTTGCAACGAACGATAGTCTCTTCACCAAGTCGGCGTCTTTCGACACGAAAGTAAACCTATTGAGAGCGTCTAAAATCACCGACTTTTTGATCACGCGCCAAAGCCCCAAGTCATCGAGCGTCTCATTGATGGATAACGATGTCTTCATTCCGCCAGCTATCCAAGCGGCTAAGTCGCGTCGTGCGCGTAGAGGCGACCAACGTTGCGGATCTCTCCGATTGACCGCCGAGCCATCCAGGAAGCCAACTCTGCAGGTATCGGAGATCGATAGAGCATTGGCAATGGCTTCCTGCGAGATCGTGCACTTGAGTGACTCGGACTCGATGAGGAGTAACAAGGTATTCGCGTAATCCAAATGTTCATCCCACCACTCGATAGACTCGTTGAGCTTGCTGGGGTCGCCCATGTTGGGTGTGGACGTCGCTAGATGCTCCATTCTGAGAAGCACCAGGCCATCGATACACACGAGTGCTCTAAATGTGTCGTTTGCCGTTTGAACGGCGATTTCGGGAATGATGCCCGTCAACCGATGTGCGCCTTGAAGGTTGTAGGGGTCAATCGCCTGATCGACCCAGAACCCTTCAGATGTATAGAACCCGACAAACGTCTCCATTTGCTTTAGCTGGGCATCCATCCGCTCTTTGGTCATGCTTTCGAGTTCGTGCATTTCGATCCGGGATCGATCCATATAATGTGGTCTATTCCTCGCGATTAGCAGGTAAGGACACCCAATAGCTCGATCTTATTGTTTGAGAGCCATTTGTGTTCGATTGAATTGAAAAACTCTCTGCCGCGGCTGAAGACGGAAGGCACTGTTTGCTTAAGATGATTGATCCTCGCCACTTTTTTCGCGCAGCACCTCGACCAGCTCGGCCATCGTGATTTTTCCCTCCACGTACAGACGGACGCGCTCCCTCGCTTCGGCGCTGCGGGTTAAGCCCTCAAGGCCGACATTGGCGAGAGCGAAATCTGCAGACTCCTGACGGTGAGCGCGTTCTTCGGGCGTAATGGTTCGGGCGTAATGGTTACGGTCAGCGTGGCCACGCCCCCCCTATACCTCCAGCGGAATTGCTGTGTGGTCAATGTTAAAACGAGAAGATGATTTTAGCCCTTTAGTCTTCAGCGCGAGCCAGTTGGGGTTGAGTAGTGAAATCTACGTGGACAGCGCTATAGCGAAGCTCGACGCCATCGTTGTTCTGATCAACTACGCCGGCATCGATGAGCGCGCGGACGTCGCTGTAGACAGCCTCCACGTCGCGGTCGACCAGCCGAGCCACCCCGCGAAAGCTGAGCGTACCTTCGCCTGCCATCAATTCGAGGATGCGGACACGGTTCTCCGTGAGCAGCTTGACTAGCTCGCTTGCCTTCTGAAAGACGATGTAATGACCTTGGTTCTGGCCCTTGGCCGCTGCGATGAAGCGTGCGCGCGAAGCGCTGCGGGATGAAACGGAAATGGTGACCGTGTGATTCGTCCCCGCCTGCTGCGCCTGTGCCTGGTGCGACGTGCCAGCGATCGCCAGGAGGCCCATGGCCGCTAGGTTCAAAGCTTTCATGGGATTCTCCTCCGGTGGATCCCGGGGTCAGAGTAATTACTCTGACCCCTTTCCAATGCCGCCCCCCCCTCCGTTGATAACCAGATGAACCCGGCCAAGTGACGGCCGTGTGTTCTTGCGTTACTACCAGCACATTCGCTATACCGAACTTCGCACTAGCCTTATTTCCAAGCTAGGGAAATCAGACATGGGCGACCTCGACGCACACTTCCGAAAATTCAGGCGTGAGCTCAGTTCCGGCACGGTGTCGCTTGCCCTGCTGGCCATCCTCGCCGCGGCGAGTGAGCCGATGTATGGCTACCAGATCGCCAAGCGCTTCGAGCGCAGCGGCGATGGCGTGCTTATCGGCAAGCAGAGCGCGCTGTATCCGGTGTTGCGTACGCTCGAGGGCAACGGCCTGCTCGACAGCCATGTCGAACCCTCCGACACCGGGCCGCCGCGACGTTATTACCAGATCAATGCGAAGGGCCGCGAGGCGCTGCGCGACTGGGCTTCGGCCTGGACTTCCACCCGCGACTTCGTCGATACCGTGCTTGAGGACGTGAAATGAATGCTGCCAATGGGCACTACCCCACCACCATCAAGCGGTACCTCGACCAATTGCGCAAGGCGCTTGAAGGTTCCGATCCCGCACTCGTGCAAGATGCCCTCTACGACGCAGAGGATTACCTGCGTTCGGAAATGAACGAAAACCCCGGCAAATCCGAGGCGGAGATCATCGGCATGGTCGCAAGCAGCTACGGCGCTCCGGACGAAGTGGCGGATATCTACCGGGATACCGAGGTCAAAGTGCAGACCGCACTACGCCCGCCTGCTCCGCGCTGGACCACACCCTGGGGGAAATTCTTCGGCGTGGCGGCGGACTTCCGCAGCTACGGCGCACTGTTCTACATGCTGCTGGCCCTGGTCTCGGGAATCTTCTACTTCACCTTGATGGCCGTGGGCATGTCGTTGTCGCTGGGGCTTTCGGTACTGATCATCGGCATTCCCATCATCATCCTGTACTTCGGCATCGTGCGCGTGCTGTCACTGGCGGAGGGACGCCTGGTGGAAGCCATGCTGGGTGTGCGGATGCCACGCCGGCCGCTGTACGCAAACCGTGACGACCGCCTGATGACCAGAATCAAGGGCCTGTTCACCGATCCGCGCATGTGGTCCACGCATATTTACTTCTTGCTGATGCTTCCGCTGGGTATTGCCTACTTCACCATCTTCGTGACGCTGATCGCCCTGGTCGTCAGTTTCATCGGCCTGCCGTTGGCCGCCTGGACAGGCTTTGCCACATACAACCTGGCCCAGAATTCCTGGATTTTCATGCACGTTCAGATGTTTGGCATCGATGGGGCTGCCGGTACCGCGGCACTTATCGGCTCGCTACTCTTTGGCGTGCTGCTGATGTTCGGCACCCTGCACCTGGCCCGCGGTATCGGATACCTGCATGGCCTGCTGGCAAAGCATCTGCTGGTGGCGCCGGCGCGGTAAGCCGCCCAGCCGGGGTCAGAGTAATTACTCTGACCCCCAACTTCGCGACAGCGAATCAGGCGGCGCCGAATGGATCGGGAATAACGCGCAAATCGATCGGCTCCCCGGGAACCAGGTAGTTGTCGTACCAGATAGGTGGCAGCAATCGTGCATCCCGTATCCATGCCTTGACGTCGGCCATCGCCAGCAATGCCTGCGTCCAAGCTTCGATGGCATCCCGTGACGGAACCACCGGGTCGTGAGCGACAAGACGCACGACGGTCGGCACCAATACCAGGTCGGCCAGCGACAGGTTTCCAAAAAGAAACGGGCCGCCACTGTCGGCAAGGTACTTGGCGAGAACGGCAAACAGGCGCTCGCACTCGTTCGTCTCGGTGGCGGTGAGGCTGCGCTTTTCAGGATAGAAGGCGCTCTCGAACGAAATACGGGCGCAGATATTCGATAGCCCACCGTGCTGCCAGGCCAACACGGATCTCGCCTGGGCTCGTTGCATCGATTCAGAGGGCAACAGGCGCCCGCCGCACACCTCGTTGGCGTATTCCATGATGGCCAGCGAATCGTAGATCGCGATTCCGTCCACCACCAGTACGGGCACCATGGCAGGTGGCGAAAAGCGGCCAATCGCTTTGAGGTTGGCAAAGCGCTGCGGCCGCCGGATATCGACGATCTCTTCCTCGAAGTCGATCCCTGCCGCGCGCAACGCAAGCCAGGCTCGCATGGCCCAGCTCGATGCGTTCGGAGTTCCCGAATACAGCTTGGGTCTGGTCACGTTGGGTCCTCTGGGCGGGTCTGCGTAGGCGCTTTATCCATTCTCCAGGGACCGGCGACAAAATGCACTGTGCGGCGCGCAAAGTCGCTTCCGCACGCGCCACCGATCCCAAGCGCAAGAAACGGGGTTTCTCCGGTCACCTGAAAACCTACCTTGTCCGGTGAGGGCCCTGCCCTCTCTTTTCACCCCATCGGATAAGGATTTGATCATGTCGAAAGAAGAACAGAACAAGGCCATCGTCGGCCGCTGGTTCAATGATTTCTGGGGCGAGACCTGCAACCTTGCCATCGTCGATGAACTTGCCTCGCCCGACATGCTTCTGCAGTACTCCCTGCACGAGCCGCGCCGGGGCCATGAGGACATCAAGGATTTCATGACGGATTTCCGCAGAGCGTTCCCGAACCTGAAGTTCTGGGGCGCCGCTGATCTCATCGCCGAGGGTGATTACGTGGTGGGCCGATGGGAAGGTGGTGGCACGCACACCGGTCCGGCTTTCAGCGACTTCCTGGCCGGTTCCCTTCCCGCAGCCACGGGCAGGAAGATGCATTTCACCGGGACCACGGTGCTTCGGCTGAAGGAAGGCAAGATCGTCGAGGAGATCGGGCTGGATGACGGCGTTACGGCGCTTACGCAGCTTGGCTTGATCAAAGTGGCGTAACGCGTTCGATTGAGCTTCTTTCAATTGAAAATTGCCACTCAACTTTGAGACTGTTCGTATAGATTTGCCTCGTCGCGTGAGCGAAGATCTACGTGTTGTCGGCATGCCGGCAACCGGGCGTCAGAAACCCGACCCCCCAGATCGACTACCGCAGGTAACTCCTGCGGTAGTCGAGGCCATTCCGCCTTCGGGCGGGCAGCCAGGCGGGCGCAAGCCCGGCCGTTCTGTGGGCGGATTTCTGACCCTGGCTGCCTGCCACCTTTTGTGGCATGAATCGGCCCTCCAGCGGAGGGATAGCTGGAAGACTCCGGCCACATCGGGAGAACGATCAGCCCTCCACCCGCAACCTCGATGCCAACTCCGCACCCCCTTGCCGCTGCTCAAGCACGTCCCACAGCGTTTCCGCGTCACCGTCAATCAGCACCTGCCAGGCGGTCCGTCCATCGAGAGCACGTTGCGGCTGGCTCATCCACTGGGCGGCGCGGCGCCGATCGCCGAAAACCATCAGCATCATCTGGGCCAGGGAGCCGTTGCGCTGTTCGAGAGCGTCGAATCCAGCGAGCAGCGCCGCATCGCGGAGCGCGCTGGTTCGCTCGATTTCCTCGCTGACGGACTCGAAACTGGCGGCGGTGTGTGGCATGGAAACTTAACCTGGCAGTGGGCGCTATGTGCACCCAAATCTTGCCAGCCACAAACCAGCCTAAACATGATGCCCGTCAAGCTTCTGGGCCCGAACACGCCAACGGGCTTTTCCCTTACGATGGCACCCCCTCGCTTTTTGCCGTATTCGCGGCCCCCGGAGCTTTTCATCGTGTCGCACTATCCCGGTCCCCTGCTGACACGCCCGAACGCCGAAGCCCTGGTCGCGGCACGCGATGCAGGCCTGGCCACATGGACGGGGTCCCTGGACCTGGGCCGCTCCCAGGCAGACGCCACGCTTCATCGCGACAGCTGGCAATGGCGTGACAAGCACTATTCCTATCCAGGCAGGATCAAGGACCGGACGATCTACTACTGGGACGGCGAGGACTTCGAGCCGGTGTCGCGTTTCTCCGGCTCCCTGATCAAGCTGGTCCCCACCGAGTGGGGCGCGCCCACGTTCGAGATCGACGGCATCAAGATGCTGCCGACGTCGAAGGAATCACCCGTGGACGACGCGCGGCGCAAGGTGGCGCTGATCGAAGCCCGCGGCAAGGTCGTGCTCGATACCTGCGGTGGCCTTGGCTACTTCGCCGCCTGTTGCCTTGAAGCTGGTGTGGGCAATATTCAATCGTTTGAGAAAAACGAAGACGTATTGTGGCTGCGTACACTGAACCCGTGGTCGCCTGATCCGGACGCGCCCGTCAACAGTGGCCGGTTGACTCTCACCCATGGCGACGTCTCCGAAGCCATCACGCAGGTTGCAAGCGCTTCCATGGACGCCTTGCTGCACGACCCGCCGCGCTTCGGCATTGCCGGCGAGCTCTATTCACAAGCATTCTACGATCAACTGGCGCGGGTGCTGCGCAGCGGTGGCCGGCTGTTCCATTACACCGGCAGTCCCAACAAGCTCACCAGCGGCCGTGATGTTCCCAACGAAGTGTCCAAGCGGCTGGAGAAAGCCGGCTTCAAGGCGCAGTTGGCCCTGGATGGTGTACTCGCCATTCGACGCTAGCCGCCTTATGGTATTCCTCTCCCCACAAGGAATTCCCATGCGAACATTCGGCCTCATCCTCGCATCGATCGCCGTGGCGACCCTCTCCGCGCCGACGGCGGCCGAGCCGGTCGCTCTGCAGGTGGACTGGTCCAGGCCCGTGGCGACATCGAAGGCCATAGCCACCTTGCAGGTTGTAGTGAACCCAGGCCTGGCACGCGGCGGCAAACTCCACGACGTGGCCTTCAAGGCACTGAAGGACATCCAGGCCGATGATGTGCGCTACGTGCCATGGCTACCCTACCCGCGGCAGGCTGTGGCGGAACTTGAGCCTCCGACAAGCGAAGGCACCTCATGGGATTTCACTCTTCTTGATCCCGCGCTCGAGGACTTCATGGCCGCCACCGCCGGTCATCCGGTGGTGCTCAATTTCAGCACCATGCCTGCGTGGTTGTGGCGGACCGATAAGCCGGTGACCTATCCGAAGGATCCGGACAAGGCGTTCTGGGATTACACCCAGGGCACCCGGATCAAGGACCCGACCTACAAGCAGGCGGCGGACTACTACGCACGACTGCTGGCCTGGTACACCAAGGGCGGCTTCACCGATGAGCACGGAAAGTTCCATGCCAGCAAGCACCATTACAAAGTGGCCTACTGGGAGGTGCTCAACGAGGTCGATTCCGAGCATCACTGGACACCGCAGGAGTACACCAAATTCTATGATGTCGTGACGGCGGCCATGCGCAAGGTGCAGCCGGACCTCAAATTCGTCGCGATCGCCTCGGCCGCTCCCCGCACGGAAAGCGAGATATTTGAGTATTTCCTCAACCCGAAGAATCACGCGCCGGGTGCACCGCTGGATTTCATCAGCTATCACTTCTATGCCACGCCGGCGTCCGGCCAGCCGATGGCGGCCAACCAGTACACCTTCTTCGACCAGGCCGACGGCTTCCTTTCAGCCACGCGCTACATCGAACAGATCAAGCACCGGCTGTCGCCGGAGACGAAGACCTCGCTCAACGAGCTGGGCTCGATCCTGGCCTCGGACGATGACAGCAATAACGGCGCGCCCGCGGTGGATGAACCGAAAGATTACTGGAACCTTTCCGGCGCGCTTTACGCTTACTTGTATGCGAAGACGGCGGCGATGGGCATCGACGTGGTGGGTGAATCCCAGTTGGTGGGTTATCCCACGCAATACCCCTCGGTGAGCATGATCAATTACCACACGAACGCGCCCAACGCGCGCTATTGGGTGTTGAAGCTGCTGAAGGACAACTTCGGTCCGGGCGACCAACTGGTTGCCAGCGCATCGAGCAGCAGCGCTGTCTTTACCCAGGGCTTCGTGACCGGCCACGGTCGAAAGCTGTTGTTGGTCAACAAGCGGCAGACACCGCAGACAGTAAAGCTTGGCCAGGCAGCCGCGACCATCAGCTATGTCGCGCCGAGCACCGGGGACCACGCACCAGAGACCCGAAATCCGGGCAACGAAGTAACCCTTGAGCCGTTTGAGGTGGCCGTGGTCAATTTCAACTAATGTAGGCTTTCTCCCTCCCCCGGAGCACCGCCATGACCAAGTCCCCGCACCCGGACCTCGACGAGGCCTTCATCGCGCGACAGCACGACCGCCTGGTCAAGCTTCGCCGGCAACTGACAACATCCGCCGACGCCACCGCGGTCGAAGGCGGCGAAGTGCAGGAAGCTGCCGGCGACGAGCCCATGGACGGCGGCGACGATGGCGACCGGCTGGAGCAGCTTGCCAATGAAGAAGCCTTGCTTGCCCGCGGTGAACAGCGCGTGGCCGACATCGACCGCGCACTGCAGAAGATCCATGATCACACTTATGGCCTGTCGGACGGGAACGGCAAGCCGATAGCACGCGCCCATCTGGAGGCAGTTCCCGAGGCGCTTTACACCACGGAAGAACTCCGCGCGCGGGAAAAACATTCGTAACGTGCCTGAACTGCAAGCGGCAAGATTTCCATGGACTCGCTGATCACCGCTGCCGGGCGCGCCCTGGCGGCCGGTGATCCGCTGGGCGCGCTCAATCGCGTGGCCTTGCGCAACGATCCGCCGGCACTGGCGTTGCGCGGCATCGCCATGGCGCAGCTTGGCGACTTCCCCAAGGCAAAGGCCTTGCTGCAAAGTGCCGCGCGTGCCTTTGGTGCGAAACAGGCCGTGGCCCGCGCGCGCTGCGTGGTGGCGGAAGCTGAAGTGGCACTGGCCTCGCGGGACCTTGCCTGGCCAGCCCACAGGCTCGACGCGGCGCGTGCAACGCTTCAGTCGCACGGCGACCTCATGAACGCCCAGTACGCCCGTTACCTCACGGT
>Ga0307510_10000232_pt1 | contig 49997 bp, 27 predicted proteins | sample 12_EM_MG_FD_207224 | JGI IMG/M metagenome (GOLD analysis project Ga0307510, IMG submission 207224) | Populus trichocarpa ectomycorrhiza microbial communities from riparian zone in the Pacific Northwest, United States - 12_EM | ecosystem: Host-associated > Plants > Roots > Unclassified | place... | reverse complement strand
AAGTTGCCGATCCAGACGATCAGCACGTACGGGCCGAAACTCCCGGCCGTCCAGGCGTCGCGGAAACTCCACGACGTACCCGTCTTCCAGTACACCGGCAGACGCGATGGCTGCGCCGTCACCACATCATCCGGGCGCGGATTCTGGCGCAGGATGTCCATGACCATGAAGCTGGCTTCCTCGCTCAGCATCCGCGTGCCGGGCGACATCGGATCCGTCGATAGCGTGCGCAAGGCCTTCAGCTCACCCCGGTTGGCGAGCATCGCGTACAGGCCCGCCAGTTCCTGCATGGTCACTTCACCACCGCCAAGCACCAACGCCAGGCCATAGTGCTGTTCGCTCGCCATGCGGCTGATGCCAGCATCCTTCAGGAACTGGTACAGCGTGGGGTTGTTCAGCCGCGAGGCCACGTACACCGCGGGAATGTTGCGGCTGCGGATCAGCGCCTGCGTGGCCGTGACGGGGCCCAGGAAGCGTCCGTCGAAATTCTCGGGTGTATATGGACCGAACGCCGACGGCACATCGCGCAGCACCGTCTGAGGATGCAGCACACCCTGGTCGAAGCCGAGGCCATAGATGAAGGGCTTGAGCGTGGACCCGGGCGAACGCTTGGCCTGGGTGCCGTTGACCTGCCCCTGGATCGACGAATCGAAGTAGTCGGCCGAGCCCACCATGGCCTTGATGCCCATGTCGCGGGTATCCACCAACAGAGCCGCCGCGTTGCGGATGCCACGGTCGCCGCGACGGGCCACATAGCTGCGCAGCTGGCGCTCCAGGCTGTGCTGCAGGCGCAGGTCCAGCGTAGTCGTCACGCGCATGTCCGAGCCACCGGTCATGCGACGCGTGGCCAGCACCTGTTCGACGAAGTGCGGCGCTTCGAAGGGCAACTGCGAAAGCGGGCGCAAGGCCAGCGGCAAGGCGAACAGCGGCCCTTGCGCGGCAGCCTCAGGATGGATCCTCACCCACCGCTCGAACAGGCGGTTGCGCGACACGCTGAGCCAACGATTGATCACCGCATCGCCGCTTCCGCCCGTGGCCTGCAGGCGTCGCGTCGGGTCCTGCGGAATCACCGCCAGGGCCAGTGCTTCGGGAAGGTTCAAGGCGGAGGGCGACTTGCCGAAGTAGGCAAGGCTCGCCGCGCCCACGCCTTCGACGTTGCGTCCGTAGGGCGCATAGTTAAGATACGCCTCGAGGATGTCGTGCTTGGAGTAGCGCAACTCCAACATCATGGCGGCCCACGCCTGATGCAGTTTGCCGCCGGGCGTACGCGTGTTGAGCCCATACATCAGCCGGGCCAGCTGCATGGTGATGGTGGACCCACCCTGCGGGTTGCCATGGCGAACGTAAGTAACCCAGGCACCGCGCGCCAGGCCCCAGGCGTTGACACCAGGATGCCAGCGGAACCAGCGGTCCTCGTGCAGCAGCACGCCTTCGACCACGGGCGGAGCGATGTCCTCCAGCGGCACCCACAGGCGATAGCGCTGGTCGCTGGCTAGCGTCAGGCGCAGCAGGCGTCCATCCTGGTCGTAGACCGCCGTAGATGAAGGCAGCCATTGGCGAAGCGGCTCGTGCGGCCACAGCCGGAACCCGACGGGGACGGCACAGACCAGCAACAACGCCACCAGGATGTTGTGCCAACGGGGAAGACGCAGGCGTTTCATCGACCTTCATCGGGGGGTTGCGGGGTCAGAGCAATTACTCTGACCCCGCGGACACCCGGCATCGCTCCTATTTGCTTCGCACGACGTCGATCGTCATGCCACCGGCCGAGCGTGCCTGCACGCTGCGGTCGTACAGCGATTCACCATAGGCCGGCGGCACGATGTAGTGCCCGGCGTTGGTGGCCTTGATGCGGTAGACGAATTCGCGAACGTCCGTGGTGGCCGTGCCGTAGATCACCACGCGGTCCTCGCGGATATCGGCGTACTCCGGTTTCCAGGTGGAGCTGGCAAGGCCGATCGGCGCGCGCCAGGCGGCTGGCGCCGGGGCGGCGTCGGCATCGCTACTGCCCTCGTCCTGCGCGGCATCCGCCGTGGGCGCAGCATCGGCCGGCGGCGGTTCGATCACCGGCTCGAAGCCACCGGGCAACAGGTCGACGATGGCAAGGTTGCCGATGCCGCTGTTACCGGTGGCGCGGATGCGCACGTGCACGTCCACTTCCTCGCCGATGGTGACCTTGTCCAGCGTCTTGCCATTGGTGTCGGTGTACTCGCGCACCACTTCCAGGCCGTCCTTGATCGGCGCGCCGGGCGCCGTTCGGTCGAAGCCGGTCTGGCTGGCTGCGTACCACGCCGTGCCATCGCTGTCGTTCACCAGGCGAAGGCGTGGCGCGGCTGCCGACCACGAGCCCTGCAGCACGCTGCCGTTGGTGCTGCCGATCGACTTCACGGCACCGTTGGCGGCCACTTCGTTGATGGTGAGCTTGGACAGGTCGCCCGCGGCGTTGGTGGCCCAGGCGTCGAGCGCAAGGATGGTCATGGCCGAGGACAGCGTGTTGTAGTGGCCCTTGCCGATGGGACGGACCAGGTTCTCCACCGCCTGGGGCGGCAGCGCCTTGGCGCGATCGGGGAAGTGCTTGGCCAGGATGTACAACACCGAGGCGTCGCGGATCACCGAGTCGTAGTAGTAATCGTAGCTATAGGGTTCGTCCGCCGGGGTGCGCGTGAGCTGCTTCAAGGGGCCGGCGATCAGTTGCGCGGCCTGCTTGTCCTGATGGAGCTGCTGGTAACTTGCCGCCAGCCACGCCGCCGTGACATCGGACTTCCACTGCGGTGCGTACGCCTCTTCCAGGCGCCGCTGTACCGACGCCAGGTAGTTGGTGGTCACCGTGCCCTGGCGGGTGAGCAGGTAGATCGCATAGGCACGCTGGCGAAGCGACGCCAGTGAGTCCTCGCCTTCATTCGCGGCGATCTGGCGCAAGGCCCCATTGCCGGCATCGAGCATGTCCTGCGGAACGGCCACGCCGCGATCACGCGCTTCGAGCAGGTAGTGCACGGCATAGTCGGTGATGAAGCCGTTGGTGTCGGGCGTTGCCGCCCACAGGCCGAAGCCACCCTGCGCGTTCTGCCGTGCATGCAGGGTGTCGAACAACGCCGCCACGGGGTCGGTGGTGGATACGCTGCCGTCGGCATTGCGTGCCCGCGTCACCTTGCCAAACTCCGGACGCTTGCCAAGGATGAGGGCCGGCATGGCGCTGGAGATCACCTGCTCGGTGCAATAGTGCTGGAAGTCGACCAGGTACGCGGCAAGGCCCTGCGCCAGCACCACGGGTACCGTGGCGACCGACACGTGCCGCTGGGCGAAGGCGTCATACATCTGGCGCAGCCCCGGCAGGTCGATACGGGCATGGCTATCGATGCGGCCGATGTCCAGCTGCGTGCGCATGGGCGATGCCGGGCGCACCGAGGCATCCACGCTCTGCTTGGCCGACTTATCGCCATAGCTGGCGGTAAAGGTGAAATTCCCCGAGCCGAGCAAATCGGCGGCCTTCACGCGGAACAGCGCCACGCCCTCGCGCATTTCGCCCAGGCTGACCTGCTGGCTGGCCGCGCCCACCACCTGCAGCTGCGGCCCGGTCTTCAGCGATACGGTGACCGGCACTTCCTTGCCATTCAAGCCCGTGAGGTTGTTGGCCACGCCCACGCTCACCTCCACCTCGTCGCCCGGGGCAATCGTGGTGGGCACGTTGGGCGACAGCACGAAGTCGCCGCGCACGGTGGTGGATCCTTCGAAAGTGCCAATGCGGTCGGCGGCAACGCTCACCGCCATCACCCGCAGCTTGCCGTTGAAGTAATCGGGCACCTGGTAGGTGAAGTCGCGGCTGCCGTCCACGTCGACGATGCCCGACCAGTAGGCCACCGGCTTGTCGCGCTTGCGCTTGAAGGGATTGAGCTGCCGCCCGATGCCGCCGTCGGCATCGCCACCCGGCGCCGCCATCGACATCACCTTCTCGAAGTCCGGGATGATGAGGTCGAGGATCTGCGAGGTGTTCACTTCCAGCATGCGCTTGGCAAAGAAGAAGGTGAGCGGGTCGCCCAGCTTGTAGCGGGCCACCTGCAGGATGCCTTCGTCCACCGCGAACACCACCGCCTTGGTCGGCGTGGGCGAGGTCAGGTGGAAGGTTACCGTTTGACCGGGCTTCACCAGCGCGGGAGTTTCCACCTTGATGCCGTTGCGGCGGGCATCGAGGTTCACCGAGAACGGCACTACGCCGAAGCTCAGAGGGCTCATGAATATCTCATCCGAGGCAGGATCCCGGATGTACTGCACGTTGATGTAGCCGTTGCCCTCGAAATCCGCCGGCACCGTGATGTGCTGCACGGAGCTGGTGGTATCGGCATGGAACCAGGCGTGCGCGTACACCTTGTCGCGCTCGATGGTGATCAGGCCGCTACCGGCATAGGGCGCGCGGATGGCGATGTCCACCGCCTCGCCCGGGGCATAGTCTTTCTTCGACAGGGTGAGCTGAAGCTCGGCATTGCGCTCGAGCGAGCGCGATACGTTGGCGTCGCCCGCCACCGAGTATTCCACCCGGTTCAGTTCCTTGCCTTCGGCGTTGCGCACAACGAGGGCAAAGTTGCCGGGCTTGCCGGTGGGCAACGTGACGTCCAGGCCCGTGGCGGGAATCGTCAGCGCCTCTTCGCTTACCGTGGACTCGCGCTTCTTCGATTCGTACTTGAAGACGCCCGAATCCTGCTTGGTCAGCACCGATACGTAGCGGGTCTCGACGATGGCTTTCTTCAGATCCTTGACTTCGGTTTTCTTCGCCGACGGATCGATCGCCACCAGGTTGACGTTGCGTACGGCATCGCGGGTGACGTATTCAAGATTGTCCACGGCCTTGTAGCCGACGAGGAAATCGTTCGACGACACCATGCTCTGGGTGGCGGCGGCGACGCTGCGGCCGCCCTCGGCCTCGTAGGCCTTGGCCAGGAAATACAGCTGGTAGGTGGCGTCGGCGTACTTGGTGAGGTCCAGCGCGAACTCCGCATGGCCCTTGTCGTCGGTCTTGCCGTCCTGCAGCGATTCTTCGTAGCCCTCCTTGGCCCGGCGGATATCGTAGAAGTGATAGTCGGGGTATGAGCGGAATTGCGGGAAGGCCGGGCGCAGGGTGAGCGTGGCTTCCACGCGGCGGTCGGCGGCCGGCGTACCGAACAGGTTTTCCACGTCCACCACGGCTTTAAGCTGCGTGGGCTTGACCCAGCCTTCGGCGACGACCTGCGAAAGCTTCGCGGCCACCTTCATGCGGTCGGGCTGGAATTCCTTCACCTGCACGCTTCCGCTGCCGATCTGCGCGCCGGGCTTGCCGTCCTTGGCGATGTAGAGATTCACCGTCCAGTTGCCCGTCGGCGCGGTCTCGGCCGGGGTATAGCTCATCTCGGCGAAACCGGCTTCGTTCATTGCCACCGGTTCCTGGCGCACGCTGGTGCCACGCGGGTCCACCACCTCGACAAGCAACGGGATGCCCGCCACGCTGCGCGTCCAGGTGGCGGCACGGACGATCAGGCCCATGTGGAAGGTGTCGCCCGGACGGTAGATGCCCCGGTCGGAGAAAAGATAGGCGGTGAGCTGGCCCTGGCTGCGGGCATTGGGCTCACCACCGATGTCGAAGCGCGAGTAGTCGAGCTTGCGGTCGTAGGCGCCGATCGGCAGGAAGGAAAGATCCTCGCCCGAACGCACCACGTACATGGTCGGCTTCTTCTCGCGGTCGAAGCCCTTGAGGCTGGCAAAGTGCACCATGCCGTCGGCGGCCGTTGTCCCGGTGAAGAGTTCCTGGCCGTTCTCGGCCACCACCGATACCCGCGCGCCCGGCACCGGCGAACCGGTGCGGATGGACTGCACGAAGACATCCTGGCTGCCGTCGACCGATTGCTTGGCCAGCACGCCCAGGTCCGTCACCACCACCAGGCGCTCGTCGACAATGGAATTGACGTCCGCCGTGCTTTCGGCGCTGGCGTCGCCTTCCCCTTCGGCATCGCTTTCGCTTTCGCCTTCATCGCCATTGGCGTTGTCGGCGCTATTGTCACTGTTGGCGCGATCACCCACGGCACCGTTGGCGGCTTCCTCTTCCGCCTTGGCCTTGGCAGCCTCGGCCTTCTTCTCGGCCTTCTCGTCATAACCGGTGAGTTTCAGCAGGAATACGCCCTTCTTGCCCGAGGCCAGGTACTTGCCCAGGTCCACGCCCTCGTAGTGCGCCTTGCCAGGATCACCCGCGGGGAAAGAAGTTTTCTGCTCAAAACGGTCAACGATATGGTCGGAGGTGAGGCCGTACATCTGCGGCTTGGCGTAGGTACCGCCGTTGAGGCTCACCAGGTGCTGCAGCTGGTCCGGCTGCACGCGGCCGATCTCAAGCTTCATGCCGGGCATGTTGCGTGATACCACCGACACCCGCTTGGCGCCGGACATCGACAGCAGCGCGCCATCGGCCATGAAGCGCAGCAGGCGCGGGTAGTCGGGCACGGTGACCACCTGGGCCACGGGCTGGCCCAGCACGTAGCCACCGAAGGAGGTCAGGCCATTTTCCACGCGCACATAGATGCGCTGGCCGGGCTCCGCCTTGAAGCGGAAGCTTTGCAGTTCGGCGTAGTCGTTCTCGGTGGGAATGACATCGAGCTTCAGGGCATTGCCGCCCCTGAGCATCTTCTGGTCGACCTGGTCGATGGACCAGTCATCCGGAGGAGCGTCCTGGTCGTGCTGGCCGCCTGGCTGGTACTTGGGCAGCACCCAGGCATGCACGCGCTTGGCCAGGTCCGTATCGCTGACGGCGCCGCCGACACTGATCACCATGACCTGCTCGGGCTCGAACTTCTCGTTGTCGACCAGGCTTGCCGAGATGTCGTCGATCTTCAGGCTGTAGAGGCCCGGCACCTTGACGTCAGTGGTGAGCTGCTTGTCGGTGCCGTCGCCACCGCGCACGCTGCGCGTGCCCTTGTCCAGCACCAGGCGCACGGCGCTATCGTCGCGCGGCAGGTCCAGCGGCTGCGAATGCACATAGGCATTGAGCTTGCGCTCATCGTAGGTAACGGTGAACTTCAGGTCGCCGTCCTTGCCGCCCTTCGCATTCAGACGCTGCAATGCCACGTTCTTTTCGAACTGCGCCGGGTCCACCGGGTAATTGAAGGCCACCTGCACGATGGTCTTCTTCATGGTCGGGGTTTGCGGGTCCTGGTAGAACTCCCCGCTGGCGATGCGGGCGGTGAACGGCGCCGTATCGAAATCGAAATGGTCATCCGCCAGCACGATCTGCGGCGCGAACAGCTTGACCTTGTCGAAGCGTACTTCCACGTGCTTGCCCACCGGCCAGTCTTCGGCCGGTACGAAGCGCAGGGCGCGGTCGTTGTCCCAGGTCCAGGTACCGGCGAGCTTCGGCGACATGGCGATGCCGTCGGTTACGGGCTTGTGCAGGGCTTCGATCTTTGCCGCGGAACCTGAAAAACGCACGGTCAGCGGGTGGATGGTGATCGGGGTTTCGTCGTAGGCGGTGACGGCCGGAGCGGCCACTTGGAAGGTGACGCGATTGGGCTCCACGGCTTTGGGCCGGTTCTGCCACCAATGCCAGCCGAACCAGCCACCCACCAGCACCACCAGTACGGCGGCAACCGTGCCTGCGAACTTCAGCGGATGGCTGCGTGCCGCGTTGCCCGTCGCCGGTACCCAGGCCGGTGCCGACCAGCTCATCTGGCCGAATACCGGCCGGAGGATGAAGGCGAGCAACCAGGCCAGGCCACGCGCCAGGCGCAGCGGGAGGGAAGCAAGAAAACGCAGCAAGTCCATGATCGGTCCTGATCGATGCCCAACGTCATTCGCGGCGACGCCGCGTCCTAAGCGGGTACGCACCCATCCACCGCGAGCGCTGGCCCACGGCGGTTTGATGCACTACCTCATTCCCCAACCATCCTCGCCAAAAATTATGACGGGACCCAGGCAGCATTCTGGCATAGCGCCCATGACCTGGGGCACGCAGCGGCGTTACGCCCCGGGGTAAGGTTTCAGGCGCGTCCTGTCATCGACAACGCCACCGCCTCGGCCACGCGGATGCCGTCGATGGCGGCGGACATGATGCCGCCGGCGTAGCCGGCGCCTTCTCCCGCCGGGTACAGGCCGCGCGTGTTGATGCTCTGCAGGGAGTCGTCGTGCCGGCGGATGCGGATGGGCGAGGAGGTACGCGTTTCCACGCCCGTAAGCACCGCGTCGGCCATGGCAAAGCCACGGATCTGCTTGTCGAAGGCCGGGATCGCCTCACGCATGGCGGTGATGGCGTAGTCGGGCAAGGCGGTGGAAAGGTCGCCCAGGCGCACGCCGGGTTTGTAGGAGGGTTCCACGCTGCCGAGGGTGAATGACGCCCGGCCAGCCAGGAAATCCCCGACCAGCTGGCCCGGGGCGTCGTAGTTGCCGCCGCCCAGTTCGAAGGCGCGCGATTCGAACTGCCGCTGGAAATCCACGCCGGCCAGCGGACCACCGGGGTAGTCCTCCGGGGAAATGCCCACCACGATGCCGGCGTTGGCATTGCGCTCGTCGCGTGAGTACTGGCTCATGCCGTTGGTCACCACCCTGCCCGGCTCGGACGTTGCCGCCACCACGGTGCCACCGGGACACATGCAGAAGCTGTACACCGAGCGGCCGTTGGCGGCGTGATGGACCAGCTTGTAGTCGGCAGCGCCCAGCACATCGTGGCCGGCGCTTGGGCCGAAGCGCGCGCGGTCGATCAACGACTGCGGGTGCTCGATGCGGAAGCCGATCGAGAACGGCTTGGCTTCGACGAAGATGCCTCGTTCGTACAGCATGGCGAAAGTGTCGCGCGCACTGTGCCCGATGGCCAGTACGACATGGTCCGACGTCAGTTCCTCGCCCGATTCCAGCCGTACACCCTGCATGCGGCCTTCCTGCAGCAGGACATCGGTGACCTTCGTGCCGAAGCGAAACTCCCCGCCAAGGGAAATAATGCTGGCACGCATGCTCTCCATCATCTTCACCAGGCGGAAGGTGCCGATGTGCGGCTTGCTCACATAGAGGATTTCCTCCGGCGCCTCGGCCTTGACGAATTCGAGCAACACCTTCCTTCCGTAGTGCTTGGGATCCTTCACCTGGCTCCACAGCTTGCCATCGGAAAACGTGCCTGCCCCGCCCTCGCCGAACTGCACGTTGGATTCGGGGGTGAGGGTGCGGCCACGCCACAGGCCCCAGGTATCCTTCGTGCGCTCGCGCACGGCCTTGCCGCGCTCGAGCACGATGGGCCGGAAACCCATCTGGGCGAGGAGCAGCGCGCACATTACACCGCAAGGGCCGGTGCCGATCACGATAGGGCGTCGTGTTTCACCATCCGTGGCGTGAGCGACGAACTTGTAGGAGGTGTCGGGCGCCCGATTGACGTGCTGGCCTGCGTGCCGCGCAAGCACAGCGTCCTCGTCGGCGATATCCACGTCCACCGTGTAGACCAGCGTGATCGCCGACTTCTTGCGCGCGTCGTAGCCACGGCGGAAGACCGTGAAGCCACGCATCTTCCCTGCGTCCGCGCCAAGGCGCTTGCCGATCGCTCGCTCGAGGGCGTCGTCGGGGTGGTCGAGCGGGAGCTGGATGTCGGTGAGGCGAAGCATGGATGGCTGAGGGGCTATGGAACTGGAATTGTACTGCCTGCCGCGCCGGCCCTCCCTCTGCGTATGTTGGGGGTCAGAGTAATTACTCTGACCCCCGGTTCCGCCGCCCCACGCGTTCGCTATGCAGGCGTCCGCACGTCCTGCGGGCTAGATGGCGACAGCAACCGCGGCCGCGGAATGGTAAATCGTGTGGCCGGTGGCTGCACGTTCACTGCTGAATCAAGATGCGCGCGGGCAGCCCCGCCTCCAGGGATCGTAAAATTGAAGACTCCGATCAAGTGTCGTCCCTGTGCCGGAAGCTGTGGGGCGATCAGGGGGAGATCAAAAGACGACGAAACGGACGGCGGCCTGATAATGCACATGCGTTTTCCAATGCGGGGGATGTCGGCATTGGAGCGCATGAGGGCGAGTGCCGCCATCGTGAATCACCCATGTAGGGGTCAGAGTAATGACTCTGACCCCGAACCCGTGCCACCAGACCAGCTGGTGACGTCAGCTCCTCTTCGCCTCCGCCACCGCCTCGTGCACCGCGGCGGCAAGCTTGGGATCCTTCAATGCGAAATGGATGGTGGCCTTCACCAGGCCCACCTTGCTGCCGCAATCGAATCGCGTGCCCTCGAAACGGTGCGCCAGGACCTTGCCGTCGCCCTTGAGCAGGCGGTCGATGGCATCGGTGAGCTGGATCTCGCCACCCGCACCCGGCGTGGTTTCTTCCAGCAACTGGAAGATACGGCCGGGCAGCACGTAGCGGCCGACCACGGCAAGATTCGACGGCGCATCGGCCGGCTTGGGCTTCTCCACCATGTGGTGGATGCGGGCGCTGCGCCCCTTTGCCTCGTCGGTGGCGACGATGCCGTACTTGTCGGTGTCTTCGTGGGGCACTTCTTCCACGGCGATCACGCCTGAGTCCTCATCGTGGGCCACCTTGGCCATCTGCCGCAGCGCGCCGGGCCCTTCGTTCCAGATCAGGTCGTCGGGCAGGATCACGCCGAAGGGTTCGTCGTTGCCCACCACGGGCTTGGCCATCAGCACCGCATGGCCCAGCCCGAGGGCTTCAGGCTGGGTGACGAACACGCAGCGCACATGCTTTGGCAGAACCGTCTGCACCAGGGCCAGCAGTTCGTCCTTGCGCTTCTCCGCCAGCTTCGCCTCAAGCTCGTAGGCCTTGTCGAAGTAATCGGCAATGGCGTGCTTGTAGCGATTTGTGACGAAGATCAAGGTATCGGCGCCGGCATCCACCGCCTCGTCCACCGCGTACTGGATCAGCGGGCGATCGAGCACCGGCAGCATTTCCTTGGCCACCACCTTGGTGGCGGGAAGGAAGCGCGTGCCGAGCCCGGCAACGGGGAAAACAACTTTGCGCAGCGGTTTGGTCATGCTTGTTCTCCATGGTCGGTCGCGCGCAACGGTACGACGTTGTCCGTTAGCACGGCGTCGTTCCATCGGAAGGAAGGCAACAGCGCGGCAATCGAGCGCTGCAGGGCCTCGTCGTCGAAATCAGCCGCAGCATCGCGCGCGCGCGCCAACTGGGCCTGCAGGAGTTCCCACGATACCTGGCGGTGCTGGGCCAGGAAGATCTTCGCGTGCGCGGTACCGGTGTAATTCTCCAGGGGATGAAACAACTCCTCGAAGAGCTTCTCGCCCGGGCGCAGGCCGGTGTACACGATGGGAATCTCGGTGCCCGGCTTCTTGCCGACCAGGCGGATCATCTGTTCGGCGAGATCGCGGATCTTCACCGGATCGCCCATGTCCAGGGCGAAGATCTCACCACCCTTGCCCAGGCTCGCCGCCTGCAGGATCAGCTGGCAGGCTTCCGGGATGGTCATGAAGTAGCGGGAGATCTCCGGATGGGTGATGGTGACCGGGCCACCCTGCTGGATCTGCTGGCGGAACAGCGGCACCACGGAGCCGGCGGAATCGAGCACGTTGCCGAAACGCACGGTGATGAAGCGGGTGCGCACCTGCGCTGAAAGATTCTGGCACCAGATCTCGGCCAGACGCTTGCAGGCGCCCATCACCGAAGTCGGATTCACCGCCTTGTCGGTGGAGATCAGGACGAAGCATTCCACCCCCGCCGCCACCGAGGCTTCCGAGACGATGCGGGTTCCCAGCACATTGTTGCGGAAGGCCTCGCGCAGCTGTCCCTGCAGCATCGGCACATGCTTGTAGGCCGCGGCATGGAAGGCCACGTGCGGGCGCACGCGTGCGAACACGCGGTTGATCGCCACTTCATCGCGCACGTCGGCGAGCACGCCTTCGAAGATGAGTTCCGGATAGGCGGCGGTGAGTTCCTGGCCGATGCGGTAGAGGTTGTATTCGGACTGGTCCACCACGGTAAGCGACTGCGCGCCCAGCCGCGCGACCTGCCGGCAAAGTTCCGAGCCGATGGAGCCGCCGCCGCCGGTCACCAGTACGCGCCGGCCGGAAAGGCTCTCGCGGATGGCCGTCCAGTCCAGTTCCACCGTGTCGCGGCCGAGGAGGTCCTCGATCGCCACTTCCTTGATCTCGTTGAACTGCGCACGGCCGGCGACGACATCTTCAAGACGCGGCACGGTACGGAACGGCAGGCCGGTTTCCTCACACAGGGCCACCACGTTGCGCATTTCCGAGGTGGTGGCCCCGGGCAAGGCGATCAGCAGCATCTGCACGGCGATCTCGCGGGCCAGTTCCGGCAACTGGTCGATGCGGCCAAGCACCGGCATGCCGTTGATGCGGGCACCGCGGAGCGCGGGGTTGTCGTCGACGAAGCCAATCACGGAATAGCGGCTGTCGCGGCGCAGGTCGCGCGCCAGCGCCTCACCGGCCCGCCCGGCACCCACCACCAGTACACGCCGCGTAGGCATCGACTGGAAAAGGTCCAGCCGACTGTCCTTCCAGAAGCGATAGGTGAGCCGTGGCACGCCAAGCAGCACCGACAGCACCACCGGATAAACCAGCAGCACCGAACGGGGCACGCCTTCCAGGCGGCCGTAGAGGAACATGGCAAGGCCGATTGCCAGGGCGCCCAGGCACGCGGCGCGCAGGATGTTCCACAGGTCCGGCAGGCTGGCGAAGCGCCACACGCCCTTGTAAAGACCTGTCCAGGTGAAGATGGCGCCCTGCACCAGCAGCACCACGGGAAATTCCAGCGGAAGGTATTCCACTGCCGATTGTTCGGGCATGAGCGCGTAGCGCAGGGATTTGGCGATCCACCAGGCGAGCGCGGCCATGCCAAGGTCGTGGGTAACGACCGCCGAGCGCGGATGAATGATGCCGATGAGTTTGCGCAGGAACATGCGTGGGGAAAACTTTTGTGATCTGGAAATCATATAAGGCATCTGTCACATATGTGCGACAGCCGGTCCCCTTGTTCAGCCATGAGCCACAGACCGCCATATGGCCCGCTTGCCTGCCACCCAAACCGCCACGGCCAGGCCATAGCCCAATACACAGCATAGCGGGGCAAGGCGAGGCCAGGCCATCGCTGCCACGGCCAGCGGGGCCACCACACAGAGGTTCCAGGCCAGGTAGTAGCTGCCAACGCGGGCATGCCCGTGACCCCGCCTGACCAGCCACTGGTAGAGGTGTTCACGGTGGGCGCTGTACCAGCGCCGTCCACCGCGCATGCGCGAAAGCAGGGTAAGCGTAGCGTCGGTGGCGACGCTGCTGGACAGCAGCAGGGCGGCCCACAACGCGGGCGTATCGACCATCCAGACGAGGGCGGTCAGGGCGAAAACGATGAAGCCCACCGCCCCGCTGCCGACATCGCCCATGAAGATCCGCGCCGGCGAACGGTTGAACCACCAGAAGCCCAGCGCGGCCATCGAGAACGCGCCGCCGCCGGCAAGCAACACCGGCGAGCCGATGCCGGCCGCGATGCAGGCAATGCCAACGCCAACAAAGATGCACTGCTGGGCCAGCAAGCCGTCGATGCCGTCGATGAAGTTATGCAGGTTGATCGACCAGGTGCCCGCCAGCACCAGCAGCGGCCACCACCATGCCAGCCCATAGGCACACACCGCGGCCGCGAACATGGCGCAGGCGGCCAGCTGTACCAGCAACCTCGGCCGCACGGGCAGATCGCCGTGGTCGTCGAGCCAGCCGATCAAGGCCACGCCAAGCGTGCCGACCAGGAGCGCCGCCAGCAATGGCCACGGCAGCGATCCGGGCAATACCAACAGCATCGCCAGCACCCAGGCCACGACAATGCCCAAACCGCCGCCCCGCGCCGTCGGCACGGTATGCGAACGCCGCTGCCCGGGCTGGTCAAGCATCCCGCGCCGGTGAGCATAGGCGATGCACCCGCGCACCACGACGAACGCGACGACGAGCGTCGCGAGCATGGTCCAGGCGATCAGTAGCATGCGTCGCTCATTCGTTGGCCACGCCGTGGATCGGGCGCACCGTGCCCCAGCTCTTGCACCCGGGGCATTGCCAATGATGCGCCTTGGCGCCGAAGCCACATTTGCTGCATCGGTACATCGCCTGGCCTTCGATCAGCTTGCGGGTGAGGTCGCGCAGGATCAGGTAGTTCTCGCGCGCCTCGCCGGACACCTTGTCCATGGTGGCATCGATCAAGGCCATCAGGCCACGCACCGACGGACGCTTGCGCAACTGGCCGGTAAGGAAGTCGATCGCCGTGCGTTCACCATCGCGCCCTTCGTAAAGCCGGGTAAGCGCCAGCACCGGTGAGATACCGTGATAGCGCTCCATGATCTGCCGCAGGAAGGATTCGGCCCGCTCCATCTGCTGCGAGCGCGCGTAGCAGTTCAACAGCGGTGGCAGGATCTCCGGCACGAAGGCAATATCGGCATCGACGGCATTTTCGTAGGCATCCACCGCGCCGGCATAGTCGTCGCTCTCGGCCAGCAGTCGTCCGGTAAGCATGTGCGCGCGCACGCAATCGGCCTGGCAGCGGAAGGCCTCGGCCAGGTACTCGCTGGCCTCCACCCGTGCACCGTGCGAGCGCGACTGCTCAGCCAGTTCGCAATAGAACTGGGCGATCATCGGCGATTCGTCCTCGCCAGTCATGGTCTCCAGGCGCCGGGCGTGATCGATCGCCTTGTGCCACTCGCGCTCGTGCTGGTAGATCGCCACCAGATGCCGAAGCGCCGACGGCGCAAGAGCGTCCATCGCGACAAGATCGGAGAACAGGGTTTCAGCGCGATCGAGCAAACCCGCACGCATGTAATCCTCACCCAGTTCCAGCAAGGCCACCGTCTTGGTTTCCTCGTTCAGACCCGGACGCGACACCAGATGCTGGTGCAGGCGAATGGCACGGTCCACCTCACCGCGCTTGCGAAACAGGTTGCCCAGGGCAAGATGAGTTTCGACGGTATCGCGGTTGTACTCAGCCAGGCGCAAGAATACTTCCAGCGCCTTGTCCTGCTCTTCATTAAGAAGGTAGTTCAGGCCCTTGAAATAATCGCTGGAAAGCTCGTTGACGCGCGCGCCCGACTTCCGCGCGCTGGTGCGCCGCGCCAGGTACCAACCACTATAGAAGGCCGCTGGTGGAACCAGCGCCAAAAGCCAGATGGCATTCATGCGTCGGCCGCGCGAGCCACCTTCGCTTGCCGGCGGCGCTGTCGACGATCCCCCATGCGCGTACCCAGCCAGGCCGTAAGCCCACCCAGCACCCAGCCAACCAACAAGGCAACCAGCAATGCCGCCCCCTTGGGCAGACTCACCTGGGCAAACCCAAGGTCATAAGGAACGGCATCGACATTAAGAGCGCCAAGCACAATGCCAGCGGCAAGAAAAAGCACTAGGACAATCAGGGCGAGGATTCGCATCGGGCAACTTTAACGCAAAAGACGCTCGCCTTCGGCATTGCCGTGGTGAAGGGCTCGGACGTGTCGGGGGAGCCGGGGGCCGGTGCCCTCGTCGCTCCGGTTGCACCGGCGCTTGGGAGAAGAGGCCGCTGCGCGGCTTTGTTTGATGGCTGCGCCCCGGCGCGCCCGCGCTGCGGGCGGGGGTTTTCGAGGCGGCCTGCGGCCTTCGCGAAAACGGCGGACCGAGGTCGGCCCCCTGCGGGCCCTTTCCGCCCCCAGCGCTCGGTTCCACAAGTCGCTGACGAGGGCACCGGCCCCCGGCTCTGGACACGTCCGAGGCGGATGTAGGGAAAGCGTTCGGGTGTGGGGGCAGAGGCGGCCGGGCCCCGCGGCGGCGCTCCGTGCGAAGGCGAAGGGCTTCGGACGGATCAGGCCCGCAGGGGGACGGCCATGGATGGCCGGCCGTTTTCGCTGAGCCATGGATGGCGAATCGAAAACCCCCGGCCGAAGCCCGTCCCGATGGGGCGCAGCCATAAGACACGGCCGCGTAAGCGGCTTCCTTATCCCGAGGGTCGCCGCAGCAGGAGCGCCGCCGCGGGGCCCGGCCGCCTCTGCCCCCACACCCGAACGCCGCTCGACAGGCAAAAAAAAGCCGCGCGGTGCGCGGCTTTGAGGCTTAGGCCTGGGCGTCGTCGACGAGGTTTACTCGTTCGCGTAGTTCCTTGCCTGGCTTGAAGTGCGGTACGTGCTTTCCGGGCAAGGCTACCGCTTCGCCCGTCTTGGGGTTGCGGCCCATGCGGGGTGGGCGGAAATGCAGGGCAAAGCTGCCGAAGCCGCGGATCTCGATCCGCTCGCCCGATGACAGTGCCTGGCTCATCTGTTCAAGCACGCTCTTGACGGCCATCTCCACATCGCCGAAGGCAAGGTGGGTCTGGCGCCTCGCAAGCGCCTCGATCAATTCGGATTTCGTCATGGTTCCCCAGGATTCCCTGACTGGCTGCGTGCAACGTTAGCAGGTCGCGGGACGGTGAGTGAGGCCGTCCCGCTTCCCGATACGCTTTAGTCGGCCTTGTTGAGCTGCTCCTTGAGCAGCGCGCCCAGCTTGGTCGTGCCACCGGCAGCCGAGCCGTATTCGGCCATGGCGTCGGCGACGTCTTCCTCGTCCTTGGCGCGGATCGACAGCTGCAGCTGGCGGCCCTTGCGGTCCATACCGGTGAACTTGGCCTCGACCGCATCGCCCACCTTCAGGTGCTGCGTGGCGTCGTCGATGCGCTCCTTGGCGATGTCGTTGGCGCGGAGGTAACCCTCTACGCCCTCGCCCAGGTCGATCACCGCACCCTTGGCGTCCACTTCCTTAACGGTACCGTTGAGGATCGTGCCGCGCGGGTTGGTGGCCATGAACTGGCCGAACGGATCCTGCTCCATCTGTTTGATGCCGAGCGAGATGCGCTCGCGCTCCGGATCGACCGCAAGCACCACGGCCTCGACTTCGTCACCCTTCTTGAAGTTGCGGACGAGGTCTTCGCCCGACACCTGCCAGGAGATGTCCGACAGGTGCACCAGGCCATCGATACCGCCTTCCAGGCCGATGAAGATGCCGAAGTCGGTGATCGACTTGATCTGGCCGGAAACCTTGTCGCCCTTCTTGTGCATGGCGGCGAAGGCTTCCCACGGGTTGGAGCGGGTCTGCTTGATGCCCAGCGAGATGCGGCGACGCTCTTCATCGACGTCCAGCACCATCACTTCGGTCTCGTCACCGACCTGCACGACCTTGGCCGGGTTGACGTTCTTGTTGGTCCAGTCCATTTCGGACACGTGGACCAGGCCTTCGACGCCCGGCTCGATCTCGACGAAACAGCCGTAATCGGTGACGTTGGAGACCTTGCCGAACAGACGGCTGCCGACCGGGTAGCGGCGGGCAATGGCGACCCACGGGTCGTCGCCCAGCTGCTTCAGGCCCAGCGAAACGCGGTTGCGCTCGCGGTCGTACTTGAGCACACGGACGTCGAGTTCGTCGCCGACGTTGACCACTTCGGACGGATGACGGACACGCTTCCAGGCCATGTCGGTGATGTGCAGCAGGCCATCGATACCGCCGAGGTCGACGAATGCGCCGTAGTCGGTGAGGTTCTTGACCGTGCCCTTGACCACCGCGCCTTCGGTGAGGCGCTCAAGCAGCTTCTCGCGCTCTTCGGAGAACTCGGTCTCGACGACGGCGCGGCGGCTGACCACAACGTTGTTGCGCTTGCGGTCGAGCTTGATGATCTTGAACTCGAGGTCCTTGCCTTCCAGGTAGACCGGATCGCGGACCGGGCGCACATCGACCAGCGAGCCCGGCAGGAATGCGCGGACGTCCTTGATGTCGACGGTGAAACCGCCCTTGACCTTGCCGGAGATCTTGCCGGTGATGGTCTCTTCCTTTTCGAAAGCCTGCTCGAGGTCGTCCCACACCATCGAACGCTTGGCCTTCTCACGCGAGAGCTTGGTCTCGCCGAAGCCGTCTTCGAGCGCGTCAAGGGCAACCTTGACCTCATCGCCCACTTCCACTTCCAGGACGCCCTGCTCATCGCGGAACTGCTCGATGGGGACGATGCCTTCGCTCTTGAGGCCGGCGTTGATCACGACGACGTCGTTGCGGATCTCAACCACGATGCCGGTGACGATGGCACCAGGCTTCAGCTTGGAAATGGCCTGCTGGCTCTGTTCAAACAGTTCGGCGAAACTTTCAGTCATGTGGATTCCAGGGTTGTACGAGGTCGGGCCCGCCACGGTTTTGATGCGTGGATGAGGCTTGCGACCCACCGGTAATGGGCGGCTGGGAATTTATCTAAAGTCCCCGACCACCGTTGGCCAAACCCATGCCGCGGCATGGGCGTTGATGCCAGCGTTCGTTCCCGCTAGGGACGTACGATGGCGAATACTTTTGCTACGACGGTGTCGATGGACAGGCCAGTGGTGTCGATGGTGATGGCATCATCGGCGGCCCGGAGCGGCGCAACGGCGCGGGAAGCATCGCGCTCGTCGCGCGCTTCGATCTCGCGTAACAGGTTGCCAAGTGTAACGCCCAGCCCCTTATCCTTCAACTGCTTATAGCGTCTTTTCGCCCTTTCAGCCGCGGATGCTGTAAGAAACACCTTAAACGCGGCTTCCGGGAAGATGACGGTGCCCATATCCCGGCCGTCAGCCACCAGCCCCGGGGCCTTGCGGAACCCCAGCTGCAGCTGCACCAGGGCCAGGCGGACCGCCGGAATGGCGGCAATCGCCGAGGCGGCGGCGCCGGCGGTCTCGGTGCGCAGTTCATCCGTGGCGTCATGGCCGTTCACCATGACCCGCGCCGGGTGGCCCTTGCCGGCCGCGACGAAGCGGATCCGGGTGGTTTCCGCGCAACGGGCGATGGACTCGGCGTCGGACAGGTCCAGGCCCTCGGCCCCGGCGGCGTACCCTACCGCCCGATAGAGGGCGCCTGAATCGAGCAGGTGCCAGCCCAGCCGCTCGGCCACCAGGGCGCTGATGGTGCCCTTGCCCGAACCCGAGGGACCGTCGATCGTGAGTACGGGGACGGTCTTGGCGTCGGACATGGCAACCTTCGGCGGATATCAACGTCGCATGATATCGCGTTCGGCCGCCGGCAGGCGCGGGTTCAGGCCACGGGACGGCCGGTGGCTGCCGTGGATGTTCTGCCCACCCGGGCTCCGCCCCTGGCCTTCCGCTCGAATACGGCTACCACGGCATCGCCCAGGATCTCGCCAACGGGCTTTACCTCCTCCCCGTGGACGGGCCGGCCCGAAAACACTTCCCGCCATTGCCCAGCCGGCCAGGCGATGCCGGTTCCTGACCAATGTGCCGGCTTCAGCCGGGGGGCATCCGCGCCGCTCAGCCAGTGGGCAAGGTGACGGCCCACCACCACCACCACGGCATGCCGGGCATCGTGCCGCTCAAAAGCCACCACGTGCGCGGCCCCCGGCCCCGAGGCCGGCAATGCCCGATAGCCGCCACGGGCGAACAGCCTCGGCCAGCGCGCACGCAACGCCAGCAGTTCGTGCACGACGTGCTGCTTGATGCGCCCGTCCCGCCAGCTCGGCAGGAGGTCGGCGTAACTGCCCTGCCCCAGACTCGTCCGCCTTGCCGCGTAATCCACCGGGCGACGGTTGTCCGGGTCGACCAGGCTGAAGTCCCAGTACTCCGTACCCTGGTAAATGTCGGGAACCCCGGGTGTGGTGAGATGCAGCACGGCTTGGGCCAGACCATTCGCGGCACCAGGCACCGCCAGCGAGGCCGCCGCTTCGTTTAGTTCGGCAACAAATCCCTCATCTGCCATCACTGCGGCCAGGAAAGCCTTGCAGGCTTCCTCGTAGGGCTCGTTCGGGTCGGTCCAGCGGGTACGCCGCTTGGCCTCACGCAGCGCCTTCATCTGCCAGGCCTCGATGCGATCGACGAATGCTGCACGTTGATCGGCCCCGGTCGCGGCCAGGGGCCACGCTCCCAACAGCATCTGGTACAGCATCAGTTCGTCCACCGGGGTCGGCGCCAGACGGCCGTCGACGGGACGCTTGTACGCCACGTGCCGCTCGCGCCAGGCGGTGGCCCGATCGTGCCACCACGATGCACGTTCGGACAGCACGGCAAGGCGCATGCGAAGGTCTGCGCCGCGCTTATGGTCGTGCGTGGCCGTGGTGATCATGTTGCGCGGAAAGGATTCGGCGCGATGCTGGCAGCGTGCATGGAATGCCGGCGGCTCGATGGCGATGATATCCGGGTCCGCCCCCACTTCGTTGCGCGATAGCAGGCGCCCATAGCGATAGCCTGCGGTGTCTTCCACCGCCTTGGCGGCCACGGGCGATGTCGCCTGCTGGAACACCGCGATGGCTTTCTCCCGGGCACGCCGCACGGCCCCGGGGGGAAGCTGCCGTGGCGCCTGGCCACCGAGCCATTGGCCGACATCGACCAGCAAGGCGTGGTCTTCCGGTCGCAGCACGCGCATCGCGCCTTCGATCGCACGGGCGAACACGACCTCGTCGATCACGTCGCGGCCGGCGCCGCCGGCATAGGTGCGGTACACGGGAAAATGCACCAGCAGCTCGCGCAGTACGCGGCGGATCGCCGCCTCGCTCACATCACGTGTGGCGAGGGTGGCGCGCGCGGCGGAAAACAATGCGCGCGAGGTTCGCGCCAGTTCCGATTCGAAGCTGTCGACCAGGATCTGCCGCCGGGCAGCATGGGCATACCTGGCAAAACCTGCCGTGTCGCCGCTCGCGGAAGTCCATAGCGCCGTGAGGTCGGCGCGCCCGGATTCATCGTGCAGCAACGCGGATACTTCATCCATGAATTCATAGCCGGTGGTGCCGTCCACGCGCCAGTCCGCGCGCAGATCCTCGTCCATCGCAAGGATCTTCTCCACCACCAGGTACGCCGTGCGCGGTGCCTCCGGCGGTCGCTGCCGGCGCAGCAGGTCCAGGCGGTTGCGCAACTGGCGACAGTACCGTCGGGGACTGGCCAGCCCGTCGACGTGGTCGCAGCGCACGCCATCGATCAGGCCTTGGGCGTACAGGCTAAACACCAAGGCGTGAGTGTCTTCGAACACCCGCACGCTTTCCTGGCGCAGGCCCGCCAGTTCATTGATGTCGAAGAAGCGCCGGTAATTCACCAGGTCGCTGGCGAGCTTCCACAAGGCCAGGCGATAGTGCTGCCGGTCGATCAGTGCATCCAATGCCTGGCGGCCTTCGTCGGTGCCATGGTGGTGTATGGCCAGCGCATCGTCCTGGATATCGCCCAGGCGCGTCTGGTCGCCCGGCGCGATCGGAAGTTCGGCGTCGTACACGCGCAGGGCAAAGGTCTCGCCGTGCCGCACCAGCGCGATGTGGCCGCCCCGCAATACATCGAAATACGGCTCGCCCAGGATCGGCAGCAGCACGCGTCCGCGCACGAGCGGATCGGGCGCCGTCCATTCGATGTCGAAATATCCGGCGTAGCGGCTTTCCCGACCCTTGGCCAGCACATCCATCCACCAGGCGTTCTCCGGACCCACGCCCATGTGGTTGGGCACGATGTCCAGGATCAAGCCCATGTCGTGCGCGCGAAGCGTTGCCACCAGCCTGCGCAGCGCCGGTTCGCCGCCGATCTCGGGGTTGATCGCGTGGCAGTCGATCACGTCATAGCCGTGGGTGGATCCCTTGCGTGCGGCGAGGATCGGCGAGGCGTAGAGGTGGCTTACGCCAAGGCGGGCGAAGTAGTCCACCTGGGCCGCGGCATCGTCGAGGGTGAAGCCTGCATGGAACTGCACCCTGGCGGTGGCGCGCGGTGCAGTCATCCTCCACGCCTGCTGCGTGCGGCAGCGGCACACGTCGCCTGTGCGATCGGTTCGGCGAACACCGTGGCCGCATCGCCCGGCAGGCGCCGCCGCCAGTTCGGATGCGTCGCATCCGTGGGACCTGGAAGGTTCGGCTGGTCGGGCAAGGCAAGGATGTCTTCGATGGGAAACATCGCCAACGGCGCGGGTGCCCTGGCGACATGGGCGACGGCGGCGACAACCACTGGCCAGGTATCTTCCGGCGGCGGTGGCGCCCATTCATCCCGTGCCGCGCCCGATGCGCACATCGACCGCCACAGGGCACTGCGCTCGCGCGACCGCTGGGTGTGTTCGTCGTTCACCGGATCGCCGAGCCCTGCCATCTCGCGCTGGCGGATGTCGTTGCCGCCCCACCAGCCCGACACGGTGGGCACGTCGTGGGTGCCGGTGGTTGCCACGGCCGATTCAGACCAGTACGAAGGTGCGATGAAGCCGCCGTCGGCGGCGCGCTCGAACCACAGCACCCGAAGCCCCATCACACCGGTGCCGGCAATGCGGCTACGGAAATCGCTGGGAACGGTGCCCAGGTCCTCGCCGATCACGATGGCGCGATGCAGATGCGATTCCAGCGCCACCAGACGCAACATGTCTTCCAGCGGATAGCGTACGTAGGCACCCTCGGTGGCCGCGGCACCATGCGGCACCATCCACAGGCGGCGCAGGCCCAGGACATGATCGATGCGCACGCCGCCGGCGCTGCGCAGGGCCGCGCGCAGCAGGCCGATAAAACCGGCGAAGCCTTCGCTTTGCAGGGCGAGCGGCGAGTAGGTGGTCAGGCCCCAATCCTGGCCCAGGCGGTTGAGCGCATCCGGAGGCGCCCCGACCGAAAGCCCGTGGATCATTTCACGGTGATGGCTCCATGCCTGGCTGCCCCCGCCATCGGTACCCACGGCGAGGTCGGCGATAAGCCCAATCGACATGCCGGCATCGATCGCGGCGCGCTGGCTGTCGTCAAGGCCGCGCCGTGCCAGGTATTGGCAGAAGGCGTGGAAAGCTACTTCGCGCGCATGATCGCGGGCGAAGGCGGTGACGGCGGGCGAGGCCGGATCGTGGAATTCAACGGGCCACGCCTGCCAACCGCCTGGCCGTCCTTCACGGTGGAAGTGCGCCTGCAAGGCTTCAAAGCGTGCATGGCGTTCCAGGGGTTCGCCCTCGGCGCGGCGGAAGGCCTCCAGCGCCTGGCCCATGGCGATATCGGCCGAGGCCCACTCGAACACCGAGCGCAACAGCGTGTTGCGCACGCGCGCCGCGCGCGGCCAGTCGACCAGGTCCTCCGCTTCCAGCGCCGCCATCTCCGGCGCCAGTTCATGCGATGCGATCAACGAGCGCAACACGTCAGGGCCGCAGGCGGCGCCTGGATCCACGTGCAGGGCATTGAGGAACAGGCGGCTCGATGGCGCGTAGGGGCTATAGCGCTCAGGCGATGCGGCGAACATGGCGTGTACCGGGCTGATCGCCATGGCATCGGCGCCCTGCCCCCGCGCTGCCGTCGCCATCTGCGCCAGCGTGGTGAAATCGCCCAGCCCGCCATCGCCTGCGCGCCGCAGCGCACCCATCTGCACGCCAATACCCCAGGGGCGTGGCCGGCCACGGGTAAGGTTCGCCACGCCGAAGGCACGTGGCGGTGCCACCGCTACCGTGACCTCTTCCGCGCCCAACGCAAGGGTGTAGTAGCCGGGCCGGTCCGGCGCGGTAAGGCCGCCCTTGCCCGCCGGCAGCGAACCTTCAGCTTCCTGGAGGTCCGCACCGTATCTGGCCTTCAGGCGCCAGGAGCGGTCCATGCGCGCTGAGGGCACGGCGATCCGGCCACCCACCTCGACGGTGAGCAACGGCGGAAGCCGATCGCTTTCGCGTGCCATGCGCAGGCGCTCGCGGCTATCGCGAATGTCCACCTGGGTATCGGCTGGCACGCCGAACGCGGCAAGCACGGTACGCAAGGTATCCACCTGCACGCGCTGCGGCATACCTTCGGCGTCCTGCCAGCCAATGACGACGTTGGCTTCTTCGGCAAGGGCGGCGAGCTGGGGATCGATGGGGATGTTGCTCATGGATTTTCCAGATAAGCCAGGGTGGTGCGGGCGGCGAGCTGGCCACGGCTTAGCAACGAACGCGCCTGGTCGTTGCCCTCGAGCCAGATGGCGTCATCGCCTGCGCGCACATCGCAGGGGATCGCATCGCCCAGGTTGCACACGATCACCAGGCGGCGCGTGCCCAGAGTCCAGCGCGCCACCAGTGCGCGGTCGCCCAACGCCTGGGCGCCGAGCGAGGACGCCGTAGGGAGGTCCGGCACCAGCCATTCGTGGCGCAGCCTGAGAAGCCTGGCAATGCGGCCTTCCCATGCCCGGTCCCCCTCGTCGAGCAAGCTGTCGTCGAATGTCTGGCGTTCATTGGGATCAGGTACCGGTATGTGATCGCCGTATTTCTCGAAGCGGGCGAATTCCCGCCGGCGGCCTTCGCGCACGGACTTGCGCAGTTCCTCGGTCTGGTGGTCGGTGAAAAACAGGAACGGCGCGCGGCTGCCCCGCTCCTCGCCCATGAACAGCAGCGGCACGAAGGGTGACAACAGCAGCAATGCCGTGGCAGCGGCGAGCGCTTCGGGATGAGCCAGGCGCGTGAGCCGTTCGCCATGGGCGCGGTTACCCACCTGGTCGTGGTTCTGCAGGAAGTTGACGAAACGCTGCGGCGAAAGGTGCTTGCTCGGTTCACCACGCCTCTTCCCTTCCATTTCCTCGCCTTGGTAGGCAAAGCCCTCGCCCATGCAACGCACCAGGAACGACATCGGGTCGTTGGCGTACCAGGCGTAGTAACCGTCGGTCTCGCCGGTAAGCAGCACGTGGGCGGAGTTGTGGAAATCATCGTTCCACTGTGCATCGAACACGCCTTCGGCGAGAAAGGCCGCCTGGTTGGCTTCATTCTCCAGCACCAGGTGCACATGGCGATCCGCGCGTACGTCAGCCCGGATACGCGGACCCAGTGTACGCAGCCAGGGGTCGTTGTTGATCGAATGCACGGCGTCGAAACGCAGCCCGTCGAAGCGGTATTCGTTCAGCCAGTACAGCGCGTTGTGCGCGAAGTAGTCGCCCACTACCGGCACTCCGACATCGATGGCAGCGCCCCAGGGCGTGTGTGCCGAGGTGTCGAAGAAGGGCCGGGCGTAGGCATGCAGATAGGCACCATCGGGGCCGAAGTGGTTGTACACCACGTCCAGGAACACCATCAGTCCCAGGCTGTGGGCCTGGTCGATCAGTTGCTTCAATTCGTCGGGCCGGCCATAGGCGGCAGCCGGCGCATAAGGCAGCACGCCGTCGTAACCCCAATTACGTTCGCCGGGAAATTCGGCGACCGGCATCAGTTCCACCGCCGTGATGCCCATGCGCGCCAGGCGGGGAAGTTCGGCGGCAACGCCGGCAAACCCGCCCATGACCCCGGCGTGGATCTCGCAGATCACCGTTTCGTGCCACGGCCGGCCAGCCCAATCCGGGTGCTGCCAGCGATAGCTCCGCGGGTCCACCACCACGCTCCAGCCGTGCACGTCGCCGTCGTGCTGGGCACGAGAGGCGGGGTCGGGAACGGTCATGCCATCGGGCAGCACGAAGCGGTAACGAGTACCCGCCCCCGCCGGCATGGTGCGTTCGTGCCAGCCGTCACCGATGTTGTCCATCGGTGCGACGCCCTGTCCATCGATGGCCAGCCCGAGGCTGAGGACGTCCGGTGCCCAGAGGCGAAAGCGCGTGGTCGCGCCGTCGTCTGCCAGGGCGGCGCCGTACGGCATGTCGTGTCCGGCCAGCATCAGGCAGGTTCCGGTTTCACCGTCGCCGACAACAGCGCCACGCACTCGCCTTCGATGGTGATCGACGGTTCCGTCACCGCGCGCTCGGGTTCGGCGGGGTTGGCGCTCACCAGGCGCAGCCACCACGGCAGCGCAGGCGTCGGCAGCACGAACTCATGCGGCGCACTGTCGCCGTTGATCAGGATCAGCGTGATATCCACGCGCTTGCCGTTGTCGCTCGGCGTGGCGCGGCGCACGGCCAGAAGGCGGGCCACGGCGAATCCCCAGTCGTCCTGGGTCAGTTCCGCGCCACTTTCATCGTGCCAGGTCACGCCCGGAATACCCGGCAACAGCGGCTCGGTGCCACGGCCGTAGGCGGGTGCGCGAAGGCTTCGGTGGCTGGCGCGAAGGCGGGTCAGGCGGCCGACGTAGGCGGTCATCGCCTTGCCGTGCTCACCGGTGGCGTCCTTCCAGTCGTACCAGGAGATCTCGTTGTCCTGGCAATAGGCGTTGTTGTTGCCACGCTGGGTACGGGCGAACTCATCGCCGCCGAGCAGCATCGGCGTGCCATGCGAGAACATCAGCGTGGCCAGCATCGCGCGCATGGTCTTGTCTCGCGCTTCGATGATGGCCGGTTCATCCGTGGGGCCTTCGACGCCGTGGTTGTTGCTTTCGTTGTCGTTGCCTCCGTCGCGGTTGTCCTCGCCGTTGGCCTGGTTGTGTTTTTCGTTGTAGCTCACCAGGTCGTTGAGGGTGAAGCCGTCGTGCGCGGTGATGAAGTTCACCGACGCCCATGGCTTGCGGCCCTGGTGGTCGAAGAGCTCGGACGAACCCTGCAAGCGGCCGGCGAGCGCGCCACGAAGGCCGATCTCACCTTTCCAGAACGAACGCACCTCGTCGCGGAACTTGCCGTTCCACTCGGCGAAGCCGGGCGGGTGGTTGCCGATCTGGTAGCCGCCCGGGCCAAGATCCCACGGCTCTGAGATCATCTTCACCCGCGCCAGTACCGGATCCTGCCGCATGGCATCGAAAAGGCCCGCGTTGGGATCGAAGCCGTGCGCTTCGCGGCCCAGGCTCACCCCCAGGTCGAAACGGAAGCCGTCCACGTGGAAGGTGCGCACCCAGTAGCGCAGGGAATCCATCACCAGCTGGATCACCCGCGGATGCGCCGTGTTCACGGTGTTTCCGCAACCGGTGTCGTTGATGCAATAACGCGGGTTGTCCGGTAGCAGCCGGTAATAGCTGGCGTTGTCCAGGCCGCGGAAGCTCATGGTGGTGCCAAGCTCACTACCCTCGCAGGTGTGGTTGTACACCACGTCCAGGATCACCTCGATGCCCGCCGTATGCAGTGCCTGGATCGCCGCGCGGATCTCGTTGAGGGTGCCTTCGGACAGGTACTGCGGCTCGGGCGCGAAGAAAGCCAGCGTGTTGTAGCCCCAGTAGTTGCGAAGCTTCATTTCGGTCAGCCGCCGGTCCTGCACGAAGGCATGAATGGGCAGCAGCTCGACCGCGGTAATGCCCAGCTTCAGCAGGTGATCGATGAACCACGGGTCGCCCAGCGCCGCGAAGGTGCCGCGTTCGTTGGCGCGCACCCGCCGCAGCGAACGCGTGGCGCCGCGTACGTGGGTCTCGTAGATGATGGTGCGGTCCCAGGGAATATGGGGCCGCCGGTCACGATCGTTGTGCATGGCCTCGTCCACCACCACCGCCTTGGGCATGGCCGCGGCACTGTCACGCCGGTCGAAGGAGAGGTCCGCGCGCGGCGAGGCCACGCGGTAGCCATGCAGGGCATCGGTCCAGCGTACCTGGCCATGCAGCAGGCGCGCATAGGGATCGAGCAGCAGCTTGTTCGGGTTGAAGCGATGGCCCTGCTCAGGTTCGTAGGGACCATGGGCGCGGTAGCCGTACAGCTGCCCGCCGCGCACGCGCGGCAGGTAACCGTGGAACACCTGGTCGGTGCAATCGGGTAAATCGTACCGGGCGATCTCGCGCCGGCCAGTGGGATCGAACAGACATAGCTCGATCCGCGTCGCGTTGGCCGAGAAGACCGCGAAGTTCGTACCGATGCCATCACAGGTGGCGCCCAGGGGATAGGCGGCGCCAGGCTGCATGCGTTCGGGGAGTGCGGGCATGGAAGGCCTTTATGCGAAAGAGTGTGGTTGACGTCCTTGAATGGATCTAACCATCGAGGACGAAGATCACCGTGGACAGAGGGGGTACGGTGAGGGCCACGGAATCGGGATAGCCGTGGGCCGGTTGCGGCGATGTCTCCACGCCGCCGCCGTTGCCCGCGTTGGAGCCGCCGTACTGCGCGGCATCGCTGTTGATCGCCTCGCGCCAGCGCCCGTGATGCGGCACGCCGATGCGGTAGTCGTGGATCAATGCCGGTGTGAAATTGCATACCACCAGCGCCGGCGGCGCCCCGTCGGCCATGCGCAGCCAGGCAAAGATACTGTTGCCCGCGTCGTCGCCCACCACCCAGCGGAATCCTGAAGGCTCGGTGTCCTTCGCGTGCAGCGCAGGCAAGCCGGCGTACGTACGATTAAGGTCTCGTACCAGCTTCTGAACGCCAAGATGGAAAGGTTTGTCCAGCAGATGCCAGGCGATCTGGTCGTCGTGGTTCCACTCGTGCGGCTGGCCCAGCTCGCCTCCGTTGAACAAGAGCTTCTTGCCCGGGTGCGCCCACATGAAACCGAAGTAGGCGCGCAGGTTCGCGAACTTCTGCCACTCATCGCCCGGCATGCGCCCGAGCAACGAGCGCTTGCCGTGCACGACTTCATCGTGTGACAGGGGCAGCACGAATTTCTCCGAGTAGGCATACACCATGCCGAAGCTCATGTCGTTGTGATGCCAGCGGCGATGGATGGAATCGCGCGACATGTATTGCAGCGTGTCGTGCATCCAGCCCATGTTCCATTTGAACGAGAAGCCCAGGCCGCCCTGCTCCACCGGCGCGGTCACGCCGGGCCACGCGGTGGACTCCTCGGCGATGGTCAGTACACCGGGGTGTTTCTCGGCCACCACCTGGTTGAAGCGGCGCAGGAAGGCGATCGCTTCGAGATTTTCCCGGCCACCATAGATATTGGGCACCCACTCGCCCGCGTTGCGGCTGTAGTCGCGGTAGAGCATCGATGCCACCGCGTCCACGCGCAGGCCATCGATGTGGAAACGCTCAAGCCATGCCAGGCCACTGGCGATCAGGAATCCCGACACCTCATGGCGCCCGAGGTTGTAGATCAAGGTGTTCCAGTCCTGGTGATAACCCTCCAGCGGATCACCGTGTTCGTAAAGCGCGGTGCCGTCGAACTGTGCCAGGCCGTGGGCATCGGTCGGGAAATGCGCCGGCACCCAATCGATCACCACGCCGATGCCTGCCTCATGGCAACGGTCGACGAAGCGGGCGAACGCTTCCGGTGGACCGAAGCGCGATGTCGGGGCGAATTGCCCCAGGGGCTGATAGCCCCACGAACCGCCGAAGGGATATTCGGAAATCGGCAGGAGCTCGATATGGGTGAAGCCCATGCCCACCACATAAGGAATCAGGCGCTCGCCCAGACGGTCCCAGTCGGGCACGTCATCGGCGTGCTCGCGCCACCAGGATCCGGCATGCAGTTCGTAGATGGACAATGGCGCGGCGGCGGACTGCCGCGCAGCGCGACCGTGCATCCAGGCTTCGTCCGTCCAATGGAACATCAGCGGATCGGCGACCACCGAGGCGGTCGCCGGCGGCTGTTCGGCCGAGAGCGCCACCGGATCGGCCTTTTCGCGTACCACGCCATCGGCGCCGCGCACCTGGAACTTGTAGCGCGCGCCGGGCATCAACCCAGGGACGAACAGTTCCCACACGCCTGCCTCGCGGCGCAACCGCATCGGGTTACGTCGGCCGTCCCAGCCATTGAAGTCGCCGATCACGCTCACCGAGCGTGCGTTCGGTGCCCAGACGGCAAACCGCACGCCATCGACGCCGTCGATGGTCTTGGGCAAGGCACCCAGCACGTCGTACAGGCCAAGGTGCTTGCCTTCGGCAAGAAGATACAGATCGAAATCCGAGAGCAACAGGCCGAAGCTATAGCTGTCGGCGATCTCCTGGGTGCCGCCGGGCCAGCGGATGCGCAGCCGGTAGGGACCGTCCTGGCCGAGCGTGCCGCTGAACAATCCACCCTCGCCTTCGGGGCTCAGTTCCGCGATCGCCTGGCCACGACTGTCGATCGCCTGCACGCTTTCGGCACCAGGTTGCAGTGAGCGCAATACACGCGTCGTACCGCTGCCATGGGCGCCGAGCACGGCGAAGGGATCGCCATGCGTGGCATTGAGGAGGCTCGCACGATCGGCTTCTTCGATCGGCGGCGCGTGCGGTCGGAAGGGAGCAGTCATGCATCCAGCTCCCGCGTAAGATCCGCCGCTTCCAGCCGCTCCACGATGCTATGCAGTCCCGTCAGCGGCACGGCCAGCCAGTGCGGACGGTTGGCCGCTTCATAAGCCACCTCGTAGGCCGCTTTCTCGATCAGGAAAAGGTCGAGCAAGGGCTCGATGGCCTGCTCGTCGATCCATGGGAATGACGATGCGGCCAGCTCCGCGCGATAGGCGGCCAGGAAATTCTCCGAAGCGCGGTCGCGGAAGGCGGCGAGGTAGGTTTCCAGGCGCTCATCGACCACGGGTGCTGCGCCGTCATCGCCGCGGGCAGCCACGGCGGCCGCGTAATCGAGCGATCGCAGCAGGCCCGCCACATCGCGCAATGGCGAGGATTTCAGGCGGCGTTCGGCGACGCTGCGCGCTGGCTCGCCCTCGAAATCGATGATGTATGCATCGTCCTGCACCACCAGGATCTGGCCCAGGTGGAAGTCGCCATGGTGGCGGATAAGCAGGCCAGTGGCCGCCAGCGGCGCGATCTGGTCGACCCGCGACTTCAGTTCCTCGTGCTCGTTGCGCACACGTGCCACGCGCTTTGCCAGCTTGGCATCCTCGCCTGCGTCGAAGCCTTCGATGGCCGCGAAGGCGTGATCGATCTGGGTATGGGCGGAAGCTGCCCAGCGCCGGGTATCGGCTTCGGTAACGGGCGTCGGCGCGAACGCCGCGTCGTCGGTGGGCCGGGCGAGCACGGCGTGCAATTGCGCCAGGCGCGTACCCATCACGGCGGCGAAGGCATCGTAGCCGGCCAGGAGTTCAGTTTGCCGGTCGGCCTCGCTGGCATGGGCGAATTCGTCGAAGCTGCGATGCAGGTAGTCAAGCGTCCAGCGCCAGGCGTCGCCCTGGTTGCGCAGGAAGCCCTGCAACACGGCAAGCGTGGCTTCCTCGCCGTCGCCACCCACGCGGCGCACCTCGCCCAGGAGCGGCGCGGTATTGGCATAGCCTGCGTGGGTGAGGTAGCGGCTAACCTCCACCTCCGGATTGATCCCCGGGGTGATCCGCCGCACCACCTTCAACACACCCTTGTCGGCGATGATCATGGAACTGTTCGATTGCTCGGCGGCCAGCCACCGGTTTTCCACTTCCGTGGGAAAGTCGATCGCGGAGAGGCCCGCTTCGGGGATGAAGCGAAGCTCGGCCTTGCCTGCCTGCACGGTCTTGCTGGCACGCAGGCCGCGTATCACGCCCGAGGCGAACGCATCCAGGGTGAAGCCATCGGTGAGATACCCGACGCGGCGTCCACGGCGCACGCGGGCCAGGGCCAGCTGCGTGGAACGCACGGGCGTGGGCTCATCCTCCCAGACGATGCCCAGCGGCAGTACATAACTTTCGTGCTCACCGTTCTTCAGCTCCACGTCGAGCTCGGTAAGCACGAGGTCTTCGCCGCGGTCGGGCCATTCGGCCACGTACTTCACGTGAACCGAGGTGATGCCCTTGTCCTTGGCCGCAAACCAGCGGCGCATGGAAAGGTAGGTGGGCAGGATGTCGCGCTCGAGCACGCCCCGGTGATGAGACATCACCGGTCCTTCGGCGATGGCTCCGCGCAAGACCAACGTCTCGAAGTCGGGCATGGTCTCCGGCGCGGGCTCGTGCCACTCGGGAAGAGCGGCATTGGCGCATAGCTGGAAGGAATAGAAACCATACGGCGGGATGGTCAGCAGGTACGGCAAGGCACCCACCGGCGGGAATGACGAACCGCCCATGATCTCCACTGGCACGTGGCCGTCGAAGGCGGCAAGGTCAAGTTCCACCGCCTGCAGTGAGCGTGACAGGTTGGCCACGCAGAGCACCTTTTCCTCGCCCAGGATGCGCAGGTACGCCAGCACCTTGCGGTTACCCGGGTAAAGGAATTTCAACTCTCCCCGGCCGAACGCCTTGTAGCGTGAGCGCACCGCCAGCATGCGGCGCGTCCAGTTCAGCAACGAATGCGGGTCGCGCGATTGCGCTTCCACGTTCACCGCCTGGAAGCCATACAGCGGATCCATGATCGGCGGCAACACCAGGCTGGCCGGGTCCGCCCGGGAGAATCCACCGTTGCGGTCCACCGACCACTGCATCGGCGTGCGAACGCCGTCGCGATCACCCAGGTGGATGTTGTCGCCCATGCCGATCTCGTCGCCGTAATAGAGCACCGGCGTTCCCGGCATGGACAACAGCAGCGCGTTCATCAGTTCGATGCGGCGCCGGTCGCGTTCGAGCAGCGGCGCCAGGCGCCGGCGAATCCCCAGGTTGATGCGTGCGCGGCGGTCGGCGGCGTAGGTTTGCCAGAGGTAGTCGCGCTCGGAGTCGGTCACCATTTCCAGGGTAAGTTCATCGTGGTTGCGCAGGAAGATCGCCCACTGGCAGTTCTCCGGGATCGCCGGGGTCTGCCGCATGATGTCGGTGATCGGGAAACGGTCTTCACGGGCGATGGCCATGTACATGCGCGGCATCAACGGGAAATGGAAGGCCATGTGGCATTCGTCGCCGTTGCCGAAGTAATCCTGCGTATCTTCCGGCCACTGGTTGGCCTCGGCCAGCAACATGCGATCGGGATAGTGCTCGTCGATCTCCTTGCGGATGATCTTCAGGATCGCGTGCGTCTCGGGCAGGTTCTCGTTGTTGGTTCCCTCGCGCTCGATCAGGTAGGGCACGGCGTCAAGGCGCAGCCCGTCCACGCCAAGGTCCAGCCAGAAACGCATCACGTCCAGCACCGCCTTGATCACAGCGGGATTGTCGAAGTTGAGGTCGGGCTGGTGCGAGAAAAAACGATGCCAGAAATACTGGCCGGCCACGGCATCCCACGTCCAGTTCGATTTTTCGGTATCGAGAAAGATGATCCGGGTGCCGTCATAGGCCTGGTCGGTGTCCGACCACACATAGAAGTTGCGCGCAGCCGAACCCTTCTTTGCCGCCCTTGCCCGCTGGAACCACGGATGCTGGTCGGAGGTATGGTTGATGACAAGCTCGGTGATCACGCGGATGCCGCGCTCGTGCGCCTCGGCAATGAAACGCTTCGCATCGCCAAGCTTGCCGTAGTCTTCGTGCACCGCCTTGTATTCGGCGATATCGTAGCCGTCGTCGCGCCGGGGGCTGGGGTAGAAGGGCAGCAACCAGAGGGTATTCACACCAAGCTCGGCAACGTAGTCGAGCTTGTCGATCAGGCCCTGGAAGTCTCCCACGCCGTCGTCGTTGGCGTCGAAAAACGACTTCAGGTGCACCTGGTAGATCACCGCGTCCTTGTACCAGAGCGGGTCGTCGGAGAACGCGACCTTCGATGCGCCATTGCTTTTTGGCCGTCGTGCCATCGCTTAAGCTCCTTGGAAGGTGATGTGCCAGATCGCGTACGGCATGCCCTGTCCAAGCCATACCTCCTGGCGGGCACCGGACCAGGCGCCGAAGGTTTCGTGGATGAGGTCGTGCACCTGGACCGTGGCGCCATCGGGCAAGCCCCAGTCGGCCAGCGGCAGGTAGAAGTCGGTCGATTGCGCGGCGTGCGGGTCCAGGTTGATCGCCACCAGCACGATGTCGTCGCGATCGGCGGTGGTTTTCTCGAACACCAGCACCTGGGCGTTGCCCGAGGGCAGGAAACGTACATGGCGGTGGCTTTGCAGGGCCGGATGCTCGCGGCGGATGCGGTTCAACTGGGTGATCTCGGCCACGATGTTGCCGGGCATGGCGTAGTCGCGCGGGCGGATCTCGTACTTTTCCGAGTCGAGGTATTCCTCCTTGCCAGGGATCGGCGTGCCCTCGCACAACTCGAAACCCGAGTACATCCCCCATAGCCCGGACAGCGTCGAGGCCAGCGCCGCACGTATAAGGAAGCCGGGCCGTCCGGAGCGCTGCAGGAAGTAAGGATTGATGTCCGGTGTGTTGACGAAGAAATTCGGCCGGAAGAACTCCTTCGGCGCCGTGGTGGTGAGTTCGGTCAGGTACTGGATGAACTCTTCCTTCGAATGACGCCAGGTGAAGTAGGTATACGACTGGCTGAAGCCGGCCTTGGCCAGGCGGTACATCGGCTTGGGCCGGGTGAAGGCCTCGGACAGGAACAAGGCATCGGGGTACTGCGTACGCACGTGACGGATCATCCATTCCCAGAAAGGAAAGGGTTTGGTATGCGGGTTATCCACGCGGAAGGTACGCACGCCCTCGCCAGCCCAGTACAGCACCACGTCGCACAGCGCCTGCCATAGCGATGGGATGGCGCCCTCGGTGTAGAAATCGACGTTGACGATGTCCTGGTACTTCTTCGGAGGGTTCTCCGCGTACTTGATGCTGCCGTCGGGGCGGTAGTCGAACCAGTCGGGATGTTCTTTCAGCCACGGATGGTCCTGTGAACACTGGATGGCGAAATCCAGTGCCAGCTCCAGCCCATGGGCGGCAGCGGCATCGCGCAGCGCGCGGAAGTCCTCGATCGTGCCCAACTGCGGGTGAATGTCGGTATGGCCACCCTCGTGCGAGCCAATGGCGTAGGGGCTGCCGACATCGGTATCGTCGGGTGTAAGGGTGTTGTTGCGGCCCTTGCGGAAGGCTTTGCCGATGGGATGGATCGGCGGGAAGTACAGCACGTCGAAACCCATCGCCTGGATGCCCGGCAGGCGCTCGATCACGTCGCGGAAGCCGCCGTGGCGGCTGGCGTCGTCGGTGGCCGAGCGCGGGAAGAGCTCGTACCAGCTGGCGAACTCGGCCGCGCGGCGGTCCACTTCGAGCTTGAATATAGGTGACTCCAGCGCAAAGGGACGCGGGTCCGCCTCGTGCATGATCTCCTCGGTTCCATGATCCAGGAGTCGCTCCGTGCGCTCGGGATCCTGCGCTGCGTTCAGCGCCGCCAGCAGCGCCTTCAGCGGCTTGGGCTTCGAACCCGTGGCAGTCAGAAGGGTTTTCTCTACCAGGCGCCTGCCCTCCTCCAGTTCCAGCGGCACGGCAATGCCGGCGTCCACCTTCGCCTTCAGTTCATGGTGATAGGTACCGAAGGCATCGCGCCAGGCCACCACGCCATACTCATGAGGGCCCAGACGCGATGGAATGAAGCTGGCGGTGTATCGGTCGTTGTTCACCAGTTGCATCGGCACTTCGCGCCACTGGCGTTCGTCAACGGCACGCCAGCGGACCACAGCGGCCAGCACGTCATGGCCGTCCATGAAGATGTCGGCCTCGACGGTGACCGACTCGCCCACCACGCGCTTGGCCGGGAACCGGCCACCGTCCACCTGTGGCGTGATCGCTTCGATGGCGATACGCGGCATCGCGGTGGCGTCATTGATTTCACGCCTGGCGGTGGCGGCGGCGATCCTGGCCACGACCGGCCGGGTGGGTTCGAGCGTGAATTCGCGAACCTCCCCAGGTTTCAGCGCGATGAGGTCGCCGCGGTCCCCCGCAGGCATGCCGAAGCCCGATGCCGGGCCGCGCAACAACTGGGCCACGTGCAGGCAACGCTCGTTGACGAGGTCGGCATTGGCCAGCACCACGCGGGCCTGGCGCGCCGCGCCTACCGGCTGGCGATCGACGAACACCCACGCCGACACGTCGTTGGTGGTGCGCGACTGCACCCGTTCGTCACAGCGGTGACTGGCCATCCGGCCGTTGGCCGCTTTAATGGCATCGTCGATGGCAAGGGTGCTTCCCTCGCGCATGGCGGCTGGAGTGACCGCTTCGCCACGGCGCGGATCGAGCACATCGTGCGCGCCCATTTCGAACCCCATCGGCAGCAACCAGCCGGCCGCGTGCGTGGCAGCGAAATCGATGGCGCGCCGGTGGGCACGCTCGAACGGCCCAAACTCGCCGCGATCGTCGGCAAGACGGCTACCGAAGGGCACTTCCACCGAGGCGATGGGCGGCGCGATGCGCTCGAGCCGTGCGTTCTCGGCCAGGTACCACCGATCGCGGTAGTTCCACCACGGCGTGGAAGCGAACGTGGCATCGAACGGCGCACCGACGAGGCGCTCGAGCTCCAAGGGAGTCAGGCCAGGAGTCCAGGCCAGGAACAGCGTATTCCCCGAGCCCCGGATTCTCTCGATCAAACCGGTCCACTGCGCCGCGTCGAATACCGCCGGTGCCAGTAGGCGGAATCCGTCTACGCCATCGGCCACGTGCTCGCTTAAGCGTTCGGCCCACCATGCAAGTGCCGACACCTGTACCGCTGGGTCGTTGTAACGCCACAGCGCCGCATCGCCTTCGCTCGGCGTCCAGCGTGGATCAGGTGTGCCATGTTCGGTGAATACCGGTCGAAACCAGTCGCGGTGTTCGCGATGCACCGGCGCATCGGTGGACAGGCGGTCCATCACCACGTCGAGAATGAGCTTCAGACCATGCCGATGTGCCGCCTGGGCCAGCTCCGACACAGCAGGACTGCCATCACGCGCAACTCGGTGATCGGCTGTCAGGAAAATGTCATCGCTACTGCCCGAATCGAAGGGCGGCGCTATCACCACGTGGGTAAAACCCAGGCCTTTGGCATGCGCCAGCCACGCTTCGCAACCCGAGGCGTCGCCCGTCAGGCGCGGATGAAGGTAATAAAGGGCGAGCGCGAGGTTGGAAGAAGGTGCCGACATCTACCGCGATCTCCGTGCAAAGGGACGATCGCGGCCGAGACGCGGGCACTCACGTCAGTGCGCCTTGCGCACCGTTCACCGACAATCGTGACCCCTACGATGCCCGATGGGCCCGTTTGCACAGCGTGAAACGCCTTGAAACCGCTTGTTTTTACGCTTAAGCGCCGAATTTTATCTCGACGCCTTCGTGACCGCGGTCCCATCCGCGAAGTTCATCGCGGATGTGCGCGATGCGCTGGCGGCCGAGCGCGTTGCGCTCCTCATCCAGGACCAGGCCATCGAGCAGTTCCGCAAGACGTTGCGCTGCCGGCAGCATCGTGTCCCATGCATCGAGCGCCGGCACGGGGCCAGGCAAGGTCATGAAGAACGACAGGCCCGGGGTCTGCATGGCCTCGACGCGCTTGAGGTCGAAACTACCTGGCTTGACCAGGTTCGCCACGCTGAAGATCGGCCCGAGTTCGCGGCGGCCATCGACCAGGCGATGGAAGATGCCCATGTCGCCGAATTCGAGGCCCGCCTTCTCTGCCGCCACGACGAGATCGGTGCCATTGAAAATGTGATCGTCGCGCGAGACCACGTACAGGCTGACGATACGCTCGACGGGCCGTTCGACTGGCCGGCGGCCAACATCCGAACGCGGTGGCGGTTCCGATGGCGCGGGCGCTGCCGCAGGGACGGGGTCAGCGGGCGGCGTGGCACGGGACGGCGTCGGGCCCGGTGGGGCCAGATCGAACGGCGGGTCATCGGATGCCGCGGCAGGCGTCGGCTCAGTCCGGCGCGGCGGGAGTGCCGAGGGACGCGCGGCGCCCATGGTCGATGCGGTGGGCTCGGTCGGAAGCGGTGAACGCAGGATGTCTTCGATGGACGCGGAGGACACCACCGGCGCGCTGCGTTCGCCGGCAAGCGTGGCGCCCAGGCGTTCGAGCTCGTCCTGCATGTCCATGTCCAGCGTGCCCTGGCGCGGTGCACGCGAGTTGGGCGGCGGGAAGTCGAACCGGTCGTCGCCCACGGCAGGCTCGTCGCCGAAGGTCGGCTCACGCCGTTCGGGCGCGCGCTGCGGCGCCGGCGGCTGGGGCTTGCGGCGGCCCTGCTCCTTCTTCGGCTGGCCGAACAACCAGATCAGTCCCAGCACGATCACGGCCACGATCAACAACGGCACGCCGACGGCGGGGTTCCAGGCCAGGGCAACGATGGTTTCGTGGGTCATCACGGGTTCCTTCAAGCGGCGCCAGCGAGCTTGGCGGCCTCGGCGAGGTCCACCTGGACCAGGCGGGACACGCCCGGCTCACGCATGGTAACGCCACAGAGCTGGTGCGCGGCCTCCATGGTGGCCTTGTTGTGGCTGACAAAGATGAACTGCACCTTCTCGCTCATCTCGCGCACCATCGCCGAGAAACGGCCGACATTGGCTTCGTCCAGCGGCGCGTCCACCTCGTCGAGCAGGCAGAACGGTGCCGGGTTCAGCCCAAAGATGGCAAACACCAGCGATACGGCGGTGAGGGCTTTCTCGCCGCCCGAGAGCAGCGTGATGTTGCTCACGCGCTTGCCCGGCGGCCGGGCCATGATCGCAACGCCGGTGTCCAGGAGATCTTCGCCGGTAAGCTCAAGATAGGCATGGCCGCCGCCGAACAGGCGCGGGAAGAGTTCCTGCACGCCGGCATTGACGCGGTCGAAGGTTTCCTTGAAGCGCTGGCGCGTTTCCTTGTCGATCTTCTTGATGGCGTTTTCCAGCGTTTCCAGCGCGTTGGCAAGATCGGTGAGCTGCGCGTCGAGGTAATCCTTGCGCTGGGACTGCTCGGCGTGTTCCTGGATCGCGGCAAGGTTCACCGGCTCCAGGCGGATGATCTTCTGCGAAAGCTCCACCAACTGGGCCTGCCAGCGGGACGGCTCGGCGTCTTCGGCAAGCTCGGCCAGCAGCGGTTCCAGCTCCAGGCCTGACGCCGCGATGGCCTCGGCGAGCGTGGCCGCGCGCATCTGGATCGACTGCGCCGCCAGGCGCTTTTCGGTCACGCCCTCGCGCACCTGGGTCAGCTGGTGCTCGATGCGCTGGCGCTCCTGCTCGAGCTTGCGGAACTCGGTGTCGAGGTCCTCCAGGGCGCGGCGGGCATCGACCAGCTGGCGATCCACCAGCAGGCGCTGGTCGAGGTAGGTCTGGCGTTCGGCTTCCAGTTCGGCGATCGGGTCGCTACCAGCCGCCAGTTGTTCGGCGATCTCGGTGCGGCGCGACTGGATCTGCTTCAGCTGGGCGTCCATGCGGCCCAGGGCTTGCTCAAGGCCGCCCAGCGCCGAGCGCTTCGATTCCATGCCCAGCGCCAGCTGATGCGACTGCTCGGCCGCCTCGCGGGCGTTGATGCGTGCTTCCTCGCGCGCTTCGAGCAATTCGCGACGCTCGTTCTCCAGCGCGCGGCGCTGGTCTTCCATGTCGCCCATGTTGCCGACCGACTCATCCAGGCGGGCGCGGGCCTCGCGCGCCTGCCCTTCCATCTCATCGAGCTGTTCGAGCACGGTGGAAAGCTCGGCGCCGACTTTCTCGCTGCGGGCGCGTGCGGTTTCCATCTTGCCGCGGTGGCTCTGCAGCTGGCCGGCCAGTTCCGACAACCGGCGGTGCGCGGCATAGAGATCGCGCTGGGCGTCGTCGCGTGCGCGCTCGGTCTCGAACTTCGACGTGCGCAAGGCTTCGAGCCGCTCGGTGCCTTCCTCACCCTGCGCTTCGAGTGATTCGAGCTGGGCGGCAAGCTGGCGCATGTCACGCTCGCGCGCCAGCACGCCCACCTGGTTGCCCTGGGCGCGGCGGACGCGGGCGAAGCCCGGTCCCATCCACGCACCGTCGCGGGTGATCACCGACTCGCCGGCGGCCAGCGAACCGGCGATATGGCGTGCCTGGTCGATCGAATCGGCCACGCGGATACGCGAGAGCATGTGGTTGATCGAGGCTGGGCCCCGGACATGGGCGGCCAGCGTGCCGGCCGGACCTTCGCCACCGGTGGCTGAAGAGATCAGCGCGATATCGGCGTCGGTCAGCTCGCCCAGTTCGGCGGCAAGCGCCAGCGGATCGTCCACCAGCACGCCATCGAGCAGGCCGGCCAGGACCGTTTCGGCCGCCGCTTCGAAGCCTGCATCGACGTTCAGCGATTCGCCCAGGCGACGCGCGTTGGCCAACCCTAAACGATCGAGCCAGCCGGTGGCGGCGCTCTCTTCCTGGCCCAGCGCGGCGTGCTGCAGGGCTTCGAGCGAGGCGTGGCGGCCTCGCGCGGTCTGCAACTGCTGGCGCGCTTCGTTCAGCTGGGTCTGCACCTGGCGCTCGTCATCGAGCACCCGCTCGTGTGCGACCTTGTGCTGATCGAGCAGGCTTCCCAAGGTTTCCACGCGCTCGCGCTGGGTATCGTGTTCGGTGTCCAGGGCTTCGGCAGCGGCATCGAGCGCTGCCACATCGAAGGCCTGCCGTTCGCCCTCCAGCGCCTCGCGGCGACGGGAGAGGTCGAGGGCCTGGCGGTCGAGGTAGTTCAGGCGCGTGCGTTCGACTTCCGCGGCACGGGAGGCTTCCGAGGCGCCGCGGGTGTGCGTATCCCAGCGCGACTGCCAGTCGGCCAGCCGGGTTTCGGTGCTGCGCTGCTGCTCCCCAGTGTCGTCCTGCATCTGCTGCAGCGCTTCCAGCCGCGGCTCGCCTTCGGCCAGCGCCGTGCGCAGGGCCTCGATCTGCTCCTGGTCGGCGGTGATGTGGCCCTGCAGTTCCTCGAACTCGCGTTCGGTCTCGCCCTGGGCGCGGGTCAGGCGCTCGGAGGTTTCCCGGTTGTGCCGTACCTGCTGCTCGACGCGGGCGATCTCGGCGCCGACCTTGTACACATCGGCCTGCACCGCGTTCAGGTGCTCGCTGGCGCTGTGGTGGGTATCGCGGATGCCTTCGAGCTGGGCTTCCACCTGCCGCTGCTGGGCCAGGTGGCGTTCGATCTCCAGTTCCGCCTGGCGCAGCGAATCGCCCTCGCCGTCGCCCTGGCGCTGCAGCGCACGGTATTCGAGCGCGCGCATCTCGGCCTCGCGGCGGTTCTGCTCTTCCTTCAGCGCCTTCCAGCGCTCGGCGGCGCGGGCCTGGCGGTTCAAGTGGTCGAGCTGCTTGTCGACCTCGTCGCGCACGTCCTTCACGCGGTCGAGGTTCTCGCGGGTGGACTTGATCCGGCTTTCCGTTTCCTTGCGGCGCTCCTTGTACTTGGAGATGCCGGCGGCTTCCTCCAGGTGGGTGCGCAGTTCGTCCGGGTGGGCCTCGATGATCTGGCTGATCATGCCCTGCTCGATGATCGAGTAGCTGCGGGGCCCCAGGCCCGTACCCAGGAAGAGATCGGTGATGTCGCGGCGGCGGCAGCGCCCGCCGTTGAGGAAATACGACGACTGCCCGTCGCGGCTGACCACGCGCTTGACGGAGATCTCCGCGTATTGAGCAAGCTCGCCCTGGATGGTGCCGTCGGCGTTGTCGAAGATCAGTTCCACCATGGCCTGGCCGACCGGCTTTCTCGACGTGGAGCCTGAGAAGATCACGTCGGTGAGCGAATCGCCGCGCAGCCGGCTGGCCGCGCTTTCACCCATCACCCAGCGGATGGCGTCGATGATGTTGGACTTGCCGCAGCCATTGGGGCCAACGACGCCCGTCATATTGGTGGGCAGATGCAGCGTGGTCGGGTCGACGAACGACTTGAAACCGGCCAGCTTGATGGTGGTCAGGCGCATTGATTCTTGTATCCAAGGAAAACGGCTAGGTCAGGCGGCGCCCCCGCGCCGCCTGACGGACCACTGTGCCAAACGCCTCCCCGCGACGCAACGCGCCGCAAGGAAAGATTCCAGGCGAGGAATGTTCGGCAAGTGTTTATTTCTTCGACTCTTCTGGTGCCCTGGCATCGATTGCCAAAGCATGGATGCCGTCAGGCAGCATGCTTTCCAGGGCAGCGTAGACCATGCGGTGGCGCTTGATGGGCGACTCACCGGCAAAGGCGGCGGCCGTGATGGCCACGTGGAAATGCCCCTTGCCCTCGCCCGTGTGGCCGGCGTGCTTGTGCCCTTCGTCGGTCACCACCAGCGCTTCGGGCGCCAGGGCAGCCGTCAGCAGCGCATGGATCTGGGCGACTTTCGCTTCCGTCACGGCCTTCATCGTCCCTAGGGAAAGTCGGCCATCTTAACCGACCTGCCCCTCCCCCGGCGCCTAGTCGACCTTGTGGAAAAGGCCCGCCGGCGGATCGGTGGCGTCGGTCTGCATGGCGCCGGACGCTTTCACCACCTGGTAGGTAAACAGGCGTGGCGAGGTCGCCAGGTCGCCGCCGCAGGCACCGCCGTGGCGTTCGTGCACATCCACTACGAAGTTCTGCGCGTCGGCCTCGTAGGGGATGTAGCTCAGGCAATCGTCGGTGAGCGTGGTGAACTTGTTCTTGTGCAGCGAGGCGCTGACGCGGGCGACGGCCACCGCCTCGTCCGGGACCGCCAGGGGTGGCGGCAACTCACTCTGCGGTGCGCTGGCGCCGGCCTTTTCGCTGTCGTCCTGGCCCGAACAGGCGGACGCCGCCGCCACCAGCAGCATGGCCACGAAGGCCCGGCTCAAGGTCCGGCGGATGCTCATGCTTCCGGCCTCATGTACGGGAACAGCAGCACGTCGCGGATCGACGAGGCATTGGCCAGCAGCATCACCAGCCTGTCGATGCCCACGCCCAGGCCGCCCGTGGGCGGCAGGCCGACCTCCAGCGCGCGGATGTAGTCGGCGTCGAAATGCATGGCCTCGTCGTCACCGGCGTCCTTGGCGTCCACCTGGGCCTGGAATCGCGCCGCCTGGTCTTCAGGGTCGTTGAGCTCGGAGAACCCGTTGGCCAGTTCCTTGCCGTTGACGAACAACTCGAAGCGATCGGTGATACCGGGATCGGAGTCGCTCTCGCGGGCCAGCGGAGACACTTCGACCGGATGGTCGGTGATGAAGGTTGGCTGCACCAAGGTGTGTTCGACCGTCTTTTCGAAGATCTCCAACAACAGCTTGCCCCAGCCGTAGCCCGCCTTGACGTGGACCCCCAGGCGCTGGGCGTGGGCGGCCATCGCCGCGCGGTCGCGCAGTTCCGAGGGCTTGATCTCGGGGTTGAGTTCCAGCACGGCGTCTTCCATGCGCCAGCGGCGGAACGCCGGGCCGACGTCGATGGCCGCGCCATCCCATTGAAGCTCCGTCGTACCCAGCACGTTGCGCGCCGCCTCGCGGATCATGCCCTCGGTAATGTCCATGATGTCGTGGTAGGTCGCGTAGGCCTGGTACAGCTCCAGCATGGTGAACTCGGGGTTGTGCCGGGTGGACACGCCCTCGTTGCGGAAATTGCGATTGATCTCGTACACGCGGTCGAAACCGCCCACCACCAGGCGCTTTAAGTAAAGCTCCGGTGCCACCCGCAGGTACAGGTCGATATCCAGCGCATTGTGATGGGTGATGAAGGGACGCGCCGTGGCGCCGCCGGGAATGATGTGCATCATCGGCGTCTCCACTTCCATGAAGCGGCGCGGCGATGCCTCCAGCCATGTGCGGATGAAGCCGATGGTCTTCGAACGCAGCGCGAAGGCGCGGCGCGATTCCTCGGTCACGATCAGGTCGACATAGCGCTGGCGGTAGCGTTGCTCGACGTCGGAAAGCCCGTGGAACTTGTCCGGCAGCGGACGCAGCGACTTGGTGAGCAGGCGCAGGGCATCCACCTTCACCGACAGTTCGCCGGTCTTGGTACGCATCAGCGTGCCCTCGGCGCCGACGATGTCGCCCACGTCCCAGCCCTTGAAGGCTTCGTAGGCTTCACCCAGCGTGCCCTGGTGGATGAACAGCTGGATGCGCCCGGTGCCGTCCTGCAGCTGGACGAAACTCACCTTGCCCTGGATGCGGCGCAACACGATGCGACCGGCCACGGCCACGCGACGGGGCTGGGCCTCGATGGCCTCGGCGGTCCACTTCTCCGCGTCGGCGTATTCGGCCTGCAAATCACCGGCGAAGCTGTCCACCCGGAAATCATTCGGAAAGGCCACGCCGGCCTTGCGCAAGACGCCGAGTTTTTCGCGTCGCTCGGCGATCAGGCGATTTTCGTCAACGGGCGGGGTGGGAGGCGTGGTCTCGGTCATCGGATGGCTACTGTGTGCTCGGAAATTCCCCAGGCCATGCGCCCAAGGACAACCCGGCACTCTAGCTGCTGCGCTGCGGCATGGGCAAGCCGCCGTCACGCCCGCTTGGGCAGCATCCGCAGGCGCACGTCCTGCCCAAAGCAGGCCACGTCCACGACGGTGAACCGGGCGGCTGCGGCAACCGATGCCGGGCCTGGCACGTCGAACAGCGGACGGCTTTCGCTGCCCAGCACGCAGGGCGCGATGTACAGCAGGACTTCATCCACCAGCCCCAAGGAAAGCCACGCGCCGGCAAGCCGCGGACCCGCCTCCACCTGCACTTCCCTGAAGCCGCGCCGCCCCATGTCCCGGGCCACCCATGCCAGGTCGATTCGCTGACGACGCACAGGCGCACGCACCCGCTCAACGGCGATTGACGCATCGTCGCGCATCTGCCTGCCCCGATAGACGATCGTCGGGGCAGCCTCGTCGCAAAGCCGCGCGGTGGCCGGCATGCGTCCTTTGGAGTCCAGCACGATGCGGGTGGGCGGAATGAATGACCCGGGCGTGACATCCCGGACCAGCAGGGCCGGATCGTCGGCCAGGACCGTATCCACGCCGGTAAGAATGGCGCAACTGCGCGCGCGCCAGTGCTGCACGTCGGATCGGGACAATTCGCTGGTGATCCACTTCGACACCCCGCTGGGCAAGGCCGTGCGTCCATCCAGGCTGATGCCCGATTTCAGGCGGATCCATGGCCTTCCCCGTTTCAGGGCGAGGAAATAGCTGCGATTCTGCTCCGCCGCCTGCTCGCGCATCAGCCCGACGTCCACCTGCACGCCATGGTCGCGCAAGCGCTCCAGCCCACGCCCGTCAACGGCGTGGAAAGGATCCTCGTGAGCCACCACCACGCGCGCGATGCCCGCCGCCAGAAGCGCATCGGCGCAAGGTGGCGTGCGGCCATGATGGGCGCAGGGCTCCAGCGTCACGTAAGCCGTCGCGCCGCGGGTATCGCCGCCGGCATCGGCCAGCGCGGCCGCTTCGGCGTGGGGGCCGCCTGCCCTTGCATGCCAGCCGCGTCCCAGCACCCGGCCGCCGCGGGCGATGACGCAGCCCACTGCCGGGTTGGGCCGGCACGTCAACGCGCCGCGCTGCGCCAGATTCAGGCTCTCGGTCATGAACTGCCGGTCAGCCTCGTCGAAGGCCGGATGGCCCGTCGGTTCGTTCACGGCACACGCTCCGCCCGCACGGCGGGGCCGACCCCGATCCGGTAGACATGCCCGTCGTATCCGCCGGCGAAATAACCTTCGCCACCAAGGTCCGGTGTCAGGGACGAGATCCCTCCGCTACTTGCTCGGCAGGTGCCAACCCAGGATCGCGTCAACATGTCGAATACCGCGACGGTGCCGTCATAGCCACCGGTGGCAAGCGTGGTGCCATCCGCCGAAGCGGCCACGCATTTGATGGAATGCCGGCGGGGTGTTTCGAACCGCTCCATGCCTTTTGGCGTCCACAACCGCAAGGTCAGGTCGCGACCAACGCTGGCGAAGCTACCTTCCTCGATCGTGCAGCAGCCATTGGCGATCCGCTCGTGGGCTCGCGCGATATGCTTGAGTGGTTTAAGAGTCTGGACGTCATGCCAGGCCACGCTGGCGTCGGCGCAGACGCTGAAGATGGTCCGGCCGTCGCAAGCCAGGCCCTTGATCGCGTTGGTATGCATGGGTATGCACGCCACCACCCGCGCGGCGCCGTCGGCCGAGCGCGCTACCACCAACCCCTCGCCCGTGTAGGTACCGATGACAGCATGCGGCTGCCCGAGTCGCATGAACGTGGCGGCGCAATTGAGCGGTGAACGATGGTGGACGATGACCTTCCCGGTCCGTGCATCGAACAGCGCGCCCATCTGGCCACCGGCAAGCAGGCGACCGTCTAAATCCGCCAGGAAATTGCACAAGCTGCCCATGCTGCCTTTCGTGGCTCCGTCCAGCTTCCACAGACCCGCGTCGCCGATGGTGTGCAATCCGTCGCGCAGGGCAAGCACGGCGTTGACACCGCCTGTGGGTCCGACGTTGCTTACATCCCACCGGTTGCTGGCGGGTGTCCATGTGGCGAAGGACGAACCGAAGGTGGCGAATACCACGGTTTCGTCCCTGGTGAATGCCGCGCTCCTGGGCCAGACCTCACTGGGTAGCTGGCCCTCCGCATGGGGTTCGAGGGCGCCGCCGTCGTCGTATCGCCACAGCCTCACGGTCCGGTCGTAGCTGAGGCTGAGCAGCTGGCGGGATGATTCATCCCACACGACGCGCTTGATGCCCGCGCGATGAGCCTCCACCCGGTGGACGTGGTCCCCGTTCATGATGGAAAGCCGACCCTCATCATCCCCGGCGAAGATCGTCCCCGATCGCGCAACGCAGAGCGTGTCGGTCTCGATGCCACCGGTATCCACTTGCGCGACCTGCCGGGCACCGGCAACGTCCCAGCGGCGCACCGTGCCGTCGTCGCTGCTGGATATCAGTTCCCGGCCATCAGGAGACCAGACCACGGAAATGACGTCCGCATCGTGGCCTTCGAGCAATGCCAGCTCGCGGCCGTCGATACCATGCACACGTACCGTATGATCCCTCGAACACGTGGCCACCATGGTCCCATCCGGCGAGAACGCGACCATTTCGACATCGTCCCGGTGGCCCCGCAACAAAGCCACCAGGCGCATGGAAGGTACCGACCAGACCCGGGCGGAATAGTCGCTGCTCGCACTGGCCAGTAACGAGCCGTCGTGGTTGAACATGCACTGGTTGGCAAGGTGGTCGTGCCAGCCCCGGGCCACCGGTGCTCCTGCGGCATCCCAGAGGATTACGCGATTGTCGTATCCGGCCGTCGCCACGTAACCGGACGGGTGAGCTGCCACGCCGCTGATGGGAGCATCATGCCTCATGGCGCACCTGCACTTCGTTGCCGATGACCATAGCGTGGTTTTTCTTCAGGATCTTTGCCTCGATGTACCGGCGGTTGTTGTCGTTGATGAAGACACCGGTGGACTGCGCGGCGGTATCGATGCCATGCGCCTGCAACGTGGCCACCTTGTCGGGATTGTTGGTCAGCAAGCGGCACTTCTCGATGCCAAGGGCGCGCAGCATGGCCGCTGCGCAGCTGAAATCCCGCGCGTCGTCCGGCAGGGAAAGCATGCGGTTGGCCTCGAACGTATCGGCGCCCTTGGATTGCAGCAGGTAGGCCTCGAGCTTTGCGTACAAGCCGATGCCCCGCCCCTCCTGCCTCAGGTACAACAGGTAGCCACCACCCTGGCCGAAGCGTGAGAGCGCTTCAGCAAGCTGCTCGCCGCAGTCGCAGCGCCGCGAGGCAAAGACATCGCCGGTGAGACATTCAGAATGGATGCGCACCAGAGGCGCGTCGGTACCTGGAACGCCAACCCGGATGGCGACGTGCTCGACGCTATCGGGCAGCCCGCGGAAGGTGATGAAGTCCGCATCGATGTCCGCGGCTCCAAGGGGAATCCTGACGATGGAACGTATGGTGAGATCTTGCATGAGCTAAGCACTCCGTTGCTTTGCGTTGGGGGAGGTCATTCCAGACCGTCGATGGCCACGCGAAAACCCATAACGTAGATGTCCCTGGCGAACCGGCCATGTCGCCGCCGGGTGCGGGCCAGGTCCCGGCAGCGCGTGAAACTGCCGCCTCGCGCGACATGATTAGGCCACGGGCAGGTGGCAAGATCGTCGTCGACGCGCCGCCCTCCCGGGTACGGTTGATACACGCCACTGACCCATTCCTCCACGTTGCCCGCCATGTCCAGGCAGCCAAAGGGTGATGCCCCGCGGACAAAGGCACCCACGGGCGTGGATGCGAAGAGACCCGATTCAACCGTGTTGGCGTGATCGGGAAGGAATGCATCGCCCCACGGGAATTCGTGTCCATCCGGGCCGCGTGCGGCGTACTCCCATTCCGCTTCGGTGGGCAGGCGCCAGGGCTGCCCGGTGGCCGCGGCAAGCCAACGGGTATACGCCACCGCGTCGTCGTAGCTCACGGTGTGCACCGGATGGTTGGATAGCAAATCGGGCAACCGCCCCTGCGGCCAGGCGGTCGGAATACCCTCGTATCCGGTGTCGGCGACAAAGGCCGCGTACTGCCCGTGGCTGACGGGATAACGCCCGATGCGATAGTCGTTCAGCCGCACTTGGTGCGCCGGATGCTCCTTTTCTATCCATTCCGGCCGCAATCCCAGCCCGGCGTACCTGCACAACACCTCATCGACGTTGACTTGCAGGCCGATGGTGACCTGCGCGCCAGGTACCGGCTGGGTGACCGGTACCACCGGATCGAGCCGCTGGTCGCCCGACATGGCGAGAAAATTACCGGCGAGGATCCTTTCCTCGATCCCCTCTTCCACGCCTTCGACCACGGCAATCCACTGATCGACCGGCATCGCCGCCAGGCGCGACCATGTCGAGGCGCGCGCGATGCGGGGACTGGCCGCATCGCGCGCGGACATACCCATCAGCTCACCATCGCTGGCCTGAGCGCTGAGGTACCCCTCGAACACCGGCCAATGCCGGAATCCAGAGGGCGCTTCGGACGGACCTGGCATGGCTAGCACGTGCATTCAAACGCCGCCTGCAGGCAATTGGTTTCGAACACCGCCCAGTAATCGCTGCTGCGCCCAAGGCGATCAGCATCCTCCACGCGGGGCAAGCGCCACGCAGGTGGGGAAAGACCCGCAGCGGTAGCGGCTCCAGCATAGGCCTCGGCCGACCAACGATGGAAAGTAAACGGACTGGGTGGCTCGGTCACGAAATGGCCACGATGCCTGGCCCCGCCCTCGAGGTTCAGCTGATCCAGCACATGGACGCCGTACGTGGTGAAATTGCCCTTGGCCAGTTCGAAGTCCGGATTGACGGTATACGCGACAAGGCGACCTCCTGGCTTGAGGTTGCGCGCCACCGACGCGAACATGTCGCCGAGCTGGGCCAGGTCTTCGGCATAGTTGAAGAGCCACGCCGCACTGACCACATCGAACTGGCCAAGCCGTGGCAAGGCCCGCGCATCGCCAACCTCGAAAAGTATGTCGCCGCCGCTGGCGAGCGATTGCGTCTTTGCCAGGCGGATCATCTCCGGAGAGATGTCCACGCCGGTCACCTGACGCGCGCCCCGCTGATGGATCCGCCGGCTGAAATCACCGTGGCCGCATGCCAGGTCCAATACCGTCAGTCCGGTCACATCGCCCAGCAGGCCCATGAAGGTACGGACCTCGATCGGGCGTTGGGACGCGCTGGAGGTGAATTCGTCGAATTTGCCGCCGATGTCGTCATAGACCGGCTTTACCTGTGCATTCATGCCTTGCTCCTTGGTCAGTGCTTGCTATAAACGATGAATCCCACCAGGACACACGCCGCCCCGATCAGCTTGCGTACGGTCACCGGCTGGACCTCAAGGCCCGCCAGGCCGAAATGGTCCATGAGCATGGCGCCCAATACCTGGCCCAGGACGACAGCGAGGATGAAGGTACTGACCCCCAGGCGCGGTGCCATGAAAAGAGCCGTGCTCACATAGACCAGGCCAGCGATGCCGCCGAACCAGATCCACCCAGGGGCGGCGAAGGCCTTGCTCCACTGCGGTGCAGGGACGCCCGCCAGGGTCAGCAGCGGCACCAGGGCCAGCACACCAACCATGAGCGACACCAGCGTGGCCCAGAGCGGGTGCCCGAGGGCTCGGCCAAGCTGGCCGTTCGCCGACGCCTGGTAGGGGACGACGGCTCCGGCGAAGGCCGAAAGAAGGAGGAAGAAAAGCTGCGCTGCCTGACCCATGATGTTTGCTCAACCTGACATTCGTTGGCAGTCAGGATGGCAGTCGACCTGAGGCTCGGCTGTCGGGTATGCCGCTGTAGTCATGTAGGGACTTTCTTCAGCTCTCACCGACAAAAAAAGCCGGGCATTGCCCGGCTTTACTTGACTCATATTGGCTTCGACGCCCGCTACGCGTCTACTCGCTTGGAGCCCGCCTCCAACCCTGATTTAAGGCTCGCCTCGATGAACTCGTCCAGATCGCCGTCGAGCACCTTCTGCGTATCGGTGCGTTCGATACCGGTGCGCAGATCCTTGATGCGGGACTGGTCCAGCACGTAGTTGCGGATCTGGCTGCCCCAGCCGATGTCCGACTTGGTGGCCTCCAAGGCATCTTTCTCGGCGTTGCGCTTCATGACCTCAAGCTCATACAGCTTGGCCTTGAGCATCTTCATGGCGCGGTCGCGGTTGGCATGCTGGCTTCGTTCGGTCTGGCAGGCCACGACCGTGTTGGTGGGCACATGGGTGATGCGCACGGCCGATTCGGTCTTGTTCACGTGCTGGCCGCCGGCGCCCGACGAGCGGTAGACGTCGGTCTTGAGGTCGGCCGGGTTGATGTCGATCTCGATGTCGTCGTCCACTTCCGGCGACACGAATACCGAGGTGAAGCTGGTATGGCGGCGGTTGTCCGAATCGAAGGGGCTCTTGCGCA
>Ga0307510_10000231_pt1 | contig 50152 bp, 47 predicted proteins | sample 12_EM_MG_FD_207224 | JGI IMG/M metagenome (GOLD analysis project Ga0307510, IMG submission 207224) | Populus trichocarpa ectomycorrhiza microbial communities from riparian zone in the Pacific Northwest, United States - 12_EM | ecosystem: Host-associated > Plants > Roots > Unclassified | place... | reverse complement strand
CTATTAAAAACAATTGCCCCTATTGAATTTAAAATTTAAATTCGTATATTTGCACCGTAATTAAAAGAATTAGAGGGGGCAATTGTCCCCTCTTTTATTTACCTGTAAAATCATCAGCCTAAAAAATACGGACAAATGGATATCGAAAAGAGGGTGATAGAATTAGTTGAAGAAAAGATTGCCGACAGACCCGAGCTGTTTCTGGTGGATGTAAAAATGCATTCCAACGGAAAATTGATCATACTGGTGGATGGGGATAAAGGCATAGGCATTGCAGATTGCGCAGCTATAAGCAGGCATGTTGGCTTTCACCTTGAAGAGGAAAATGTAGTGGATACTGCCTATAACCTGGAAGTTTCATCGCCGGGTATTGATGCGCCGCTGGTATTGCCAAGGCAGTATGTAAAAAATGTAGGCAGGCAGTTGGTCATTAAAATGGCTGACGGCAGCAAAAAAGAAGGCAAACTAACAGGAATGACCGAGGATGCCGTTGTAATAGAAGAAATTAATAAAGAAAAAGGGAAGAAAGCTGAAGCAATTGAAAGCGTGGTCCCTTTAGCGCAAATAACAGAAACAAAAGTTTTAATATCATTCAAGTAAAAAATGAGCAATATTAATTTAATTGAGTCTTTTCAGGAATTTAAAGATTTCAAAAACATTGACCGCCCAACCATGATGAGTGTTCTGGAAGACGTTTTCAGAAGTATGATCAGGAAAAAGTATGGTAACGATGAAAATTGTGACGTGATCGTAAACACCGACAATGGTGACTTGGAGATCTGGCGTACCCGTACCGTAATGGAAGATGGTTTTTCGGAAGATGACGACCTGGAAATTGAACTGGCCGAGGCCCATAAATTTGACGAGGATCTGGAAGTGGGTGACGAGTTTGTGGAGCAGATCACGCTGGAAAGTTTTGGCCGCCGTGCTATTTTGGCCGCGCGCCAAACACTGGTTTCCAAGATCCTTGAGCTGGAGAAAGACGAGATATTTAAAAAATATAAAGACCGTGTGGGCGAGATTGTGACCGGCGAGGTATACCAGGTTTGGAAAAAAGAAACTTTGGTACTGGATGACGAAGGCAACGAACTATTGCTGCCAAAATCAGAACAGATACCTGCAGATTACTTCAAAAAAGGAGATAATGTAAAAGCGGTAGTGAGCAAGGTGGATATGCTGAACAGCAATCCCAAGATCATCATTTCGCGTACTGCCCCTGAGTTTTTACAGCGTTTATTTGAGCTGGAAGTACCTGAAATATTTGATGGTTTGATCACCATAAAGAAAATTGTACGTGAACCAGGCGAAAGGGCAAAAGTAGCTGTTGAGTCATATGACGACCGTATCGATCCGGTAGGCGCCTGCGTAGGTATGAAAGGATCGCGTATACACGGTATCGTGCGCGAATTGAAAAACGAAAATATTGACGTAATTAATTTTACCAATAATTTACAATTGTACATTCAACGTGCCTTGTCGCCAGCCAAAATAACATCTATTAAACTGGATGACGAGAAAAAAACAGCGGCGGTGTATTTGAAACCAGACCAGGTATCATTGGCTATCGGTCGCGGCGGGCATAACATTAAACTTGCAGGTAAATTGACAGGTTATGAAATAGACGTTTACCGCGAGGCTGATGAGCAGGATGAGGATGTGGATATCGAAGAATTCTCAGACGAAATTGAAAGCTGGATACTTGATGAGTTCAAACGTATCGGTTTGGATACGGCAAAATCAGTACTGGCTTTGACCGTTAACGAGCTGGTTAAACGTACAGATCTGGAGGAAGAAACAGTGAAAGAAGTGCTGTCGATTCTGCAGGCTGAGTTTGAATAAACTAAATAAGCAAAATTAAAATCGTATTTTTGCAATATTAAGCAGAGAAAGTAATAATAAATGTCAGAAGACAAATCTATAAAATTAATCAGAGCAGTAAAGGAATTGAACATTGGTATGGGTACCATTGTCGAGTTTCTGGCTACCAAAGGCTTCAAGATAGAAAAGCAGCCAATGGCGAAGCTGGATAGCGACATGTACAGTGCCTTGCTCAAGGAATTTGCTTTTGATAAAAGTATTAAGGAAGAGGCCAAGCAGATCAGTATCGGAAAGATCAGGAAGGAAGAGCCGGGCCAGGTTCCTGACAAACCAGAGGCACGGCGCTCAAGAGATTTCGAAAACGAAGAGATCCTGATCAAAAATACAGGTCATTTTTCAGCTCCTCCTGTTGAAAAACCAAAAACAGAGCCTGCCAAGACCGAAGACCGGAACGACGTTAGTTTACCGGGTGTAAAGGTAATTGGCAAGATTGATCTGAATGCACCTTACCGTCCTGAGAAAAAGGAAGAACCGGTAGTTGCGAAACAGGAGCCGGTAAAGGAAGAGGTTAAACCTCAGCCAAAAGAGGAAGAGGTAAAACCGCCGGTTGTAAAAGCTGAAGAACCAGTCCCAGCGCCGGTAAAAGAAAAAGCAATAGAACCGGTAAAAGAAGAAGTAAAACCTGTTGAAGCTAAAAAGCCTGTAGTAGAAGAACCTCCTGCTGTTGAAGAAGAGCCGGAAGATGAAGTGATCAGGGCAAAAGCACAACGGTTAAGCGGCCCCAACGTAATTGGTAAAATACAGTTACCTGTAAATGAGCCAAAACGGAATCAGCCTGTAGCTTCATCATCTAATACCAATAGCGCTGCGGATCATAAACGTAAAAGAAAGCGTAAGGATAACCAGGGGGGAGGAAATCAACAGCAGGGGAATAATGCACCACCTCAGGGTACCATTAATCCTAATCGCCCCGATTTCAGAAACAGGAATCAAAATGGTACAGGCGGTGGTACAGGCAACCGGCAGGATTTCAGAAGAGGAACGCCGAGTACACCTAAAGAAGAACCTTCAGAAAAAGAAATACAAGACCAGATCAAGGCTACATTGGCCCGTTTAAGCGGTGCCGGTAAATCGGGTAAATTCGCACAGCGTGCTAAATTCCGCAGGCAAAAACGTGATGACGTTGCTGCAAGTGCCGAAGAACTGGCATTGGAACAGGAACTGCAATCCAAAGTATTAAAGGTTACCGAGTTTGTTACGGCAAACGAGTTAGCATCCATGATGGATGTATCGGTTACGCAGATCATATCGACCTGTATGAGCCTGGGGATGTTCGTATCCATCAACCAAAGGTTAGATGCCGAAACATTAACTATTGTCGCTGATGAATTTGGCTACCAGGTTGAGTTTGTAAAACCACAGGATGAGGAAGCTAACCTGGATACACCGGACGATCCCGCAGATTTGATTCCGCGTGCACCGATCGTGACCATCATGGGCCACGTTGACCACGGTAAAACCTCATTGCTCGACTTTATCCGCAAGACTAATGTAATAGGCGGTGAAGCTGGTGGTATTACCCAGCACATCGGGGCATACGAAGTAACACTACCTGATGATAAAGGAAAAATAACATTCCTGGATACACCGGGTCACGAAGCGTTTACCGCTATGCGTGCCAGGGGTGCCCAGGTAACAGATATTGTAATTATAGTTATTGCTGCTGATGATAGCGTGATGCCGCAAACACGCGAGGCCATAAACCACGCACAGGCTGCCGGTGCACCTATTATTTTCGCGTTTAACAAAATAGATCGCCCGGGTGCTAATGCAGATAAAATCCGCGAACAATTGTCAGCCATGAATATCCTGGTTGAAGAATGGGGCGGTAAATATCAGTCGCAGGAAATATCGGCCAAAACAGGTTTGAATGTAGATAAGCTTTTAGAAAAAGTATTACTTGAAGCGGAATTGCTTGAATTAACGGCTAATCCGAATAAACGTGCAATTGGTACAGTTATAGAAGCGGCCCTTGACAAAGGACGTGGTATCGTTACCACGATATTAGTTCAGGCAGGTAAACTAAAAGTAGGTGACCCTATATTGGCCGGTTGTTATAGCGGACGTGTAAAAGCGTTAACTAATGAACGTGGTCAGCGTGTCGAGTTTGCAGGTCCTTCAACGCCGGTACAGGTATTGGGTATGCAGGGCGCACCTACAGCGGGCGACAAGTTTAATGCGCTTGAAAGCGAAGTGGAGGCACGTGAGATCGCCAACAAACGCCTTCAACTACAACGTGAACAAGGCTTACGTACTCAAAAACATATTACGCTTGATGAGATCGGTCGTCGTTTGGCAGTCGGAAACTTTAAGGAACTTAACATCATTGTTAAAGGTGACGTGGATGGTTCAATCGAAGCACTATCCGATTCATTATTGAAACTTTCTACGGAGCAGATACAGGTAAATATTATCTCGAAAGCAGTGGGGCAAATTTCCGAATCAGATGTATTGCTGGCTTCGGCATCAGATGCGATCATTATCGGTTTCCAGGTACGCCCTTCCGGTGGTGCCCGTAAATTGGCTGAGCAGGAACAAATCGATATCAGGCTTTATTCAATTATATACGATGCGATAAATGAGATAAAAGCTGCGATGGAAGGCATGCTTGCTCCGACATTTGAAGAGAAGATTGTTGCCAACGTTGAGATACGCGAAACTTTCAAGATCAGCAAGGTAGGTACTATTGCCGGCTGTATGGTGCTGGATGGTAAGATTACCCGGAACAGCAAGATCCGTATTATTAGGGAAGGTGTGGTGATCTATACAGGTGAGCTGGCGTCGTTGAAACGCTTTAAAGATGATGTGAAGGAAGTGAACGCAGGATACGAGTGCGGTTTGAACATACAAAACTTTAATAACATTGAAGTAGGCGATATAGTAGAAGCCTATGAAAACGTTGAAGTAAAACGCAAGCTGTAATAAGTTTTGTTATCAAATAATATTAAGGGCTCTCCGATTATCGGAGAGCCTTTTTTGTTTTAGTGATGTCTCTTTACCACCCTGTGATGATGCCTTACTATTCTGTGGTGCCGTTTGTGATGGCGTTTCGCCTGCGCACTTGTTGCCTGGTAGCTAAAAGTCGCTAATAGTACAATAACTAATACTTTTAAAGCTTTCATAAATTAATGGTTTAAATAGATTCAGTGTTACAGTTTTTACGTCGTGTAGTGTTGAATTGAAAGAACAATATGCTAACGGGCATCTTGCCGGTAAGGTATATTCTAAGTAACTATTAATAGCTAAACCTTGCAATAAAGAAAAAGTTAAATATTGCAGAGTAACATGATTGATACAAAAACGAACTTTTTAGTATGTTTTTTAAATAACCCTTTGATTTGTAACTAAAAATATAGTAATTTCCATTTTCTGTTTTGCCTAACCAACTATACCTTTTAGTTTAATGAAAAAAAGTACCCTTAAAATGAGCATGTTGTGTTTTTTAAGCACATTGCTTATTGGCAAATCTTTTGGGCAGACAACGCCTGTTGACAGCGCGGTTTTGCAAAATTCCATTGCTCAAATCACATCAAATTTTTATAAGGCCATTGGCGAGGAGTCAAGATTATATAATGGTCATGAATTCCTTCCTTATGATCCGCACATTAAGACGAATGCGCTCTATCCGTATGACGAAAAAAGTTGGGAACCGGGCATGGTTACTTATGACGGCATTGTCTATAAAAATGTGCCAATGATGTATGATGTTTATAAGGACATTGTTATCGTTCTTTTATACAACAAATTTTCGATGTTTAATTTAGTGAGCAACAGGGTCCATGATTTTTCTTTCTCCAATCACTACTTTATAAGAATTGATGCAGACCAGGTTAATAACGGAGAAACAGGTCTTACCACAGGTTTCTATGATCAGTTATATGGAGGGAAGATCTGGATATTTGCAAAGCGGAAAAAAACCATTCAAAACTCATCAAATGCTGCAGCCGCTCCTGAAACAAATTTTATCGAGAGTAATGAGTACTACTTAAAAAAAGGAAATGCTTACTACAAAATAGGCAGCAAGGGCTCTGTTTTGAAGGTTTTGAAAGATAAAAAAAAGGAGCTGCAGCAATTTCTCAAACAGAATTCTATCAATTACTCGGATAATCCGGAAGATGCAATGGTGAAAATGGCATCATATTATGATCACTTAACTAATTAAGACTTCTGTGCAGTCGTCATATAAATAACACAAAATGAGTAACAGAACTCAAATGCCATTAAATAAACATTGAAGCGCTACCCTAATGAAGAAAACTTACTTTTTAAGTTTATGTTTATTGGCTTTTTTTAAACTGGCTAATGCCCAGGATGAGAATAAGAAACTGATAAGCGTCGATTTTCACCAGGCCAAAATTGAGCAGGTGGTAAGCGACCTGGAATCAAAAACCGGGTATCATTTTTATTATAACCCGGCGCAATTTGACAGCTTGAAAGTAACCCTTCAGGTAACTGACAGAACGCTTAACGGTATTTTATACCTGGCTTTTGATAAAACAGATTATCATTTTGCGGTTATCCAGCAGCGGGTATTTTTAACAAAAGGTCGTGAAATGAGGCCAGGGCTGGCAACCGGGCTCTTTACAGCCCCCTCAGAGTCGGCGCCAACAACCCAGGTAGTTGTAGATTACGCAGAGGAAAAGACGGTAAAAGTAGCTGAGGCGACGACAGAGAACAAACTGTATGAGATAGGAATACGGACAAACAATATTAAATCAGGAACAGCAAACCTGGCGGGCTATATCAAGAACGCCAAATCGGGAGAAGGGATCATCGGTGCAAGCATCTATAACCCGGATACACACACTGGTATAGCCACGGACCAATTTGGGTATTATTCGCTGACACTTCCGCGTGGCCGGCAAACACTGGTGATCAAAGGGCTGGGGATGAAAGACACAAGAAGGAAGATCATCCTGTACTCGGACGGCAAACTGAACATCGATATGCAGGAACAAGTGACCTCGCTAAAAGAAGTGCAAATCTCGGCAGAAAAAGTAGCCAACGTGCGTAGCGTGGAGATGGGAGTAAATAAACTGGATATCAAAAGCATCAAACAGATCCCCACTGCCTTTGGGGAAGCTGATGTACTGAGAGTAGTGCTGACGTTGCCGGGCGTACAATCCGTAGGCGAGGCCACAACAGGCTTTAATGTGCGGGGTGGATCAGCCGATCAGAACCTGATCCTGCTCAATGATGCAACGATTTACAACCCTTCGCACTTCTTCGGTTTCTTTTCGGCCTTTAACCCTGATATTGTAAAGAACATTGAGCTGTATAAAAGTACTATCCCGGAAAAATACGGGGGCAGGCTGTCTTCGGTACTGGATGTAACTGACAGGGAAGGTAATAAGAAGAAGTTTACCGGAACAGCGGGAATAGGCTTACTAACAAGCAGGTTGAATGTAGAAGGGCCGATCATTAAGGACAAGACCTCATTCATTTTCGGGGCAAGGACAACGTACTCTGACTGGTTGCTAAGCGCGCTTCCTGATGCTTATAAACACAGTTCAGCCTCGTTCTATGATGGTAATTTGGATATCAGCCACCAGATCAACGAAAAGAACAATATTTATATCACCACGTACTGGAGCCAGGACAAGTTCAGGCTAAACAGCGATACCGCATACGGCTATAGCAACCGTAATGCGAACATCAAATGGAAGCATAACTTTAATAATAAACTGTACGGGGTACTAATGGCGGGAATAGATGACTATCAGTATGATGTATCGAGCACAGCCAACCCGGTGAATGCCTATAAACTAAACTTCGCCGTAAAGCAATATGACCTGAAGACAGATTTTAACTACTACCTGAACACGAAGAATACGATCAATTTCGGATTTAGTGCGATAAACTACCACCTGAATCCGGGGGATAATGAGCCCAATAACCCTAAATCGCTTGTAGCGCCCGATCAGGTTCCTACGGAGCAGGCACTAGAAAGTGCACTGTATATAGGTGATAAATATGATGTAACACCTGAGCTATCTATCAGCGCAGGTATTCGGTATTCGCTGTATGCCTACCTGGGTCCGCAGACAGTAGATCACTATGCACCCAACCTGCCCAAAGAGAGCGTCAATATTTTAGACAGTATAAGCTATGGAAAAAACAAAGTGATCAACACGTATGGTGGTCCGGAGATCAGGCTGTCAGCACGGTACAGCATAGGCGACAACTCGTCGATAAAAGCATCATACAATACGCTAAGGCAATACATTCATTTGCTGTCGAATACGACAGCGATCTCACCAACAGACACATACAAACTGAGTGACCCGAACATTAAGCCGCAATATGGCAGGCAGGCTTCGCTGGGATTGTACCATAACAACCAGGCGAACACCATAGAGATGTCGGTGGAGGGATATTACAAATGGATCGGCGATTATTTGGATTACAAGAGCGGGGCCACAATAATATTAAACCATCACATTGAGCAGGATGTGCTGGAAACGCAGGGAAAAGCTTACGGTGTGGAATTCCTGATAAAGAGGACAGCAGGGAAGCTGAACGGTTGGTTAAGCTACACGTATTCAAGGACCTTCCTGCGACAGAGCGATCCGAATGCAGGAGAACTGATCAATGGCGGAGCATACTACCCTGCTAATTATGATAAGCCGCATGATTTTAATTTTACTGGTAATTACAGGTTTAGTCACAGGTTTAGTGTATCGTTCGATGTTACCTACAGCACTGGTCGGCCGATTACATTACCTATAGCCAAGTATGAATATGCAGGGGCCGAAAGAGTATTCTATTCGGACAGGAATGCTTACCGGATTCCGGATTATTTCAGGACCGACTTCTCGATGAATATTGAAGGTAACCATAAAGTACACCAACTGACCCACAATTCATGGACGATAGGTGTTTATAACCTAACCGGACGGGCTAATGCATATTCAACCTTTTTTACAGAGCAAGGCGGAACAATCAATGGCTATAAACTATCCATATTTGCCCGCCCAATACCATTTATTAATTACAATATAAGATTTTGATGAATTTAAGAAATTTTACATATCTGATAATTATTCTGACAGTAATAGGCTATGGTTGTAAAAAGCCATATGCACCACAAATTGCAGCGGTCAACAGTAATTACCTTGTAGTTGAAGGTGTAATCAATGCCGGTCAGGATTCGACTTTTATCAAATTAAGCCATACTGTAACTATTTCTGGTAAAGTAACCGGCACTGCTGAATTGGGTGCCCGGCTTAGTGTGGAAAGTGATCAGGGTGCTGTATATCCATTAGTGGAATTAGGGAAAGGTATTTACGCTTCTGCCCCACTGAATCTTGATAATAGCCATAAGTATCATTTACATATTATAACACTAGCTGATAAGGAATATATTTCAGACGCTGAAGCAATAAAGTCCACGCCGCCGATTGATAGTGTTGGGTATACCATTCAAAATAACGGTATACAATTGTACGCCAATACACACGACCCCAACAACAATACCCGCTATTATCGCTGGGACTATGCAGAAACCTGGAACTTTCATGCTAAATATTTAACAGCGTTTATCACGGATGGGGAGAAATTAAATTTTCGCACTCCAGACCAACAGATTTACACCTGTTTTGCGAGTGATACTTCAAGTTCTATATTATTAGGATCGTCATCTGCTTTAGCGAGAGATGAAATTTACCAGGCGCCTTTAACACAAGTAATATCTACATCCGAAAAATTAGAAACAAAGTACAGCATATTGGTTAAAGAATATGCCTTAACTAAAGAAGCTTATAATTTTTGGCAAAACATGAAAAAGAACACCGAACAACTGGGTTCTATTTTTGATGCACAACCTTCTGAAGTGCCGGGTAATATTCATTGTATTACTAATCCGGCTGAACCGGTTATTGGGTATGTGAGTGTTACCAATGTGCAACAAAAACGAATATTTATCACCCAGGATGAGTTACCTCAATCCTGGGTGTACACTTATCCATATGAATGTGGCCTGGATACCATGCTCTTTGTTACCAGGGGGGGGCAAAATAATGTAGCCGCGTACTTACTTCCACTTAACACTACAGAATTTGCTATTTCCACGATCAGCGCTAATAATAAACTTTTAGGCTATTTGAGTACAAATGCCGAATGTGCCGATTGTACAATCAGGGGTACAACTAAACGACCATTATTTTGGAAATGAAAGGGGTGCAAAATGTTGAATTCTGATTGCAGTAACAATTGGCATTTGTTATACAGCATCCGAACGAAGGGGCCAGGATTGCACGGTAAGGGGAACCAATATACAACCTGATTTTGGGACTTCGAGATGAGATTAATATTTAATTAATAAGGTGGAATTCATTAATCGTTTTGACTATAAAAATAAAAAAATGAAACAAATAGCAACAATATTCAGGAATATTACCTGTGGTTTTGCTTTAATAATATTGCTTGCATTTAATTGCAGGGCGCAGACATTAAACGATGTACAAACAACTTTTAATAATTACCAGCAAGGTGCGCTACAGGAAAAGATATTTGTTCATACCGATAAAGGAGCTTATCTCACAGGAGAGATACTATGGCTCAAGGTTTATGTTGTAGATGGCAGTTTTAATAATCCATTAAACCTGAGTAAAATGGCTTATGTGGATGTATTGGACGAAAATCAGAATCCTGTGATGCAGGCAAAAATTGAATTGCATGATGGAAAAGGAAGCGGATCGATTTATATTCCTATTTCGTTGAATAATGGAAATTATCATTTTAGGGCCTATACCAACTGGATGAAGAATTTTAGTCCTGACTATTATTTTGAAAAAAAGATCACCATCGTAAACCCGCAAAAAGCGCCTGTTACTTTAGTTAAAACAGTTAAAACAGATTTTGATGTACAATTTTTTCCCGAAGGTGGAAACCTGGTAAGCGGGATCACCAGTAAGGTAGGCTTTAAGGCTGTAGGCAATGACGGTAAAGGGATTGATTTTACAGGCGCTATAATCGATCAGAAAAATGATACGGTGGCGCGTTTTCAGCCATTAAAATTTGGAATGGGCCGTTTTTCATTTACACCTGGGCCAGGTAATACATATAAGGCAATTATAAGGGTGGCAGGCAGTGCGCCTGCGGTTAAAGATTTTCCCGCTGTAAATGGCAAGGGGTATGTGATGACATTGGCCGATAATGGTTCGCCTTCGTTACAGGTAACGGTAAATAGTAATACCGAAAGCTCTGACGGGTCGGTTTATTTGTTTGTACACACGAGGCAGATAGCAAAAATTGTCCAGCGGATATCGTTGGTCAATGGCGCTGCTACATTTAATATCAATAAATCTGAACTTGGCGACGGTATCTCGCATTTAACAGTTTTTGATGGCGACAGGCACCCGGTATGTGAGCGGCTTTATTTTAAACGTCCGGTAAAAATCCTTGCTATAGATGCGGCTTCGGATCAGCAAAATTATGGCATACGTAAGAAAGTGAATGTTGCCCTTTCGGCCAAAGGCCAATCGGGTAAACAATTAACCGCTGATCTGTCCATGTCGGTTTATCGTTTGGATGCTTACCAGGCTCTGGAGCCGGGTGATATATCAAGCTATTTTTGGTTAAGTTCTGATCTTCGAGGAAAGATTGAATCACCTGAATATTATATTAAAAACAACACAGCCGAAGCCAGTGAAGCAGCAGATAACCTGATGCTGACACAGGGATGGCGTCGCTTCCAATGGGACGATGTGTTAAAAAACAAACGCCCTGGGTTCAGTTTTTTGCCAGAGTATAACGGCCACATTGTTACAGGCAAGATAATTAATACCGTAACCAATGCACCAGCGTTTGACGTGGTTGCCTATTTTGCGGTGCCAGGTAAAAGGGTACAATTGTTTACCTCAAAAAGCGATTCGCTTGGCCGGATATTGTTTAATACCAAGGATTTATATGGCCCCGGTGAAATTATAGTTCAAACTGATACGCAGCGTGATACCACCTACCGGATCGATATACAAAACCCATTTTCGGAGCAATATTCAAAAACTCCGCTACCTGCTTTTGAACTTACGCCTGATATGCAGAAGCCTCTTGAATTGCAAAACGTAGCGATGCAGGTACAGAATATTTATGCCGGGAATAAGACCAGGCAATTTTATGATGCTGCAATAGATAGCACCGGGTTTTATGGTAAGCCCGATAAGGTTTACAGGCTGGATGATTATACCCGCTTCACCACGATGGAAGAAGTTTTGCGCGAGTACATCAGGGAAGTAAACGTGTTTCACCCTCATAAAACATTTCAGATCAGGGTTATAAACGACAAAGGGTTTTTGGAAGGGGATCCATTGGTGCTGCTTGACGGGATCCCGATGTTTGACATGAATAAAGTAATGGCGATCGATCCCCTTAAGATAAAAAGGCTTGATGTAATAAAGGACAGGTATTTTTGGGGCCCGGCAGATGCCGAGGGGATATTGAGTTATGCCAGTTATAAGAGTGATCTGGCTGGGGTAGAAGTCGATCCCCACGCAGTGGTAATGGATTATGAAGGGATGCAATTGCAAAGAGTATTCTATTCGCCCGCATATGATACCGATGCTGCGGTGTCAAGCCGTGTACCGGATTTCAGAAACCTTCTGTTTTGGATACCGACGATAAAAACCAATACGCAGGGGAAAAACCAGTTAACATTTTATACTTCAGACGAGGAGGGGAAATACCTCGGGGTTATACAGGGAATGACTGCCGATGGTGAAACCGGAAGCCAATACTTTACTTTCGAAGTTAAAAAGTGATGATTAATTATTTCAGATCAGCGTAGTGATAAACCTTCATTTTATCGCCCATAATTAATTGTTTACTATTTTGGAAGTAGATGCTGGTAAGATCTTTCAGCGAATCCTGGCCGGGATAATGAATTCCCACCATGCTGGTGATTGAAGTAAGAAGATTTTCTGAAGAAGCTTTGGCATCTTTATGTTGTAATAAGTGCGATATTTTATCCGGGAAAGTGTTTTTTAATTTGAGCGAGTACCATATAAAGAACGGGATGTGCGCATCATGTTTTGATGGTGGTGACCCATAGTGATGCGATGTTAAATTTCTGTTGTCGTCAAAAAGATCTTCCCCATGATCTGACATATAGGTGACCGATGAGAAGTTATTCAGTCTGCTTACCATTCTGATCACGCTATCAATTACCGCATCGGTATAGAGGATGGTATTATCGTAACTATTAATCAAAGCATTTTCGTAGGTCTTATCAGTAATTTTAGAAGTAATTGTTTTATTACTTGGCTTCAGAACATCATATTGATCCGGGTACCTGGAACTATAGCTATAATGGCTGCCCAATGTGTGCAGGACTATAAATTTTTTATCACCCGGTTCAGCCAGGATCTTTTTTAGCGTATCTACTAATTCCATATCCCTGTGCACATTTTTAGTAGATCTGAAATCAGTTAGCATATAACAACCCTTTTGGGTCTCTAACGAATGAATTCTGATATACCCCAGGTAATCTGTTTGATTAGTGACCCAATAAGTGGCAAAGCCTGCCTCGTTAAATGCACCGGCAATACCTTTGCGGTATAAGTTCGAATGATAATTATCCGCGCCAACACCGGTTAAAAGTAAGGGGACCGCCCACTCCGTCATAAATCCCCCCGCGACTGTATTGCTGAAGGTAATCAGGTTTTCTCTTTTGCTCAAAAGCGGCGACGTGTTCCTGCTATAGCCATTAATGCCCCAATGGTCATATCTGCTGCTTTCGCCGATAATTAATACATGTACCTGCTTATCGGCGATTGACGGATCCTGCCTGCTATTGAAGGTAAAGTTGTCTCTTTCTTTTTTGGTTTCCTTAATAAAATTATCCTGATCCCATACATTTTGAAGTCCCTCGGCAATGTTGTATGGATAAATACTGCAAAGTGAAATTTTAATATTCTTTATATAGTTTACATTATGATCGTATTTGGAGAACGGCGATATTGCCAGAACCGCAAGCGAAATAACCGAAATGTATGCTGCATATCCGGTTTTTATTGTTTTTTTAACCTTCGTATATAGAAAGTATAGCACCGCCAGATAGACCACCATGAATATGCTCAGAAAAAGTATATAATTTCTGATCAATTCCAATGTTTCATTTCTATTGGTATTAAGGATCATAAGAACTGTTGCCTCCGAAAGCTTAGAGTTAAAATAGGCAACATAACCCAAGTTGAATGGGGCAAGTAATATTATAGGCAACAGTATTATTAAGTACAATTTCAGATTATTTCTGAAGAAATAAGTAGGTATCAAAAATACAAACAAGCTGAATAGGAAGCTTATGAGGCCCCTTAAGTAATCTTTAAGCAGAAAATGGTAGATTAATTCTGACGAAGAAATGAATGAAATTATTAGCAGGAATGGCATGAAAGATAATGACATGCTTATAAGTGGCAGGCGAAATAATGGTACAAAGGACAATGATACTCTTTTAAGAGGTACGCGGATTAAATTCATCGTTGCATTAGAAATTAGGTTTATAACTTCTTAATTGGGGTTGCTTAACATTTTTAATGCTTAGGTTCCGAAACAGGCCATTGCGCGCATTAATAAAATGTTAATTATATATAAACAAAACGTTATATAAAGGGTTTACGAAAGTTGACCATGAAAACGTTGCTTGATTAGTAACGATAACTGCAATTCAAATTGTAACAAAGCAGATACAAGGCTAATAAACCGTACGAGGGGATACTTTTAGCTATAATTCTGCGTAATAGGCATTGATCGCGTAGGTTACAAGAGGATTAGAATTCCATTAGAAATGATTTTCAATTAAACTGAAGCCCCGGATTTTAGTCTAATTAGTATATATAAATTAAAAATTCTGTTCTAAAATATCATGAAAACGTTGTTAAAATATACATCCTGTTTTGCACTGGCCGGATTGCTTTCTGTAACACTAATTTCTAATGCAAATGCTCAGCGCGGTTTTCATAGCGGTGGTATTCGCGCGAGTGTTGGTTTTGGCCATGGTATAGGCTTTCGCGGTGGTTTAGGTATAGGTTTTCGTACCCGTGTCTACGGCGGTGGGTATTATGGTTACCCGGGCATAGGTTTCCGTATCGGATATTTGCCGTATGGTTATTACCCTTTCTACTTCGGTTCAGACCTGTATTACTATTATGGCGGTGTTTTCTACCGGCCATATGACGGAGGAGGATACGAAGTTACCGTACCACCGGTAGGCGCAGAAGTTCCCGGATTACCAAAAGGATCAAGCTCTATTGTTATTAACGGTCAGCAATATTATGAGTTCAATGGTGTTTATTACCAGGCTGTAGTTAACGATAAAGGCAAAACAGTTTATGTGATTGCCGGCAAGGATGGTGTATTAAACACAAATGGCAGCGATGGAAATGCAGATAATCCTCCCGCGCCACAGGTAGGCGATATTGTAAATCAGTTGCCGGATAATTGCCGCAAGGTAAAACTGAATGGTAAAAAATACTTTGTATCGCCCGACGGTATCTATTATGAAGAATTTAGCGACAATCATAATTCCAAAGCATACCGCATTGCCAGCATACCAATGGACGACGAACAGCAAAATTAATAATACCTACATATACAAATGTGCCCGGTATTTACCGGGCTTTTTTGTTTACTGACTTCCGCCTGATAAAATTCCCGGCAAGTAAAATAAACCTTTGGCATCGTCTTTAGTCCAAATAGCAAAGAACTTAGGAAAAAGAGATTATGAAAAGATGGTTCAAATATATGTCGGCATTTGTATTCGCAGGAATGCTGGCTATTGCGCTCATAACCAATGCTAATGCGCAACATCGCGGCGGCGGACACGGTGGTGGCGGATCTCACGGAGGTGGGGGCTTCCGCGGTGGTGGAGGCGGTGGTTTCCATGGCGGTGGAGGGTTTCACGGCGGCGGCGGTGCGCGTGGAGGAAGTAGTTTCCACGGTGGTGGAGGTGGTTTTCGCGGCGGAAGTAGTTTCCACAATGGTGGAGGTGGTTTTCGTGGTGGAAATGGTTTTCACAATGGTAGTGGTTTTCACGGAAACGCAGGTGTACGTGGCGGAACAGCTTATCGCGGTTCATTCGGTGCAAGACCAGGCATGGCTTATCGTGGCTCTGTACGGGGTGGTGTAAGTTCAAGAGGAGCTTATGGTTACCGTGGAGGAGCCTACGGTTATCGCGGTGGGGGTTATCGTGGAGCATATTACCATGGCGGAAGATATTATGGTGCTTACCGTGGTGGTTTTTATCGTGGCCACTATTATGGTTATCATGGCTATTATGGCCCGGGCTACAGGTTTGGTTTTGGATGGGGTTATCCGCATATTGGTTTCTACTTAGGTGTGCTGCCTTACGGATATTATCCATTTTACTGGAACTCATACCCATATTACTATTACGGCGGGACCTTCTACAGGCCATACAACGGCGGGTACGAAGTTGTGGTGCCGCCTGTTGGTGCGGCGGTTCCTTCCCTGCCGTCTGGTGCCGAGCCTATCAATATTGATGGGATAGTGTATTATGAATACAATGGCGTTTATTACCAGGAAAGCCAGGATGAGAACGGCCGCACGGTATATATTGTTGCCGGGAAAGATGGTGTGTTAAATACAGAAAATGGCGGAGCCAATATTAACGATCAGCCCATGACGGATAATGACGATCCAATTATGGATAACAACTCCCCTAATGATAACCAGTCGGAAAATACAACTTATACAGCTAGTGTTAAAGTTGGTGACGTAGTAGATCAATTGCCGGAGGATTGCCGCAAGGTTACCCTGAACGGCAAGAAATTGTATGTGTCCCCTGATAATATATTTTATGAAGAATTTAAAGATGCTGATGGTACCGGATATCGTGTTGCAAGCGTACCAGGAGCGAATGATTGAGTGATTGTCAAACATTTCTAAATGAGAGGCCCCGGTTTGCGGGGCTTTTTTTGTAACCTGTCGCGTCCTTTAAACAGGGCAGTTGTTTGGTTTTTAGATAATATCTGGTCGTTGTCTGATATTAAAACAGCGATTTTACCGCAAAGAACTCTGTTTATGAGCTGTTTATTAGCTGGCATCTGCTTTGTCATTTGTATTTGACCATAAACACTGATCATGAAAAACTTAAAATACCAAGTATCTTTTTATAGTATAGCAGTTGCCTGCATTTTAATTACAGGGTGTCATACGCTAAATAAAACTCAGAAGGGGGCAGCCATTGGGGCAGGTACAGGAGGCATAGTAGGCGCTTTTATTGGCAAGTCTGCTGGTAATACTGCGCTCGGTGCTATCATTGGGGGCGCAGTAGGTGGAACTGCAGGAGCATTTATCGGGCACAATATGGATAAGCAAGCAGCCGAATTAAAGCAAGCTATTCCGGGTGCTACAGTAACGCGTGAAGGTGAAGGTATAATTGTAAAATTTGATTCGGGTATTTTATTCGATGTTGATAAAGCAGATATTAAACCTGCTGCGCAAACCAACCTGCAAAACCTGGCGGCCTCTTTAGGAAAAAACCCCGAAACCAATATTTTGATCATCGGCCATACCGACAACACCGGTGCTGGAGATTATAACCTGGATCTTTCTGTGAAAAGAGCTGCTTCCGTTAAATCTTACCTGGCTGCTAATGAAGTAAGAACTTCGCGCCTGAAAATTGACGGCAGGGGATCAACAGAACCAATAGCAGACAATAGCACAGCAGAAGGCAGGGCACAAAACCGCCGGGTTGAGATCGTTATTGTAGCAAATGATAAAATGAAAAAACAAGCTAAGGAAGAAGGTAAATAGCAATCAAGTCAAATATCGAACACCGAATTCTGAATATTGAATGATGAGGGTATAATACTTCACTTCTTTATTCGATGTTCAACATTCATTATTCGATATTCAAGAACATTAGAATTTCAAGCAAAATAAAAGCCCCCTCACTCTTGCAGTTTGGGGGCTTTCAACCTAAACCTTATCACAATTAAACCGGCAAGAATGCCAGTTCATCATTAGTAACGCAATTACTATACCAATAATTGTACAGCAAGATCATTTTTATTTTATTAATCAGAATCGCCTTATCATAAATGTTTGCGCCAACGCACTGTGTTATTTTCTTTACAGTGTGTTTCTTTTGCCATACACTTTTGCCAACCTTATCCCTGTTTTGATACACCTCTTTTACGCAAATAAGCATCAAAAAGGAATAAACCCAATACTAAATCAAAAAACACGAACCCTTCCAATACAGGCTTGCTTAAATAATTTCTTATGTCAGGAAGCTTCAGACTATCAGGCAGATGTCCTGAAAGATTGACAGGTGCTACACGTGTTGTTGAAAGCACATAGACAACCAGTAAGAGAATGCTCACGATAAAGAACCCTGATATCCCCTTGATGATGCGCTTGTCTATACCTGCTTTAAGAGGCTGTTGCGCATGCTCTGCACGTATGGCTTCCATTACATTATAAGTAAAGGCCATTGGTGGCTCATCCAGCTCCATTTTTGAGAACTCCCGGTTAAGAGCCAGCAGCTCTTCGTACTTGCGCCTGTAAACTTCGTCCTGCGCAATTAATACATCAATGGCTTTCTTTTCCTCATCAGAACAGTTACCATCAATATAGTTCCAAAGTTTTTCCTCCATCGTATTCATATCAGTTCTTTCACCTCGTGCTTTAAATTGCGCTCCAGCTTTTCCTTCAAACGCTGGCGCGCTCTGAATAGTTTTACTTTAACCGTGTTTGGCTCAATACCCAATGTATTACCTATCTCCTCCAGTGATTGTTCACCCATATAAAACAGGGTGATGATCGCGGCATCGTCTGGCAGCAATTGGGTTATCGCCTGGTTTAGATAATATGATCTCGACTTATTTTCAGCCGAATTTACATCATGTATCGATGAGCTGTTCTCCAGTTGAATATAGGTATTTTCATCATCAATCGAATCCGTATCAACCCTTTTCTTCCGCAAAAAAGTCATCGCCGTAGTATAAACAATACTATACAGCCAGGTACTGAATTTAGATTGCCGCTGAAAGTTTGATAAAGAGCGGTAAGCTTTAATAAAGCAATCCTGTGCTATCTCCTCGGCATCCTCACGGTTTTTACTAAACCGCAGGGCAAGTGTAAAAACAAAACGCTGGTGCCGTTTTATAAGGTCGGCGTAAGCCGCCTGGTTCCCGCCCAGGGTTTGTTCTATTAATTCTATATCCGAAAGCTTGCTTTGCATTATATACAACCTCTCTGACTACCCTTCCGCTGTTTAGGTTACAGCCTTTATGTAAATATAGGTCTTTCTTTTTATAGTAACAGTTGAGGTAATAGTGGCAGTGGCAGTAGCAAGTGGCAGTATACCGATAGCATACTAAAACTTTCCGACTGCTACTGCTGCTGCAACTGCTACTTAAAACCGCTGCAAACTTTTTTCAAACAGAGTGTAACCTCCTCAAAAATCACGTCGTCATAGCTTGCAAATACACCGGAATGGTGGCTTGAAACGAAAAAATTATTAACTTAAAAAATTGAAATATCATGGATAACATGGATACAGCAAACCTGGGAATATTATGTGGGATAATAATTTCCCTCGGCTTTTTCGGAATGATCTTCGGCATTGTTTACCTCTACAAACGTGAGAGAATGGCAATGATAGAGCGCGGGATGGATCCCCGCAGGTACAAACCACAATCAGCACCTTACCAAAATTTAAAATGGGGCCTTTTGCTGATCGGCGCAGGTTTGGGATTGTTCTTAGCTTATGTACTGGACCGCACAATATTTAAAACTACGGATTACGATGACGGCAATGTAGCAATCTATTTTGCGATGATAGCCATGTTTGGCGGATTGGGCCTGTTTGCTTCTTACCGCATCGAAAAGAAAGAAATTTCTGAGAAACCTGAGCAGGAATAATATTATAGGTTAAAGCATAAAGGTGAAAGGTTTAAAGACTTTTCACCTTTTTTATTGGTTGCCTTTCGCCCTTCAACCTTTCACCATTAAAGGTATCTCTCCTTAATCAGTTTCAAATGATACTGTTCGTGCCCGGCGGTCATGTAAACTAATCCTCTTACTGTTACGTAATTACCGCTGGCTTTACCGGAACGTAATAATTGCTCGTCGCTAAACGACTGGTAAAGGTACAGCGTAGATTCCCTTGTTACTTTATATTCATCAGCCAGGCTTTGTATGGTGCGGCTGTTAAAATCAGTATTGTCAACATAAACATCCTGGTCAAAGCCAGGCAATTCGATGTTGTTTCTTGAGAAGCAAAGCGCACGATAGGCAAAGGTCCGCTCGGTATCAATCATATGGCCCAATACCTGTTTCAGCGTCCATTTACCCTCTGCATAAGCATACATGGCTTTTTCATCGCTCATAGGGCTAAAGAGATTGTAGGTAACGTCTTTTGTTTCAGCAAGCAGTTCCAGCACATCTGTCCCGGGAACGGAAGCTACATAGTTCTCTGCAAATGCCGGGTATTCGTTAGGTTGCGGTCTGTGTATCATGAGTTAAGCTTTTTAATACAATTCTAAACGTGGTTCCTTTCCCTAGCTCGGAGTCTTTTACAAATATCTGCCCGTCATGATAGTTCTCCACCATACGCTTAGTTAGCGAAAGACCCAGTCCCCACCCTCTTTTCCGGGTGGTATATCCGGGCTGAAAAACAGTATCGAACTTTGAGCGCGGTATCCCCTTGCCGGTATCGGTTACATCAATATAGACTTGTTTTTTTGTTTTACTGCCGGATATTTCTACTTTAATATTTCCGGTGCTTTCGATGGCGTTTACGGCGTTTTTAAGCAGATTTTCCAATACCCAATCAAAAAGCGGGATGTTTAACCCTGCCCTTAAATAAGGATTCCCTTCAATTTCAAAATGTATCTTATTGCTGACGCGTATTTTAAAATAATCTATAAAATCTTTGATCACCTCATAAACAGAATGTTCCTCGAGCACAGGTTTTGAGCCGATTTTTGAAAACCTGTCGGCTACAATCTCCAGCCGCTTAATATCGTTTTCCATTTCCGCTATCAGCGGGTCGTCCTCGGCATTAAACTTCTCTTTCATCAATTCCACCCACGCCATTAACGAAGATATAGGTGTACCCAATTGGTGTGCGGTCTCTTTGGCAAGACCCACCCATACCTGGTTCTGTTCCGATTTTCGTGAAGTATTAAAAGCCGTATAAGCTACCAGCAGGAAGATAGCAATAACCGATAGCTGGATATAAGGGAATACCTTTAACTGTGTCAGCACAAACGAATCATGATAATAGACGTACCAGTTGGCGCCGAACACTTTTAAACGGATGGGCTCATGTTGTAATTTCATTGATTCCAGCTCACTCTTGAAATACGCGGGGTCATACTTTTTTGCTGGTTTGCCATTTACTCCCGGTAGCTGCGGAATTTTAATGTATGTTTTTGTAGTATCAAGCCCCCTGGTAGTAATAAAATCTCCCTGGTCATCTATAATAATGGCAGGCAGACTCAAACTATCCCGGACAGTAGAAACATATTGTAAAAAATCATTGTCATCCGCGGCAGCGATTTGCTTTATACTGATGGCCCATATCTCAGCGCGGGTATGTTCTGATTTTTTAATACTTCTTACCAGGTATCTGGTATAAAACAAGGAGCCACTGGCAATCACTACCGCGAAAGCAAGCAATGAATATTTCCAGCGTTTTCTTTGTTGGTATGGGTTCATCTGTTAGGAATGAGCAAATTAAATAAAAAGTTGTGAGTTATAGGTTTTGATGATGAGTAATGTCAAAAACTAACATATAAATCAGTACTTACAACTCTAAACTTAAAACTTAATTATCTTTGCCCTCATAATGCCAGATAAAAAAGTAAGAGTAAGATTTGCGCCAAGCCCTACAGGTGGCCTTCACCTGGGTGGGGTTCGTACGGTATTGTTCAATTATCTTTTCGCCAAAAAACATAAGGGCGATTTTGTTTTGCGTATCGAAGACACCGATCAGAGCCGCTATGTAAAAGGTGCTGAAGAATACATCCTTGAATGTTTAGAATGGTGTGGCCTTACCCCTGATGAAAGCCCGGTTGCTGGTGGCAAATATGCCCCGTACCGCCAGAGCGAACGGAAATCTATATACCGCGAATATGCTGAAAGGTTAGTAGGTCAGGGACATGCTTACTATGCTTTTGATACGACTGAAGAACTCGATCGCAACCGCCGCGAGATACCTAATTTTCAATACGGGCATGCTTACCGGGATACGCTGCGAAACTCCTTATCCATGCCGTTGCACCAGGTACAGCAATTGATCGATGCGGGGGAGCCACACGTGATCCGTATAAAAATGCCTGATAATGAACATGTTCATTTTGAAGACATGATACGCGGGCACGTAAGTTTTGATACCAGTCAAAGCGATGATAAAGTATTGTTAAAGGCTGACGGAATGCCTACCTATCACCTGGCAGTTGTGGTTGACGATTATTTGATGAAAATCACCCATGCTTTTCGTGGCGAGGAGTGGCTGCCATCGGCACCCGTGCACCTGCTGTTGTGGGAATATTTGGGATGGAAAGCCGACATGCCGCAATGGGCGCATTTACCATTAATATTAAAGCCGGACGGCCACGGAAAATTAAGCAAACGCGATGGTGCGCGACTGGGTTTCCCGGTGTATGCCATGAGCTGGCTGGATGAAAAGACCGGCGAGCTGACCCCCGGCTTCCGTGAACTTGGATTTTTACCGGAAGCGTTTTTGAACCTGCTGGTAATGCTCGGCTGGAACGATGGCACCGATAACGAGATATTTACTTTAGATGAACTGATCAATAAATTCTCAATTGAAAGGGTGAATAAAGCAGGTGCTAAGTTTGATTTTGAGAAAGCCAAATGGTTCAATGCAGAATGGATTAAGAAGTCGGAGGCCGGAAGTCTGAAGTCTGAGGTTATAAAGATTTTAGCTGATAAGGGGGTTGTTGTAAAGGATGACGATTACCTGCTCACAGTGATCAACCTGGTAAAGGAACGCTGCACATTGCTGACTGACTTTTATCATCAATCTTCCTACTTTTTTGAACAGCCAAAGGAATACGACCTGAATGCTGTAAAGCCTAAATGGACAGACTCTAAAACGGAGTTTTTTAAATCTTTTATTACTCTGCTTGATAATATCGAAGCACCTGTTGATCCTGCAGATCTCGAAGCTCGTTTCAAAGCCCTGGCCGAAGAAAAAGGCATTAAAGCCGGTGAGCTGATGCTGCCCTTCCGCATTATGCTGGTAGGCGGTAAATTTGGCCCGCATGTATTTGATATTGCTGTTCTGTTAGGTAAGCAAGAAACGATCAGCCGGATAGAAAAAGCGCTGGTTGAGTTTACGAAATAAAAAAGCAGGGCCCCTCTGCACCAGGCCCTGCAACAGATAAAGTTTAGGAATTCGGAAGGCGGAGTGCCGGTTGCAGAAGTTTTTTTGAATTCGGAAGTCGAAATGTCGATTGCGGAAGTTTCTTAGTTCTTTTATTCCGCATTTGGCACTTCGCATTCCACAGTGTTAAATCATTCCGCATTTCAAATTCCGCACTCCGCATTACTGTTACTCTTTGCTGATCAGCTGGTTATTTTCGGCCAGTGATTTTGCGCTTTCGGCAAGTCGTACAAACTCCGACCGGTAGCCATCATCATCTTTTCCCTTTGCACTTTTAGCTATACTGATGGCCTGGTCGAAGCTGCCTTTTTGTTTATATTCTGAACCCCGCAACAGCATACCAAATTCTGCCACTGCGGATGCGAACCTGAAATCGTTACTGGTATTTTTAAACTCTGAGGGTTTATCATTTACCGTTACCAGGCTCATTTTGCTGGAATTTGAACCAGGTTGTTTGTAACGGAATTTTATGGTCATTAATTCATCCGAGCCTGAATTACCAGCCGGTACATCTTTTGTTTTCTGGTATTTTAGTGGATCGACATTGGCGCTATACTCGTCCTTTACTCCTGCAGGTATGATTTCGTAGAAAGCAGTCACGGTATGGCCCGAACCCATATCACCTGCATCCTTTTTATCATTGTTAAAATCCTCTTTGGCAAGCATCCGGTCTTCATAACCAAGCAAACGATAGGATTTTACTTTGGCAGGATTAAATTCTAACTGCACCTTTACGTCTTTGGCCACGGTAAAAAGCGTGCCGCCAAATTCGGTTACAAATGCCTTACGTGCCTCGGTAACATTGTCGATATAAGCATAGTTTCCGTTTCCCTTATCGGCAAGAGTTTCCATTTTGCTATCCTTATAGTTACCCATACCAAAACCCATTATCGACAGGTCTACTTTGGTATTACGCTCCCGTTCTATCAGGTGTTCCATGTCGCCATCGCTGGATGGGCCCACATTAAAGTCGCCGTCGGTGGCCATTACAATGCGGTTGTTGCCATCGGCTTTGAAGTTCTCTTTGGCTATACGGTAAGCCAGTTTTAAACCTTCGCCACCTGCGGTTGAGCCGCCTGCGCTCAGGTTATCAATAGCATCCTTTATGGCCGTTTTATTATTCCCCGGTGTAGAGGGCAGCACCAACCCGGCATTGCCCGCATAAACTACAATGGCAACCCTGTCCTGTGCCCGCAGCTGGTCTGTCAGCATTTTAAGGGACGATTTCACAAGCGGTAATTTATTAGGTTCGTCCATAGAGCCGGATACATCTATCAGGAAAACCAGGTTGCAGGCAGGCAGGTTTCCGGTTGGGATAGTTTTAGCCTTCAGACCGATGCGCAGCAAACGATGTTTAGGATTCCATGGGGCGGATGACAACTCAGTATGGATAGCCACTGGTTCGTTGCCGGATGGTCCGGTAAGATCATATTTGAAATAGTTAATCATTTCCTCAATGCGTACCGCATCGGCCGGCGGCAGTTGCCCATTATTAATGAAGCGCCTGATGTTGCTGTAAGATGCAGCGTCCACATCAATGGAAAAGGTAGACAGTGGATTATCCTTAGCAGTCAGAAATGCATTTTCGGCGATTGTTTTGTAGCTTTCGTCGTTTGTATTTCCGCTGCTATAAACATTAGTACTTTGCGATGGATTTATTCCCCTGATTTTAGCTTTTCTGTTGACTCCGGCAGCGTTTTTATCATATACAGCTATACCCGCTACTTTTCCGTTTAAGCCATTGGCGGCATTTGGAGAATAGGACTGATTCAGGTCCTTGCTGGTTACTTTTGCGGTCGAATAACCCAATATTCTTTTCGAATGCTTTATTCCGTACCCCGTCACAACTACTTCCTGTAGATTGCTTTGCGACGCTACCAGGTAAACATCAATTTTATCTGACTTGGCAATCTTCACCTTCTGGATTTGATAACCCACGAAAGAGAAAACTAAATACTCCTTTCCATCGGGTACATCAATGTAGTAATCACCGGCCTGGTTGGTTTGGGTGCTAATATAGGTTCCTTCAACCTTTATCGTTACTCTGGGTATGGGCTGCCCGTCTTCTTTGGCAAACACTTTGCCGCTAATATGCCGGGTGTTGTTGCTCTTAAATGATGCAAGGCCGGCGATCATCAAAATAAATAATATAAGCTTCTTCATGGTCGTTGATTTTATACATAGGATGCATGTCAGTTAGCATTTCCATAAGCGGATGAAAAATTTTATTTTGTCAGCCTGAAATGAGCTTTTTTAGCAAACCAACTAAAACCGACAATACGGGAGACGAAGTGCAACTGAATAACTACCGTGAAAGCGGCGATATCGCGGTTTTAGGCAAATTGTTTGAACAATACGTACCTTTAATATACGGCGTTTGTTTAAAGTACCTGAAGGATGAAGAAGAAGCAAAAGATGCCGTAATGGGCATTTTTGAAGAACTGATTACAAAAGTAAAGCAGCACGAAGTAAAGCAATTCCGTAGTTGGGTGTATGTATTGAGCAGAAATTATTGTTTGATGCAGCTGAGGGCGGATAAAAAGATAGAAGAAGTTTCTTTGGATGAGGTTATGGAATTTGCCCCCTTTTTGCATCCTGATGATAACAACAAGGAAGAAGCCATGAAAGCTTTGGAACGTTGCATGGAGAAATTGACCTCAGTACAAAAACAAAGTATAGACCTGTTTTATTTAAAAGAGAAGTGCTATAAAGAAATAGCCGAAATAACCGGGTTTACTTTAAATGATGTGAAAAGCTATATTCAGAACGGTAAACGCAACCTGAAAATATGTTTGGAAAGGAACAGTGAATAGAGAGCAGGACATATTGCAGATCAGGAAGTACCTTAACGGGGAGCTTAATGCACGTGCTATGCATGAGCTGGAACGTCGTGCTCTGGATGACCCTTTCCTGATGGATGCATTGGAAGGTTTTGAACAAACTACCGGCGATCAGGGAGCTAACCTGGCTGATTTGAGCGACCGTCTGAATCAGCGTACTGCTAAAAAAGAAAGGCGCATTATCCCCTGGATACCATTGTCCGCAGCCGCATCTATCTTAATAGTTTTGGGTGTGGGGATATGGTTTTTTGCCAGCAGGCAGGATTCTGAAAAGACAAAACTTGTAGCCAGGAATGTAATTCCTGAAAATAAGAAACAACCAGCTGCTTCTCCACCTGCTGTAGCTATTGATACGCAAAAGCAGGAAAAAAGTGCCAATATCACAGAAACAGATAATCGTAAACTTATAGCCGATAATAATAAAAGCTACAAAAAAGCCGATACAGCTGAACATGCTTTGAAGGAAGTTTCTTTAGCTAAGGCTAAGGTTAATTCCCCGGCGTCAGCTGATATATCTGTGGCACAAGAAAACAAATCGCCGGTTTTGGCAGAGCCGTCTTCTGGCTATGATAAATCTACAGGGTATTATAGCCCTAAAAAAGATTCGGTAGCAGCCAATGAAATGCTGGTAGGTGATATCGCCAAAAAGAAGAAGGCAAACGCTACCGCTTTTAAACCCAAATCTGCAGCTCCGACACAAACCTTGGTACAAAGCAAGGTTGATGGAGTTTTAGTAATACCCGACGATAGCAGGACCGTTACAGGCACGGTAATGGGAACTGACGGAACACCGATAACCGGCGCTACGGTAAAAGTAGCAGGCCGCAATTTTGGCGCAGTGACGGATGTGAACGGCAAATTTGTATTACCGGATGTTGCCAAAGGTCAAACCTTGTCGGTAAATTATATTGGTTATAGCGCAAAAAAAGTAAAAGCGGATAAGGATTCGATGAGTATCAGCCTTAGACCGACCGGCAGTTCACTCGCTGAGGTAGTAGTAACTCGTGAAAGCGAGAAAAGTGACGAAGCGCACCCCCGTGATGGCTGGAATTCGTTTGAAGACTACCTGAAAAAGAATTCGCAATCACCAGATGGAAAAACAGGGAAAGTAAAAGTATCCTTTGTTGTGGCTGCGGATGGTAGCCTGAGCCAGTTTAAAATAGTAAAAAGCCTTAGCGACGACGCTGATAAGAAAGCGATCTCATTGATAAGCGGTGGACCTGCCTGGGCCGGGGGTACCGATGGTAAGCCTAAAGAGGTTACTGTTAGCGTTAAATTTCATTAATCTTATTCATCATAACGATGGGTTGTTTGAAACCCATCGTTATGATGGAGACATATCTTAATTGCCGCTTTTCTTATCGGCAAAATTAAATACCTTTTGCAATAGAGGAGTTGACCGTGCGGCTGGAAGATTCTGGCGTATCTTTAACTCTTCCTGGGCAATTTCAACAAATAAGCCATCGATGGTTTTTTGCGTAGCATAATCCGTAATGTCAGGGTTCAGGTGCTTTACAAAAGGAAGTTTGTTGTATTCGCCTGCAGCGGTACCATAATATTTCGTGGCGCCTACTTTATCAAGGCTTGCTTTTATCACTGGTTTAAACTTTACCGCTAATGCAGCAGTAGTGGTCCGTTTAAAATATTGAGTAGCGGCATCTTGTTGGCCAAGTAATATGCCTGAGACATCCTGGATGGTCATCTTTTTAATGGCATCGATAAATATGGGCTTGGCTTCTTTGGCAGCATCCTCAGCAGCGCGGTTGAGCGAAAGGATCACATTATCGCATAGTTTATTCATGCCCATTCCGCGCAAAGTTTTTTCAACTTTCTTCGCCTCTGGCGGAAAAAGAATTTTTACAGCAGCATTGCCAAAAAACCCATTCACTGCCGAAAGCTGGTCGGCACTTTTTCCTGTTCCCTGTTGTAATGCCTGTTTCAGGGCATTGCCTATTTCGAGGTTTGAGGGAATAATCTGGGGATAAATAATAGGTTCGGGCGCCGGTTTGAAATAGTCAAAACTGGTTAGGCTAAAACCGATAAGTAATAGCGGTAGTAGTACAAATACTCTTTTCATAGGTGTAGTCGATTAAGCTGGTAAGCTGTAAAATTAACCTATTACCCGCATTAAGGCAAATACTCCGGCCGCAATTAATCCGGAAACTGGTATAGTGATGATCCATGCCCAAACCAGGTTGATGGTCACACCCCAGCGCACAGCAGATAGGCGCTTGGTTAAACCCACACCAATAATGGAGCCGGTAATGGTATGCGTAGTTGATACCGGGATGCCAAATCTTTCAGTAAAAAATAGGGTAATAGCGCCGGCAGTTTCAGCACTTACACCTTCTAATGGTGTGATCTTGGTGATCCTTGAACCCATGGTCTTCACAATTTTCCAGCCACCTGATAAGGTACCTAATGCGATAGCAGAATAACAGGCTAATGGGATCCAATCGGGCATGTGGGCGCCAGAAGGTATTACTTTAGCTGCAATCAGGGCCACATAAATAATACCCATTACCTTCTGTGCATCATTACCGCCATGAGCAAAACTTAAGGCTGCTGATGAGACCAATTGCATACGTTTAAACCATTTTTCGGCTGTGGCCGGTCTTGAACTTTTGCTTAAATGCAATACGATAATGGTTACAAAATAAGCAATGATCAATCCCATAAACGGGGCCACAACAATGTAGGCAATGATCTTTAAGATATAGCCTGAATTTACAGCACTCAGGGCGGAAGAGCCCATGTATAATGCATTAGTAATACCGGCACCGGCAAACCCACCTATAAGGGTATGCGACGAGCTGGATGGGATCCCGAACCACCAGGTAATTAAATTCCAGCTAATCGCGGCTATTAAACCGGCAAGGAGTACAGGTATGGTTACAAAATGCTCAACTACTATTTTTGATACAGTATTAGCTACTTTATGGTCTTTGATAAAGAAGAATACGATAAAGTTGAAAGTTGCGGCCCAAAGCACCGCCTGGAAAGGGGTTAAAACTTTGGTAGATACAATGGTAGCAATAGAATTGGCTGCATCATGAAAGCCATTGGTATAGTCGAATATTAGCGCCAGGCAAACTACAACAACCAGGGAAGAAGTAACCATCGAGTAAAATTAGGCGTTTTTAACTAATATTGATTCCATTACGTTTGCGGCGTCCTCGCACCTGTCGGTGGCTGTTTCCAGGGCTGCCAGTATCTCTTTATATTTTATCAGACGGATAGCATCGGTTTCGTATAAAAACAAGTCGGCCACTGCACGGTCAAATACATAATCAGCCTGGTTTTCTACACTGTTTATCCTGATGCAGGAGTCTGCTATGTTTCTTACATTCCGCAGGTCTTTTAACTCGCGCACTGCTTTTTCCAGGTCCTGGCTGGCCTGGAGTATCAGGTCAGATAGTTTACGGATGTGTTCATTGTAATCATCTATCCGGTAAAGGCTCATGCGGTTGGCAGCGCCCTGTATAAAATCGGCTACATCATCAATCGCTGTAGCCAGCGAGTGGATATCTTCCCTGTCAAAAGGTGTTATAAAGTTTTTACCAAGCTCCAGGTAAATCTGGTGGGTCAGCTCATCGCCCTTATTCTCTAATTTATCTATCTGTTTGAACAAATCTTCCCGAAGAGCCGGATCATTTGAATTTACCGCATCAACTAACACGGCTGACATGATCACGACATTGTTGGCGGCCTGTTCAAATAGTGGGAAGAATATCTTTTTGTCTTTTGGGACGAAATATTGGAAGATGCTGTTTAGTGACATTTTGAATATTTGAGGGTAGCAGTGTTATCTGGTCAATATTAAATTTCTGCAAAGATAAAGTTTACAATGTTAAGTTAATGTTAACTCTTCAATGCGGGTATAACAGGGAATGGCAATGCCTGTTTGGACTTTTGCAAAGTAAATCCAAAGGTAGAGCCTAACCCATCGGTGCTTCGTACGTTGATGGTCTGGTCATGGGCCTCAATAATATGTTTCACTATCGCCAGCCCAAGCCCTGACCCGCCAATTTGCCTTGAACGGCTTGTATCCGTCCGGAAGAAACGTTCAAACAATCGCGGTAAATACTTTTCTTCTATGCCAATGCCATCGTCGGTTACTTCAACCAATACCTGGTCGTGCAGTTCGAACAGGCTGATGGACGTGCTGCCGTCTTCTTTACCATATTTAAATGAATTGTCGATGAGGTTAACCAACACCTGCCTGATTTTCTCCCTGTCAGCTGATACCAGTATGGGCTCATCATATTTTTGTTTAAAAATGAGCTTGATACGGTGCTCTTTTGCTTTGAGCTCCAACGATTCAAATACTTCTTTGATCAGGTCATTGACCTTGAATTTGGTGTAATTGATCGGCATTTCACCTGTCTCCAGTTTGGAAATCTCGTCCAGGTCCTTGATCAGGTAACTCAGGCGATCTACGTTCTTTGATGCTTTTTCAAGAAATTGATGTGCCATATCGATATCCTCAAATTCATCGTCGATAATCGCATCTATGTAGCCCTGTATAGCAAAAAGAGGTGTTTTAAACTCATGTGAAATATTTGAAAGAAAATCGCGCCTGAATTTTTCCTGCTTTCGCAACTCATCGATCTCGCTTTTCTTTTGTCCGGCCCATTCTTTTACTTCCTGTTCCACATCATTTATCGGGTCGGCACTTACATGCTCGCCCAGGGCATCGCGCAGGTCGCGGCCGAGTTTCAGGTTATGGATCAGCTTATAAATGATCTTGATCTTGGAGTAGATATACTTTTCGAGCAGGATATAAAAGGTTACAAAGCTTATGGTTAACGTCAATCCAAAAGTGACGGCTACATCATACCAGCTATGCTTAAAGTAATAATTAACTGCAGAAACGGTTATAGCCACCGCCAATGCATTGATAAATACAAGGACACGCAATTTCATAATCGTAAAGTTACAATTTGTAACTGATTACGTGGCTTTTGCAGGCGTTGCCAGTGTTAAATTATAGTTATTTAATTGTAGACTTTTAGTTATTTACTCGTATCCACATTGATAGTAATAGTTACATCATTTGACATGACGAGGCTTTTGCCGCCGACGCCATAGTCCGTGCGTTTTATTCTTAAGGTGCCTTTGAACGATGCTGTATTGCCGTTTTCAGAATAGGTAAAAGGCACCTCTGTCTGGTTGGTTTTGTCTTTGATAGTAAGCTTGAATACACCCGTATAGCTATCACCGCTCTTATGCTTAAAAGAGACGGATTTCATAGTGATCTCAGGGAATTTTTCAGCATCAAAATAACTGTCGCTTTTCAAGTGATGGTCACGGGTTTCGTTGTCGGTATTTATTGTTTTGACATCTATTGAAGCTTCAATCGTGCTTGCATCTAAGTGTTCTGGGTCGAATTTTATATCTGCTTTAAGACTGCTAAAGCTTCCGCCTGTATTGATGCCCATATTTTTTATCTCGAATTTAACGGACGATTTGGTTACAGTATGCTTTACCTGGGAGAAAGAGAGAGACTTGAAGGATAAAAACAGGATCAATGCAAGATATTTTTTCATGACGGTAAATAAACGGCGTTTTTATTATAATAATATATGATCAATTATTTTTTACTTTAGTGCTACCGAAACCCGTCACAAATGGAGAAAGAAGTATTACAATTTAGCCCATTACAGCCAAGCCTTTCAGCAATGTATTTACTGGCGGTATATTACTTTTTTTCTGAGTATAGCCTTTTGGCAATAGCATATAACCCGATCCTATTAATGGTTGTCTTGTTTTTTTTAGGCTTTGTGATAAAAAACCTTCGTATAGGTTATTTTACTTTAATTCATAAGCCCGCTGTTATATTAACTGATGAAAGCATAACTATTACTGCCAAGAACGATACCATCAAATGGACAGATGTCAAGGATGTTTATATGACCGCTGGCTCTACGGGTGTAATAAACGCCATCAAGTTCTATTATATAACTATAAGGGTACGTGAACCAGAAAAATATCTCAAAGATATCAGTAACCCGCTGATCAGGAAATATCGCTGGCTTACCCGCAATTGGCGTCCAAGCCCTTTTGAGATCAATCTATTTCTTGTAAGAGGAGACGAGGACGAAATATATCATACAGTACTAAGGTACTATCAAAACAATCGCGGTTTCTAAAACTCCACATGCGCCCTTATCCCAAATACATTAACCGGACCGCGATCAGCATTATATGCCGGGTGCAATATGAATTGATAATCGGGTGACAGAAAGATCTTCTTTTGATAGGCATTAACTTTATAATACAACTCGGCTATCATTTCAGGTGAGTAATTGAGCTTTCCGTCACCAATCAAAAACCCGTAGCCGCCTGCTGCCAGGTAATTGCGGTGATCTGCAGAAAGGCCGTTGCCGACAAATGCTAGTCCCAATTCATCATCACTGCGTTTCCATGAGGTTCCTTTTAGTACCGCTCCAAAACTTATGGAGCGGTCTATTTCGGTAAAGAACCAGGTTTCGTTATGGCCATCGTTGTAGCTGACTTTGGCAAATACACCAAAGTCTTTGGTCAGATACTGGTCGGCGCTGATGCCGAAGCCATATTTGTGGCGGCCGTATGCCTGTGTGGTATCCACATTTGGCGCAGTGGGATTTTGAGCGATTGCCTCACGGTAATTGCCGAATTTGCCATTATTCAGAAAACCTAATACACGCACGGTCCCTTTTTGGCCTGATAGGGTATAGCGTTTTTCAAACTCCAGGGTTTGCGTATTGGCTTTTCCTATTTTGGAATCCCAGGTGGATGAATTTTCTTTGGTAACTACCATTGTAAAAGCAAAGCGCAGTGTCCAGCCAGGTTGACCTAGTTCAGCAGTTGATCCCAATACATACCCTCGGGTATTAGCAGGATAGTCCCAGGCAGCATTGTCCATCAGGGCCCAGTTCATAAACTGTGTCCGCGGGTCATGGCTAAATTCGTTCCCGTCAAAAAAATCGGCCATGCCGAATTTACCTATGGCAAATGAGAAATAGCGTTTGCTTTTTAAACCGGCTAATTGGTTGGCATCATCCTCAATAGTATCCTTTTCTTTACCCCACTCAAAATTCTGCTTAAAGTATAAACGTGCAATATAGATCTTAGGTTCAGCAGCGCCTACTCTGAATGTCTCCCCATTAGGGAAGCCAGCCACACCCAGTGTTTTACTTAGACCAGCTCCACCTGATATTTCGGGGTTAAAATAAGCTTCGGCACCTTTCCAAAGACGGGCTGCACCAAATAAGGTTGATGTGATAGAGCTCTGAGTTTCGCTGCTGGTAGACAAGCTATTTAACCCACTATAGGGCGCACTGAATGCCGGCTTGTATTGAGTAATGATGGTTTGCTGAAAATGTAAACTAAAGCGTGATTGTTTTACAGTGTCCTGTGCTGCTGCAAAGTTTACAAGAGTGAATATAGTTATAAGAAGTAGTAGTGATCTTTTCATAAAGTTGGGACTAAAATATGTTTTAATATTTAAGATAATGTTAACAAGGCTAATGAGTTAATATAATTAGCCAAATCTAATAGTATTTTTAGGTAAGTCTAAATTTTATTTAAAATAAACCTAAAAATGTCTTATAAATCTTATAAAAAAATTGATTTTCGGCACAAAGAAAGAGATTAACCCGATGCAATGGTATTGCATTATTCAGCGCATTTTTCGCAAACGCCTTTAACAACTAGGTTCATCTCGGCAGAAGTAAAACCAGATGGCAGTAGAATATTGGGGATTTTATGGTCGGGCAGGCAAAAAGTTTCTTTGCAGGAGTTGCAATAAAAATGCACATGCGTATCGTGATGTTCGTGTGTGTCGCATTCCTCTACACATAAAGCATATTTTGGTGTACCAGTTCCGTCTTCAATGATATGGATCAGGCCGTTTTGCTCAAAAGTTTTTAAGGTGCGGTATACGGTGATGCGGTCAGCAGTTTCCAGGCCTTTTTCGATATCACTTAAACTGATGGCGGAACTTTGTTGCAAAAGCAGCTCCAGCACCAGGATGCGCATGGCTGTGGGGGTAATGTTTTTGTCAACTAACTTCTGCTCAACCTGTATTTTCATAATTCTGAAAGCCTACCTTTAAATCAGAGGCAAAACTAAATCTTTACTCCTGAATGTACGTACCAGCTTCGTCAAAAAACTGCTGCAGGTACATTTCCATAAACAAATGACGTTGTTCTGCCATTTTCTTGCCTGTCCCGGTATTCATTTTGTCTTTGAGTAGCAACAGCTTCTCATAAAAATGATTGATGCTGGGAGAAGCAGAATTTTTGTACTCTTCTTTAGTCATGTTCATATTGGGTGCAACCTCGGGGTTATAGATTTCCCGTCCCTTAAAACCACCATAACTGAATGCCCTCGCGACGCCAATGGCGCCAATTGCATCCAGGCGATCGGCATCCTGTACAATTTCTAACTCTTTAGAATGAAAAGTCTTTTGGTCAAACCCTGCTTTAAAGGATATGTTCCTGATGATCTCCTGTACATGCATAATAATGGACTCATCTATATATAATTCCCGCAAAAACTTCCCTGCAGTTGCCGGACCTATTTCCTCATCCCCGCCATGAAATTTACTGTCGGCAATATCATGCAGTAATGCGGCCAGTTCGACCACCAGCATATCGGCGTTCTCATTTTCGGCAATGCGATGCGCATTTAACCAAAGACGGTGGATGTGCCACCAGTCATGGCCGCCTTCAGCATTTTCTAATGTTTTTCGTACAAAATCGCGGGTTTTTTCAACAATTACAGCGTGTTCCATTTTTTTTGGATATGCAGCAAATATCCGGAATAGAGTCAAGAATCAAGAGCCAAGAATCAAGATTCAGAAGGAGATTATACTAATTGTCTTGATTCTTGGCTCTTGAATCCTGGCTCTTTCAATCGATGCTATATTTTACCAACACCGCAGGCAACAGCGTAACATTATCCAATGGCACCTGGTTGGTAGATAGTATCGGCTTACGTTTCAGGTAGAAATTATATACACCCTTTTGCGGCGACGGTGTTCCTTCGGCGGGGGGATTAAAACTTACGGCAAATGATAGTATAAAATCGTGCGTTTTCTCATTATCGGGCACTACCCATTTATGATCTGATTTTTTCAAAGCAGCAATCAATGGTGGGGCTAAAATGGCATCATCAGCATAATAGATCACCAGCTTTTGTATGGTGCCTTTTTGATCGGCAGTAAATTTAAATACTACGGTACCATTGGCTTTGCTTTTGATGATTTCTGGCGATACTGAAATGCTGTCTTTAAAAAACTGTGTCATAGCTGTGCTGCCACCCTGGAAAGGGAAAGCCAGTTGCTGTTGCGCCATGCAATATGCTGATAGAAATAAGGCTATAGTTAATAAAATAAACTTCTTCATTTATTAGTTGATTGAGTTGGATTAGGTTGATTAAATTAGAATAAGTTGATTTTAACTTAATCAACTATTCTCTCAATCAACCCAATCAACAAATTATTCTTCCTTCGGCTCCCTTTTGCTGCCTTCGTACAATTCATACTCCAAAAGGCGGCAATCCAGTTTGCCATTATAAAATTCTATACGGCGGTCGGCGCGCAGGCCAATCTTTTTTGCCAGGTCGGGATTGCCCGTAAAAATATACCCCCTGTAACCGCGGCAATGCTGTTTCATAAAATCGCCCATGCGTTTATAGGTCGCTTCCAGCTTGCTGTGCACCCCCAGGCGCTCCCCGTATTCGGGATTGAACATAATTACTCCCGGCTCTTCTGGTACTACTGTATCCGCAAAATCACAAACGCTAAAATCTATCAAATGTTCTACACCCGCAGTTTTTGCATTCTTCTGGGCGATATCGACTGCATCAGGCGACAGGTCGGTAGCGATGATCTTAAAATTGAGCGTCTTCTTTCCCTTGTCTTTTAATTTACGTCGCTCCGTAAAGAAAACTTCTTCCTCATAACCCAGGATATGCATAAAACCATAATTCATTCTGAAAAAGCCCGGACTTTTATCCGTTGCCAATAAAGCTGCTTCAATAGCCAGCGTACCCGAACCGCACATGGGATTGATAAAAGTGCTGTTTTTATCCCAGTTGGTCGCCATTATAGTGGATGCTGCTAAAGCTTCCAGCATAGGCGCCTTCCCGGGTATTTTGCGATAGCTATGTTTAGCTAATGTTTCGCCGGAAGTATCTAAAAATATTTCGGCTTTATCACCCTGCCAGTAAAGGTGTATTACCGTTTTATTTTGCTCCGGGCCCGAATTTGGGCGGATACCCTTTTTGTCTTTTATCCGGTCAACAATCGCATCCTTTACCTTTACGTTGGCAAAAAGTGGTGTCAGGATATGCTCGTTATTAACATTCGAGGTAACCGAAAAGTAGCCTGTAAAATCGATCAGTTTCTCCCATTTTATCTCTACCAGGTTGTTGTACAATTCCTGCGGATCTGCAGCGGTAAAGCTTTTTATAAGATAGAGAATTTGGCTGGCACAACGTAAATTAAGGTTCAGAGTGATAGAATCATTTACTGTACCCAGTAGCTCGATTCCGGTTGGGAAAACCCGTACAGGTTTAAAGCCCAGTTCTTCAACTTCGTGCTGCAGATAGGGCGATAACCTTTTGTTGCAGGTTATTATTATTTTACTCTCGGTGTGGAAAACTTGCATAGTTAAGTTGGCGAATTTATGAATTAAATACCCGGTATTTAATTTCTTAACCATTAACTTTACATTTTTAATAATTTATAAGTTATGGAAATTAAGGGTAAAGTACACGAAGTATCGCCAACCGCTCAGGTTACCGATTCATTAAAAAAGAGAGAACTGATTGTTGAATACATTGAAAACCCTCAGTATCCTGAATATTTGAAATTTGAAGCTATACAGGATCGTTGCAGCCTGCTGGATAATATTCGTGTAGGTGATGATATAGAGGTTTTCTTTAACCTGAAGGGCCGTCCATGGACCGACAAAACAGGCAAAAAGACCTATTTTAACTCATTACAGCTATGGAAAGTGAATGTTCTTAGCGGTGCCAATGGTAACACCGTGCCTGAATATGCGCCGCAGGCGGATATTAGTTCTGCTCCTGACGAGGATGATCTTCCTTTTTAAGAAGCTTGCAGTTGCCCCTGGGCAGTTTGCATAAGTAAAAAAGAGCTTTCTGGTTTCGGAAAGCTCTTTTTTACTTATGCACGATTTAATTATCAATTCTGCTGATTTTTAGGAATTAAGCCCTGTTATTTTATCAAACTTAAGACCTTTTGAAGATCAGGATCTTTTTTGCTTACAATGTCTTCAGGCTGATAATCAGCTTGATAATCCGGCATCATGCCTCTGCCAAAAATCGGGTTTTTAGCAACCGATACTACACGCATCCAGGGGAAATCAACAACAATTTTGGTATTGGGTAATGTCAGCTTTTGGATAACCATTCCATTCGGTCCCTCTTCTGCTCCTGCTGTTTCCCTACCGACAAATTTTACATTTCTGCACTGTGCTTTGAGTGCAGCAGTAAAAAGTGCTCCTGATGAAAAAGTTGCCCCGTCAATCAAAACAAATACTTTGCCGTCGAAATGGGCTGTTTTGGCAAGAGGTAGCGGTCCGTATAATTTTCCAAATGCAGGTTTGGTTTCAATGTGGTACCATGACCCTTCCTTGTTTCCCGGTTTGTACCCCAGGTTGAAATTTGTTGTCCGGGCGGTATCAAAATATTTTGCAAAATGATTCAGGGCAGGGTTTGGTATCTTTGATTTTGCATCTTTCACAATGGAAAAAGGCGAATCGGCCAGGTAAGATAATAACCGGGCCGCAACCCTGATATCTCCCCCGGTATTGTGGCGCATATCAATAACCAGGTTTTTAACACCTTTTTGGTGTATTTGCCTAAAAGCCTCTTTATAAATAGTAGTATCCTGGTATTCAAATGGTAGAGTAGTTAATAATGCTGTCGAAGAGTTATTTAAAAACCTTAATGGCAAACGTCCCGTATTTTTCGCCAGCGTCCAGTCAGCGTAATTATCGATCTCTTTTGTATTAGTTTGCGTAGAAGCATCGCTTGAAGCCTGATTTGCACTAATGGTTTTTAATACACCTTGCTTTGTGCGTAATGTTATTTGATAAGGCCCTTTCCAATGATAATACTTGTTGCAGGCATCTTCAAAGCCATCATACTCGCTTAAAAACAGTTCCTTAAAAGTTTCATTATAGCCGTCGCCGCAGTACAAATCATAGCCATGATCAATTATTTCTGAAACGGGCACGTTGTTTATCCTGATAATTTCATCCCCGGTATTTAGTTTTTCAATTTGATGGGTGGTTATCCATGCCCGGTGGTGGCGTACCAGGACTTCAAAGGGTAAGTGAACCGCGGCAGGTACTTTGGGTGCCTGGTACCCGGCAGAATGTTCCAGTTGAGTGTGCCCGCACCTGAGCTGACACAAAAATGGATAGACCTGTGCAATGAATTCACTTTCGGTCAGGGGCGCCTTTATGGATGAATATGCTTTATCATAAGCCTTTTTCAAACTATCTGCTGGTGTGTAGATGCCATATCCGGGATGTAGCTCCTTAATTGCTGACCATAGAATAAACAGGTCATCCTGCATATTTTTTACCGAAAGCTTTTGTAGAACGACATCGGTTTTAGGTGCGTTCACGTGTTTCTGATTTGGTGATGTATGGCAGCTTGTAATTGTAAAAGCAGCAAGCGCGTAAATAACGATTTTAAAGATAGGTTTAGATGTCGTTCTCATTATAGATTAAATATTAACTGTAATTATTAACTCCTTTGCTCTTTGAAACGACTGAAGAAGATCAGAGCTGTTAAACAAAGTGTAAACCCGCATACACCGCTTAAGCGCAGACCATAGTCGTGCCCCGGGTCTTTACCATATACCGTCAGGAAAGCAAAAGCTGCGATACCCAATGTTTGCCCCATTTTTACAAACAGGTACTTCACAGCAAAGAACATCCCTTCCCTGTTCTCACCCGTCACTTTTGCGTCTTCCTGGGCTATTTCAGCTAATATAGCATTCGGCAGGATGCCCAGTGCAGCCAGCGGGAATGATGTGCAAAGTACCAATGCGTAGGCCTGGACATAAGGCGATACAGGGAATTTCCCCAAAAAATACATCGCCACAAAAATTAAACTCAGTAAAGCAAATGAAAACAAAACCAGCGGCTTTTTGCCGATACTATTGGACAAATGATTAATGAGGGGATAGAATACCAATGATAATATTACCATAGCCCCCATCAACGCACCGCCTATGGATTCGGGCAGGTTTAGCAATACCGTAACAAAGTATAGCATCCCGCTCGAGATAACACTAAGTGACATATAAAAGGAAAAATCAGAGATCAGGTAATACTTAAAATTGGCATTACTGAAGGTTTTCTGGATAGCCAGCAGGATAGGCAAATGTGAGGGCTTACTGCTGGAGTATTTCTTTTCGTCTATAGCGAATACCGGGATCAGCATCACTATGCCGGCAAAAACAGCAAGACCCCATATGGTATACTGTACGGCTGAGTTGCGGTTAACGATATGGAACAGATGCTGTATTCCGTCGGCATAATTGTTTACTGATGCTGCAATAATTATCCCTACCACAAAACCAGCCTGCTGAAAAGAAGATAGTTTAACTTTTTCTTCGGGCGTTTCTGTTAATTCTGGCAGGAGTGCATTGTATGGGATAATGTAAGCTGTTATGCTCATAAAAAACAGGGTCATAGTAACGGCCAGCCACGCTGCATTTTGACCGCTTTGCTGTAGTACTATAGGGTAAAAGGTAAGACTACAGAAAATAACTGCCGGCAGAATGGCCCACTTCATAAAAGGTATGCGCCTTCCTTTCGGGTTTTTGCTTTTGTCGCTCAGAGAGGCTATAAAAGGATCGAATAAAGCATCAATGAACCTGCCTGATGCGGCGATGATGGAGAGAATATTGACCACGCCAAATAATAACATTTGCGGAACCAATGGCACCAAACCGGCATTGGAAGGCGGCAGGTAAAAATAAGGCAGCATCACGATAATAATGTTCGTCATGATGCTCCAGCCCACCATTCCGCAGGCATAGGCTATCTGTTTATTCAGGGGTAGTTTTGCAACAGGCATTTACTGCAAGATGCAAAATATTTTTTGTCCTGAACCGCTGATTTGTATGATTATAAGATTACATTGATGATTTTACAATCCCGAATAATAATCATATCCCTGCTCGGCCCAATAATCACGCGGACGGGTATTACTGAAAGTAATGCTGCCAATTCTTTTCAAATTTTTGATGCCATATTTTACCGGGATGATCAGTCTGAGTGGTTGCCCGTGATTACCATTCAGTAACTCATCGTTCATTTGATATGCCAGCAAAGTTTGCGGATGCATGGCACTCGGCATATCTATACCCACATAGTATTGCTTATCGGGTGTTTCAAGGCCGACATATTCCAGCTTTGATTCGGCATCCAGTTTATAGTGCGCTATAAAATCCCGGAAACTTACCCCTTCCCAATGCGATATCTGGTCCCATCCCTCTACGCATTTAAAATCGTAGGTGATTGCCGTTTTGGGTAATTTCATCAGCTCATCCAGCGTAATTTGCAAAGTTTCGCCGGAGAGCTTTTTTACCTGCAGTTTCCAGTTTTCGGGCGGCAATTTACCGGCCGAACCAATATCACTGTTATGCCTGATCTTTTTCGCCGCCATCGATCGAGGGTAAGTTTTTACCAGATGATTTTCATTAAAGGTCAGTCGCCTGAAAAACAATTCGGTTTTATTTAATGCCCTGCGCAGGGGCTTGTGCGCACCGGCCGTAATGCCCGGCGTTTCGTCGGGCGACTTATACAACCATCTCCAGCCGGCATAAGTGCCTACTGCATAAGCACCAAAAACTGTAAACGAGATAAAATTTCTGCGCTTGATCTTTTGCTCTGTTGTTAATTCCTCTTTAGACTTTTTCATCTTCGTTATTATTTTCAATAGAGGGTTTGGGTTGCTCATTCACCACTTCAAATCCGGATATTACAGAGCGGAAATTATTCCATCCCGCTAATATTACCTGCACAACATGCACCAGGAAAAACAAAACATAGCCGATGGTTAGTACAAAATGCCATATCCTGGCCAGATGGTAACCTCCGCACAGCCAGCACAGCCAGTAAAACTGTACAGGCTTATAAATGGCCAACCCGGTAATCAACGAGCCGATACCCATTATGATAATAGCCGTATATGCTATGCGCTGGGCTGCGTTGTATTTATTCTGCAGTGGTGCGATCTTGCGGATATGCAGATCGTGCAGCAATACCAGCCATGCTTCTTTAAAAGAATGCCGATTAGGGACTAATTGCCGCCATTCGCCCGATATAATGGTGTAGAGCACATAGAAGAATCCGTTTAATGCAAAAAACCACATGAACAGGAAATGGAATGCCATGCCTTCTGCCAGCCGTTGTGGTATGTGCAGCCATTGGTAATACCAGTCGGGAAAGAAGCGCAAGTAGGTATGCCCGAACAGAGTAATACTGTATTCATCATTTGCCCAATAGATCAGCATGCCGCTCCATATCATAATGGCCAGTATCGGAAAATTTACCCAATGTGTCCAGCGCATTACTAAGGGGTGCTTTTCTTTAATTACTTTCATATAGCCTGCCTTTTTAAAACCATTTATTTTGAAGCATCAGCACTCATGTTTGAAGAAAACCCAGCTTTGGTTGCTCCTGTAATCTCGCCGTTTGTAATATTTTGAACGAAGCCGATCAACTCCCATTTCTGCGGATCAAACCCATGGGGCAAAGCTATGTTTTCGGTGCCTTTTCCGTCGTTTTTCAGCGAAATACTTTTCAATTCTGTCACTATTTGTACGTGTGAGAGGGTGTGCCCGCCGTTTTCGCCACTCTTAACTTTGGTAGTTGCATTTTTCTCTATCAGGGCTATCAATAGCGCAGAATTACCGGTTACACCTTCTGCATGATACTGAACGGTTGCTTTGTCCCCTTGAACCTTAATACCGCTTAAAGTAAGTTCGGTTTTTGCAGATTTATCCAGCCCGGTTTTAATAGCGTTACGCAAACTCTTCTCGTCAGAACCGACAAACTCTGTACGACCGTTTACAATTACTTGTGGCGTATAGACCTGTGATGATTTTAACCAGCGGGCGTACTGATTTTGGCGTTCGGAATATTCATGCTTGCTGAAAACATCTTTCCAACCTAAGCGGTTCCAGTAATCGACATGGAAGGTTAATATGTAAACCGGTTGATCAGCGCTTTCTTTTTGTACATGGGCGACCAATGCATCGGCCGGAGGGCAGCTCGAACATCCTTCTGATGTAAATAGTTCTACTACCGCAAAGCCTTTTCCTGCAGTTTCGGGTGTAATCAATTTATGGGTTTTCATGGTTATAAAAGCCTCGGTTACTAATGCAGTGAAACCAAGACAAGCAATAGCGATAAATATTTTAAATGATCTCATTTTATTTTGAATTAGATATGATCTATTTACGGAGTTAGTCGGTGTATGAGCTGAACCCTTACAATAAATTTATATCTTTTTTAAGTCATAAAAACTCAACGAATATTTATACAAAATAAGCTGTAAGGTTTTGAATAAATTTACGACTAAAAGCACGATACCCACATCATAAAATTAAAATGATAGCTAAAGCTCAGATACTTAACCCGCATCAATGGGTTGAGTTACATGCCGATTATATGTATAACTATGCTATTACCCGCATAAACGATGAAGAACAGGCTAAGGACCTGGTTCAGGAAACGTTTTTGGCTGCACTGGAGCGTATCGATAAATTTGAAGGGAAAAGCTCGGAACGTACCTGGCTGACCGCTATACTTAAGTATAAAATAATTGACGTCTACCGCAAAAAATCATCAGGATTGGTCAATGCTGACGTACAGCACGCTGAAGAGGAACAATCAGATTTTTTTGAACCCGAATATGGCCATTGGACCCCTGAGCGTGCACCAAAGGCATTTGGCATTGATGACCATGATTCTTTAGTCAGCAAGGAGTTTAACAGCATACTGCAAAAATGCATGCAAAAACTGCCTGGTCTATGGCTTTCTATTTTTACTATGAAGCATATGGATGATGAGTCAACGGAGGTGATCTGCACTGAGCTTAAAGTAACCCCATCCAATTTTTGGGTGATCATCCATCGGACGAAACTTAACCTGAGGGCATGCCTTCAAAAAAACGGGATCTGATTATGGGAACGCTAAAAAAAATCACACATAACTGCCATAAGGCCACCTTCCTGATAGAGAAAAAGCTTATCGGTCGCATTACACTGCGCGAACATATAGAACTGCGTATACATTTGTTTGGTTGCTCGGTATGCCGCATATACCAGGGTCAAACCAAAAAGATATCAGAGATGGTCCGCCAGATGTTCTATTCCTCTGCAAATGCAGACAAACACCTGGATGATAATTTTAAAAAAGGCCTGCAGGAACGTATTGAGGACGAATTGAAGAAAAATTAAGGCATATATTATCGCTTTGTCAAGGCTACCTTCAATCCCATCAAAATAAATGTAGCGCCCGAAAACCTGTTTATCCACTTGTCCGTTTTGGGATGATCTGCCAGTTTTTTAGAAAAGGTTGACGCAAATAAGGTGAGCATCATTAACCAGGTAATACCTAATATGGCGTAGGTTATCCCTAAAATAATAAATGGTATAGGGCTGCTGATATATTCTCTTTTTATAAACTGAGGGAAAAATGCCAGGACGAATAATGCAACCTTCGGATTCAAAACGTTATTGATTACCCCTGATATAAAGTTGTGTTTACTGCTTTTTATCTGCTTCCTGATCGCATCCGTATTAACTATGGTTTCTTTTGAGATTAGTTTGGTTATGCCTAAGTAAACAAGGTAGGCAGCACCGACATACTTTAATAAGGCAAACGCAAACACGGATTTAGCGATGATCAATGAAAGCCCCAGAGCCGCAAATACAGTATGTACCAAAACACCGGTATTAATTCCCAACGTGGCGTAAATGCCTGCTTTTTTACCCTGGCTGATCGATTTATTTAAAATAAAGATCGTATCCAAACCCGGCGTCATCACAAAAATTGATGCGGTTATGATGAAAGTCAACAAATTTTCAACGCCAATAAGCTGTACCATAGTGGTAAAAGTAACATTAAAGCTTATATCAAATAAAAATTAAATTCCTTGTAAGGTTTGTTTTTAGTGCACGACTAAGGTGTAAAGTTTAAAAAATCATTATCAAAACTAAAAACAACAGTATGAAATCAATTTCAAAAGTAGTTATGGTCGCTGTAGTTGTGGCTTGCTTTACAATCGGTGCACAGGCGTCAACAGTTCATGGTTTGCCTGTAGATACCGGTAAAATGAGCAAGATGGATCACAAAATGAACAAAAAGATGGACAAGAAAATGGATAAGATGAAGAAGGGTAAGATGGCCAAAGACACAACCAAAATGTGAGTTGTCTTTTGTTTTTTGATTGAGGGGGAACAATCCCCCTCTCTTGTATAATTTTTAAACCCCGGGTTTTATTTATGCTGTAACAACTTCCCTGGGGTTCGGCCGGCCTTTACCTGTAGTAATGAGGCTTTTTAAACTGCCTTTGACGTAGCCGCTCCAGGCTTCAAAGCAAATATCATAACATTCATAGGCAGGAACCAGGCCCCGATGGGTGAAATTAACTTGCGTTTTACCATCTTTTTCGGAAATATCAAATTCAATCTTTGTACCAATCCACTCTGTTTTATCTTCCGTAAAACTGAAATAGTTGTCCAGGACCAGCCAAACTACTTTTTTGTCGGGTATAACCTCTACTAATTTCATCGTACACTTGTGAAGGTTGCTGGCCTGGTAAGTAAACTCATCGTTGAGCTTTTCTGTACCGCCTTCGATGTTTTCGGACCACCACCCGCGTACATTGTTGATAGCATTGAAAACCGCATTCGGAGTTTGATCTACCGAAAATGTGGTGTTAAAATCTGGTGTGCTCATTTTGTTGTTTTTTTAGTTGGATAATTTCTTATTTAATAAGGTTTCTAAGTTTTTCAGTTTCGATGCCCAGAATTGATCGAAGTAAGAGAGCCAGGCTTGCAGCTCCTCGAACCCATCCTTTTTTAATGTGCAATAGCGTTCACGGCCAATATCCTGGATAGAAATAAACCCTGCTGTGTACAATATTTTAATATGCTTTGAAACAGCGGGGCGGCTCATGTCGAAATTTTCTGCCAGGCTGTTGATGGTCAGGCTGTCTTCAGACAGCAGCATCAGCATCTTTCTCCTGCTCGGATCACCGATCACCTGGAATGCATCAAGCGTTGGTATGGCCATGTTGTGCAGTGTTTAAAAGTTTTTCGATTTTTTGGAATTTTTCCAGCCAGCCGTGAAGTAGTCCGTTGTAAAAATCCAGGTTTTCTTTTTTCGCGAAACCACTATGTTCCAGGAGCACTTCCGTGCCTTTATCTTTCGGTTCCAGCTGCCATATTACAACCGAATCAAGTGTGATCTTGCCCTTACCAGGGCCACTCTTCCAGGAATAAGAAAGCTTTTTAAGGGGAACGATCTCTAATACTTTGCAGTAGAAGATGCCGTCGAAATCCAGGCTGGGTATAGGGCTTGTCCTAAGTTGAAAGTCATGCCCTACGATGGGCTGAAAATCATTTTTCATGAGCCATTGCGCCATCAGTTCAGGATTTGTCAGGTATTCCCAAACTGTCTCAGTTGGATGAGGGTAGAAAAATTGATGTCTGATAATTTTTGCCATTATGCGTAACTTTTAAGTTACCCAAATGTATAAGTAACTTTTGAGTTACGCAAATATTTTTTAAAAAATATTCAAATGGATAGGGGTTACAGTATGGATTAACTGACTACCATTCTGAAATACGCCAGATCCTCGCCGTCCCTGTGAAAATTATCCATGCGCGTTAGTCCTGCTTTCTCCAATACCTTTTGCGATCCGGTATTTCCCAGCGTGGTTACCCCTACAATTTCCTTTGGATGTATATGTGTTAAAGCATAGCTAACCATAATGATTGCCATTTCGCCGGCAATACCTTTTCCCCAGTATTTATGCCGCAATGAATAGCCCAGCTCTACTTTTCCTTCTTCATCATAGTAATTTCTTAGCAAACACATGCCAATAAACTCGCCATCAGAATTATTAAATATTCCCCAGCGGCCCAACTTACTGTTTGCGGCATATCCTTCAAGCGCTTTTCTGAATATTTCGATATGCTCTTTCCTGCTCCGGTTGGGGAGATGTAGGGTAACCCGTTCATCATCAAAAAGGGATAAGTAGGTATTTTCTTCTTCGGGTTTAAAGTCACGGATTACAAAACGGGGCGTTTGGGCGATGAGGTGCATAGTTCAAAAATAACACGATTAAAGGATTAAAAGGATTCACAGGATTGTCATAAGTTAAGACACGATTTAAAGATTTATATGATGTGGTGCAAGGGCAAATCAAAAAAATCCTTAAATCGTGTTACCTTTGCGGCTATGGCATCCATCAAACCATCTGTACCCAAAGGCACCCGCGACTTTTCTCCGGCCGAAATGGCTAAACGCAACTATATTTTTGATACCATCAAAAGCGTTTTCCGCAAATATGGTTACCAGCAGATAGAAACGCCTGCGATGGAGAAATTGTCTACTCTTACCGGCAAGTATGGGGAAGAGGGTGATAAGTTGATCTTCAAAATTCTTAATAATGGGGATTTTTTGGCAGATGCAGGTATAAATGAGTCTAACATTACTACCGATAGTAAGAAGCTGTCTTTTCAGATATCTGAAAAAGCGCTTAGGTACGATTTAACTGTGCCGTTTGCACGTTACGTAGTGATGCATCAGAATGATATTGTTTTTCCCTTTAAAAGATTTCAGGTTCAGGCAGTATGGAGGGGAGACCGTCCTAATAAAGGCCGCTACCGTGAGTTTTATCAATGCGATGCTGATGTGGTCGGCTCTGATTCCCTGCTCAACGAAGCCGAATTTGTAATGATCTACGACGAAGTTTTAGGCAAATTAGGCCTGAAAGATTTTACCATTAAACTTAATAATAGAAAAATTCTATCAGGAATAGCTGAGATTATAGATAAAAGCGATAATATAATAGATCTGACCGTCGCCATAGATAAACTCGATAAGATTGGGCTTGATGGCGTGACTAAAGAACTGATTTATAGGGGCTTTACACAGTTCGATATTGATAAAATAAGACCCGTAATACTGCTGGAAGGCTCAAATGAAGCTAAACTGGCAAGTTTACGGGATACTTTAAAGAATTCTGAAACCGGATTAAAGGGCTGCGATGAAATACAAACTGTATTTGATTACATCGCTGACTGTCCGCTTAAAACTGCTAAACTGGAATTGGACATTACCCTTGCACGTGGACTTAACTATTACACAGGCGCAATATTCGAGGTAAAAACCAACGAGGTATCAATGGGCAGTATTGGCGGCGGCGGCCGTTATGATGATCTTACCGGGATGTTTGGGCTGAAAGGCTTAACCGGAGTAGGTATATCCTTTGGTGCTGACCGTATTTATGATGTGATGGAGGAATTGAACCTGTTCCCCGCTGCAACCAACCAAAGTACACAGGTACTTATTTGCTGTTTTGATAAAGAAGGCGAAAAATACGCCCTACCTCTGCTGTTGCAACTACGCAGTAATGATATTTATGCTGAATTATATCCTGCGGGCGCCAAGATAAAAAAGCAAATGGAGTATGCTAATAACAAGCAGATCCCCTACACTATTGTGATCGGCAGCGATGAGATGCAAAGCGGGTTACTTACTTTTAAAGATATGACAAGTGGTATGCAGGAGAAGTTATCAGGCGCAGATATCGTAAAATGTCTTAAATGAGAATAGCGATGGGTTTCAAACCCATCGCTATAGAAATCATTTTATATCGTTGCTTTGGTATGCGGCGACAGATCAAAAGGCACCACTACCTTCACACTAATATTCCGTCCCATATTAAAAATGCCCGGTTGTACACCAGGCGGAACAGTTGGGTTATCAAAATATTTAAGCCTGCTCATATTGGATTGGTAATTCACATTTCCCAGGTTAGTACCCTCAATAAACAGTTTTAATACGGTATTGCCCGCAGCGTTAACAATGTTGCCGCCAAAGCCTGCGCTCAATAAATTATAACCTGAGGTGTAGGTCTCTGTTCCATAAGCTGAGAAATACCTGTTCTGGGCATCGTAATGATCGAACCCTACAAAGCCGTATGCATTTCTGAAAATACCGAACCCTTTGGCAAATGTACCGCGCAATTCAGAATGGGTATGTAATGGTGGAATAAATGGCAGGTATTTCAGACTATCGGGAACTTTACCACCGGTACCTAAATTAGTGCCATAAGTCAAACTTAAAGAGTTCTCAAAATGGAGCCACGATACCGGGTGCAGGTCCATGTTAAACTCGCCGCCATTAATACGTGCCTTGCTTTGTACATAAGTAAAGGTGTTATATCCCTGGGTAATAACCGGTGAGCCATCAGCATTAAGTTCCTGTTGCTGGAAAATATAGTTTTGAATATTATTGTTGAACAGTTCTACACTCAAAGAAACATTTGGCAGGGTGAGGAAAGCGCCGATATCTTCCTGCACATTAAATTCGGGTTTAAAATTGCTGTCGCCTACATGATAGATCTGCGAACCGGGATCGGGGCCATTAGCTGATAGTTCGGCTATACTTGGCGCCCTGAAACCACGTGCAATATTGGCTTTTATCAAAAAATGGTTCGAGAAATTATAGGTTGCGCCGAAGCTTCCTGTTGAGCCCGAAAAAGTTTTATTAAGTGGCGCAAACTGCTGCGTTACATTCGGGGTAGTTGTAGGGTTTGGTCCGGTATAAAGTGATGGATAAAACGCAACGGTGGTATCTATGTAAGCCGCCTGTCCGTGAAACGAACGGCTGTCATATCGTACGCCACCCTGCAGGTCCAGTTTTCCGAAGCTCTTTTTGATGATAAAGAACGGTCCCACATCAAACTGGTGATAAGACGGTATCGGGAAATCGGTGGCATCGCCTATTGTATTATTCTGGTATTGCCCGTTTACACCTACTGTAGTTTCAAAATCGTTACCTATGATGTAATTGTATTTCACATCGTAGGTGTAAGTGTTTAGATGCAGGTTAAGCCCGGCAATATCCGGCTCTGTAGGGTGCGTATACTCCCGGCGGTGGCTATATTGGTAACCCAGGTTCACGATCAGGTTACCGCTGCCCAAAGTGAAATTGCTGTTGTTATAAATACGGTAAAGCTGCACATGCTGGTGAAGCGGGGTAATACCATATGAATTTAAAACCGATTGAGGCACGATCTCCCGTACTGTATCAATATCCGTTATCTGCCTGGTGAATTTACGGGTCAGCGGGTCACGGCTGCCATCTGGTATTTCCTGCTGGTCATCAAATAAGGATGCATTAAAGTAAGAGTATCCCCATGATTTATTAAGGCCGATCATTACACGTGCGTCTCTTTCCTTAAAACCGGTACCATATACACGACCATCGTGCTGATTTTGATAATCTTTAGCCTCTTTGGCTGATATAATTGTTCCCCAAACAAGCCCGTTATTGTTTCCCTGTAAACGGAATGAGCTGCTCAGTAAGTTATTATTTGTGCCGTAATTGCCCATGAATGATCCTAAAATTTGGCCCTCTGCCACCGGCGGGGGCGACAACAGGTTAACCACCCCACCAATAGCATCCGAACCATAGCTTAAACTGGCGGGGCCTTTAATTATTTCCACACGGTCGATGGAGTTTTGGTCAACTTCAATTCCGTGCTCATCACCCCATTGCTGGCCTTCCTGGCGAATACCATCCTGTAAGGTGATCACCCTGTTATAGCCCAAACCGTGAATAAATGGTTTGGAAACATTGGGGCCGGTTGTCACTGCGCTGATGCCGGGCAGGTTAGCGATCTGGTCAATCACGTTAGTAGATGCGGAGTGCTGATCAATATAAGTTTTACTTACTGCGGCCATTGGCACAGGGTCTCTTTTTATTTCGGT